>Ga0209633_10004641_pt1 | contig 12290 bp, 10 predicted proteins | sample Cruoilmetagenom1_FD_187290 | JGI IMG/M metagenome (GOLD analysis project Ga0209633, IMG submission 187290) | Oil polluted marine microbial communities from Coal Oil Point, Santa Barbara, California, USA - Sample 1 (SPAdes) (version 2) | ecosystem: Environmental > Aquatic > Marine > Oil seeps ... | reverse complement strand
CCGATCTGTGTGAACTATGCTTGGTTTTTCTTTTTTTAAAAAAAAATATAGTTTCCATAATGCCCTTAAATCTTTGAAAACAGAAATATTTCGAGCCATTTCAATTTGATGCATTTTGATGCCTTCCCTTTTCTCTATTTCGTTAAAATGTTTTTCATCATACCCACTAACGCCAATTATCTCAAAATATTGATTCATAAACCCTAACTGACCCTTTAAGATAATATTCATTGATATTGGAACAGTGGTTACTCTAACCAATTTTGGTTTGACATTCATTTGAATTTATTTAAATACCATTTTTGAAAAACAAACAAATTCCATAGCTTTCCTTTATGATTTTCCTTACCGCTTAAATGTTCATTTAAAAGTGTTTTAATCATAGTATAATTAAATATACCTTGTTGTTGTATTAATTCTTCCGACAACAAAGAGCTAATTTCTTCTTTAAGTTCATTTTTAAACCAAAAATCTATGGGAATTCCAAATCCTTTTTTTCGAAACTTAATCGTTTCTTCTGGTAATATATCTTTAAAAGTTTCCTTTAAAATATATTTTTTATTATTACCCTTTATCTTAAATCTTAGAGGAAGACGAAAAGCAAATTCTACTATTTTCGAATCAAGGAATGGTACTCTTGCCTCTAAAGAATTTTTCATACAAACCCTATCAACTTTGGCCAACATATCTCCTTCAAGTACATAATGCAAATCGGTATAAAAACCTTTGTCTAATGTTTCTGTTGAATAAAAAGAATTATACACTTTAGCTACATCACTTTTAATTTCTTCTAAATAATTTTCATTTAGAAGCGACTTACGTTCAGACTCACTGAAACCAAGGCACATCATGTTATAATGAATATCAAAATCAGAATGATTTACATTATTAATGACTTTTTTTACTCTACGTAAAAAGGAATTTGTGAATCTATTATGAGGAGTTATTTTTATAATATTTTTAGCCAGTTTTTGAAAAAATTTTGGCAATTTCTTGAATTCAGTAATATAGTGTTGACCCAAGTATTTTTCGTATCCTCCAAATAATTCATCCGCACAATCACCTGTTTGAACTACAGTTACTTTTTCCCTCGCTAATTTGGCAACAAAGTATGAAGGTAAGGCAGAGGAATCTCCAAAAGGTTCATCATAATGCATAATTATGTCATCTATAAGATCAACAACATCCTTATAATCCAACATATGAACTGTATGATTGGATTTTATTGTATCCGCTATCAATTTCGCCCTTTTACTTTCGTCATATGATTTTTCTTTAAAACCAATTGAAAATGTATTAATCGGTTTGTCAGAATTATGTGCCATCAATGTTGAAACAATACTTGAATCTATTCCTCCACTTAAAAAAGCCCCTAATGGCACATCCGAAATCATTCTTTTTCGAACCGAATCATTCAATAGTATTTTAAGATCCTTACATGCCAACTTAAAATCAGAATAAACCGGTTTATTTGCAATAGTATCTCTTAGATCATAATACCTGTGGCATTCAAATAATTTACCCTTTTTATATTTAATATAGTGCGCTGGGAGTAACTTTTTTACATCATTATAAATGGTAAAAGGTGCCGGGATATAGGTGAGGGAAAGAAAAAAATTCAGACCTTTTTTATTAATAGATCGTTGATCAAACTTAGATTCCAGCGCTTTTAATTCAGATGCAAAATAAAAGTTCTTTTCATTCTCTATATAGAACAATGGTTTTTCACCAAACTTATCTCTTGCAATGAACACTTCTTCTTTTCCCATGTCATAAAGTGCGAAAGCAAACATGCCTTCCAGGCGTTTTAGAAGTTCCGAAATACCGTATTGCTCGTAACCTTTAAGAATTACTTCAGTGTCGCTTTTTGTTTTAAAAGAGTGATTTTTCTGAATAAGTTCTGCACGAAGTTCTTTAAAATTGTAAATTTCCCCGTTAAATACAATCACTATTTTTCCATCGCTTGAAGACATTGGTTGATCACCAGTCTCAAGATCAATTATAGATAATCTTCTATGACCAAGACCTATATGTTTATTAATATATGTTCCTTCAGCATCCGGGCCTCGTAAATGGATCTTATCACACATTAATTTCAACTCGATTTTATTAACCGAGTTTTGTTTATCAATTATCCCTACAATTCCACACATATTAAAATAAAATATAGTTATCTAAGTCTTCTCATTATAATTCCTAGGAAATAAATTCCTAACGAAAATCTCCATTTGGCAATTAGAAAAAATATCCACCAATGAAAAGATAAATGCTTAGTATTAAAATTATAAATTGCATCTCGATAAGTTGGATCATTCAATATTAATTTGATTCTTTCAATTTTCTCGGATACCGAGGTTTCATTTTTCACTCCTACAATTCCTAATGTATTATTAATCAAAGAGAGGCAAATACGGTTATTCAAAGCTTGTTTGAAGTCATTTCCCAAATTATATTTTTCAATATGATCTTTTATTAGTTTAAAAAGATTTAAAAATTTACCATGCAATGAAAAACCATAGTTCTTTGTTAAAGAACTAGGGTTATATGTTCGATAATGATTTAAATGTTTATTTAAGAAATAAGCTCGTTTAACATGTTGAAATACATGAATACTGAAAAGCACATCTGAACTACCTACTAACTGAGTATCTGTCCATTTTATGTTGTTTTTAGTAATTAATTCTCGGCGGTATAACCGTCCCCATCCTGCCGAAATAGCATCTGTCCTAATTGGATTTCTAATTTCTTCACCCAATAAACCCACTATTCTTCGATATAGATCTTTAATTGAACTTTCATCAAAAAAAGTATCTTTTGTGAAAATTGGAACATCTTTAGTTGATGCAAGCTGACTTTCTCTATAATATGACCAAAATACAACATCTGCATTATATTGCTCCATAGTGTCAAAAGATATTTGACAAGTATTATCTTCTAACCAATCATCGGCATCTACATACATAAGAAAAGGAGCTGAAGCTTTATATGTACCTTGATTCAATGCATCAGCCGCTCCTTTATTTTTCTGATGTATAACAACAATTCGATCATCCTTTCTTGCATACTCGTCGCATATGAGACCTGAATTATCAGGTGAACCATCATTTACAAGTATTATTTCAATAGACTTTAATGTTTGATTAAGTAAACTATCAACACACTGGTTTAAGAATGCTTGAGACCTATAAACAGGAACAACTATTGTAATTAAAGGTTTATTTTTATTTTCCAAGTGAATTAGACATATTTGTTTATGAAATCTTGTGTTTCTTTAATAATCCGATCTTGATGGAGTTCTGCACGAATTTCCATGGCCTTTTTACCCAATTGTTTTCTTAACTTGTGATCTTTTATTAAATGATCGATTTCCTTACTCAAAAGGTTAATATTTCCTTCTTCTAACAGAATTCCATTTATACCATTCTTAATTATATCGGATGGGCCAGCAACAAAATCATAACTTATACAAGGTAAACCAGCTGCCATTGCTTCACAAAGAGCGTTAGGAAAACCCTCACTTCTAGACGGAATTACAAAAATTCCTGCACTTGCATAAAGTTTATCAATTTCTTTAACCTTACCCATAAATTTAATACGGTGCAAAACACCAAGTTCTTTAGCCTGATCTTTGAGGTATTGCCCATCTTGATCACCTCCCGCAAAAACGAGGTTCCAACTTTTATTGTCTATTTTTGAAAATGCTTGGATTAATCTATCAAATCCTTTTAAGGTGTCATTGAATCTTCCTACACCAAGTATAAAGTTTTCACGTTCGATTGCTGGAAATAAATTTACTTCTCGTAGTGCATTCGGTATAACTTTAATTGGAATTTTTTTTCCATAATACCTTTGTTGATATATAGAAGCAATTGTTGTTTGTGCTATAATTCCTGTTGGTCGTTTTATCCAAAAAACCAATCGACAAAACAATCGAACATGCCTAGGCCAACGATAAAGCGGACTAGAACGTTCTGACAAAAAAATAGGATAACTTTTCCCCAGCAATGCTAATGATGTCAGTGCAGCGTAAAATATACTATATACTATAATAACATTAGGCTTATGTTTTTTCAAGAGTCTGCGTAGCCATAAAATAGTTTTAAAGAAAGATAGTTTTCCTTTATTAAAATCGTCCGGTTCAACAAAATTTATGTTCGGATTAAGCTTAAAAAAGTATTCTAATTGAAATAGAGCAATATATGTCACAGATTCACCATGTCTATTTAGCGCATTCGCAAGATTTGAACTTGCACGCTCAACACCCCCCATTTTCAATCCTGGACCAACAACACAAATTTTTCTATTATTCAATAAGGTCATGCCAACTTTTAGAATAATTTTTTAATAATCTGTTCATTATATAAAACGTCATTTGCTTCTGCCACATTTCTTCCGCCTTTTACTTCGCTAGTATATTTTCCCTCAATTTTCACCCTTTCTTTTGCACCCATTAAATACCATTCATATTCAAGATCAAGATTACCGATATCAATTGCCTGATAACCATTTCTTGTAAATTCGTAGGATAAAGCCTTTGCTGTAGGGCCCAGAGCAATAAGAACTAGTTTTCTTTTATCATGTTTAAGTCCCTCATTCAATAAATCATCGAATCTTGAATATGCATTATGTGCCGGTCCCAAAATACGCTCAACACCATTAGCACTCGCAAATAGATCATTCCCCATACCTAATCTGCTTTTTTCGCCTTCGATCAACAAAACATCCCTTTTCTCCCAAATTGTTCGAAAAAGGTCAAAAAACCTGTTGCTATTTGATTGATCCTTAAATCCATAATATAGTCTAGTAATGTTAGCATTCCAATACTGCTTTTCTAAATTTAAATATTTTTGAAAACGAGGATAAGTAAACGATATTTGGCTCCTCCAAAACACTTGGATTGGCCTCTCATAAGCTTCAATAGACCTGTATCCATCGGGTAATCCAACGATCATTCCAGTGAGTTCTGCCTTGAGAATTATTTTTAATTTATTGGCAAGCCTTTCGTCATAGACCTGAAATGGAAGATTCAGTTTATCTACTATATAAAGTACTTCGCCATCACCGAAACGGGCAATAGAACATTTTTTATCTTTTATTTTTAATAATGTTTCTTCTATCGTTTTTATGGATGGTATTTTCCAAATTTCAATTACTATCGGATAAATAGCATACATGAAGTATTTAAATAATCTTCTGGGATACTTTAGTAATCCTCCATAATGTAAATACTTATTTATTCTTTCTAAAAGTGATGGCATTAAAATATCTTATTCATTAGATCAGTTGATATATCATTGCAGCTTTTAAAATTTAAGCACATACGTTTATAGGTCATTTAAAATCGTAAAACTACACAATTAACTTATTGATCGATTTTAGGTTTTAACAAAGCCGGTACTCCCATAGCCACTGTATTGTCAGGCACGTCTTTTATAACAACTGCTCCAGCTCCTACCGTTACGTTGTTACCCAATTTTATTTTTGGCAAAATACATGCATTACTTCCTATACTGCAATTATTACCCATTTGTACCCTACCCAAAATACGAGCTCCTGGTGAAATTTCGCAATAGTCACCAATAATCACATCATGATGAATACTGCAAGCTGTATTGAGCAAACAACCTTCACCAATTTGTACATTATTATAAATTATGACGTCTGTCATAATATTTAATCCTTTATTTAAATTGACGTTATAATTTCCAATTTTAGCAAATGGTGAAATAACTGAGCATAATTCACCGCCCATTTCTTGGAATATTTTTGCCATTTGTCTTCTATGATTCGGTATACCCAAACCTAATACAAACTTATTATCCGAATTAAAAATAGTTTGAGCTTCTTCAAAGTTTTTTAAAATAGAAAATTTGTTGAATAATTTTTCTGGTATATCAGAAGAAACATTATCAAAAAAACGCAGCTTTTCAGTTTTGTTTTTTTGTTCAAAAATTTGAAGTATTTCTATTGCATGTCCTTTTGAACCTATAACCAACATAACTTAATTATTTTGAATTTTTAGTAGTAATTCAGCAATCATTTCTTGCTCCGAAATACTTAAGCTATGATAAAGAGGAAGGCATAAAATTCTTTTGGCAATATCATCAGAAACGGGCATTCTATATTTTTCTACATAATCTAATGTACTTAAACTTGGATAAAAATAACGTCTTGTTGAAATTTGATTTTCACTAAGAGACTTAAATATTCGCAGTAAGACCTCTTCATTTTCTAAAATAATCGGATAATATGAATAATTGTATGAAGAATCTTTTGAGATAATTTGTCTTTCCATTCTAAAATCTTTCAATAATTCACCATACAGTTGAAATTGTATTTTACGTTTATGAATTACCTTTTCAATATATTTAAGGTTACATAATCCCATGGCTGCATGAAATTCAGAATTTTTGGCATTTATACCGACAGAAGCAAATTTTTCGGGGCCATCGTGACCAAAATTTCTCAAATATGACATTTTTTTAAGTAGAGCTTCACTTTTTGTAAAAACACTGCCTCCTTCTATTGTATGAAATAGCTTGGTCGCATGAAAACTGGTGGTTGCTATATCTCCATAATTAAATACAGATCTACCTTTATATAAAGTGCCAAAACAATGCGCAGCATCATAAATAACTTTCAAATTATACTTTTTCGCTATGGTTTCTATTTGCTCAATTTCACAGGGGTTTCCAAAAACATGAGTTGCTAGTATGGCCGTTGTCTTTTTAGTAATAGCTGCTTCAATTTTATACGCATCTATATTTAATGATTGCTTGTCAATATCAACAAAGACCGGTTTGCATCCTTCCCAAACAATACTACTAGTGGTGGCTACATAGCTAAATGGTGTGGTAATGATCTCTCCTTTTAGATCTAAAGCTTTTATGGCAAGCTGCAATGCAATTGTACCATTTGAAACATATAGTAAATGGTCAATTTCTAAATAATCTTTTAAATTCTGTTCTAGTTCTTTAACTAATGGACCATCATTAGTAAGCCAATTTCTTTTCCATATTCCCTTAATATATTCTTTATATTCTTTTTGAGGTGGGAGAAATGGTTTAGTTACAAATATCATTATTAGAATTTAAAAATTTTATAAAATTAAGTTGTGTTTGAATATCTCAATACTTATTCGAAAATTCACAATATACTACTTTATGATTATTCGTTTAATATTAATTCCAGTATCCATTGTGTAGATTTAAATTTTCCCTCATGCCAATTTAAATTTATATCCCAATATCCTGGACACAAATCATATGACTTATGAGCATAACCATAATTAATCTCAACAATCAAAGGATTCTTCTTCTCATCGAAAACAAAATCATAAGCCAAACATTGGGTTTTTAATTTTTTTGAAGTATTAAAAGCTATTTTTATACAATTTATATCTATTTCTTCTTTTTCATACTTGATAAAGCCACTGCCTGAGGCCCTAAAGTCATTTTCTCTTACTAATCTTTTAAGTGCAAAAGCTTTGTTGCCAATTGTAATAACTCTTATATCAAAATTATTATCTGGTATGAATTTTTGAAATAAAACATAACCCTTTTCTTTGCCATGCATTTTAGCAAATTGTGTAGAATAAAATAATCGTCTTATACTTTCAAGCAAATTGCGAAATGATTGTTTCCCTAAACGATAGAACCTAAAAACTTCTTTAAGGTTTCCCCATTTATCGTATGAGTCAAATCCTTTACCAAAGGCTCGATCAACCAAAGTAATTGCTTCCTTTTTATTTTTAACCAATTTGACATTGGTTGATCCGGCACCTCCCCTCAATTTAAATACTTTGGGAAATGAAGTATTATCGATCCAATCTTTCGCTTCTTTCTTTGAATAAAATACAAATGTAGGAACGATTGGAGCATTTATAGATTCCAATAAATATTTTTGTCCAAGTTTATCATCAAAGTGCCATCCTGTATTGAAATTAGGAAATACCACTTTACCTGCTTGTTCTACTGAAAACAATAATTGTTTGGCAAATAAAAAATCTTTTGCATCAGTATGATGATGATGAAACATCAACGCATCACAATCTTCAATATCTTTTATAATATTACCTGAGTAGCAATTAACTACTTTAAAATCAATTTTATTCTTTTTACAGTAATCTATCCATTCTTCACTAAAACTCCATTTAGATTTATGTATTGCTATTTTCATTTAGAAAGTAACTTTAAAATTATATCTCTATGTGATTCACATCTAATTAAATTTAGCAATAGCTGTTTTTTCTTTTTACTATAAAAAGATGGAATAATTTTTCTACCGAAAAGACCATGTAAAATCTTATTTGAATAGGGCTCTAGATAATGGGAATATTGTTGCTCTTTTGATTCAATAAATTTTTGAAATTCTGTATTGAGTTTTTTGTCGTCTGCGATAATTGAATTTAATTCGATAATTTTATTATTAAATTTATTTTTTTCCTTTTCATTTAACAACATCAATCCGATATTATCATTCTTATTCTGAGAAAAAGGAATAATTTCAAAATTAATTTTTGAATTCTCAATTTTTAATACTACACCCATGCCAATATTCCATAATTCATTCTTGCTTAAATTATAATCAAAAATAAAATTCCCCAGACTATAAAAAATAGGTGCGTTGTTATAAATCTCATAGCCACTAAAACAATGGGTGTGATGTGAGATTACCGCATCTGCACCACTATCAACAAAAAAACGAAATGTTTCCTTTAATCTCGGACTCGGTAGTTGATACATTTCATTTCCCCCGTGAAAAATTACGATAATTTTGTCAACTAAATTTTTATAATTTCTAATATCATTAAAATTACTTACTAGGGATAATGGATTTGACCCGGGATAATCTCCATGTGTATTAGAGAACTCATTTTCAGCAAAATTAAAAAATGCAATTTTTTTATTTTTAATATTTTTAATCAAAGGTTTCCTTGCTCTTTCTAAATCATTCCCAACGCCTACAAAATCAATTCCATTTATTTTTAAACATTCTAATGTAGATTTTAAACCAGCTTCTCCATGATCCATAATATGATTATTACTCAAGGTCACAACATCAAATCCTGCAAATTTTAGAGTTTCAATTGTTTTTGTTGATGCTTTTAACGAGGGTCCGAATTTTTCTGAAATATAATCTTCGTCTATTAAAGGGCATTCCAAGTTGGTAATTGCAATATCAACTTCTTTAATTTTCGGTAAAAAATCATTAAATATTTGTTCATGCTTATTATTTAAACTTAATTCTTCTATCCGATTTATTGGGCAATAATCACCTGTGATTAGAATTTTAATCATATCATTAATTTTGATTTTTAATAAGGCGTCCTAATTCATCAGATGTCATAAATTCAACTTCGGGCCATTTTTTAATAATTTCACACAAAAGATTATCTAAAAGTTTTAAATTTTTCGTTCTGTTTTCTTCATCTATAAATCCTATATAGTTCAGTCTATGTGATGATATTATTGCTGGTTTTTTCCATCTAAAAGAAGTGGTTATTTGCGATAAACATTCTTTAACATGATCTTTAGTTGAGCTTGTAGATGGTTCAAAAATACAATTTCTTACTAAATATATTTGACCAGCTTGATTTTTTTGACCAGTATAGTGCCTAACATATTTATCTTTTTTTAATTCTCCATCAGGTACTATTTGATTTCTAGAAGTTTGAATAAATTCAATTCCCAATTCTAACATTGTTTCTTCTAATTTTGGGCTCCAAACATAATTAGGAGCTATAAATGACTGAGATTTGTAACCGAACTTCTTGGTAAAGATTTCTTGCGCCTCCCTTAAAATTTTTTTTTGATTTTCAATCTCAACAGCGTTTTCATAATTGAAAGAAGCCATGTAACTTTTTCTATTTTCATTACTTATATCAGTACTTATTCCGAACATCTTAAAATCGAAAGTCATTCTAGTTTCTTTAGAATTTTTCTTTAGAAAATCCATCCAAAGATTTACGTTTAAATGTTCACGTCCATGTAATTGAGGATGAAATATTTGTTTTTCTTGTCCATATTCCCATAACTTAAATGAACCTAAATGTTCTGGATAACGTTTAAGTGTATCTGTAAATGTTTCAAAAAAATATTCTGAGAAATCAGCCTCCAATATTCTATCAAAATTCGGATTAGCAACAATTGTATTCGCCGTAATTATAGGTTTTTTTTGATTTTTGGTTTCATGCGATAATAAAACTTCAAATAATAAAGACAAATCTTTTTCGCTTGCTAAAGAATCATATTTACAAAAACTACATTTATTGACAGGAATTCCTTTTTCTATCAAATTATTAAAAACTTTTTTAGAAGGCATTCTAATGGTTCCCCAGTCGTCTGATTCTATCACTATAATCTTCCTGTTACTTGACCAACCAGAAATGTTATTCAAATTTCTACCTAAAAAAGATCTAATATTTCTTAATTCTAAATTCAATTTATTTTATTAATTCAATTAAAGCCATATCTCCTTCCATTAATAAGGCTATTAAAGGATTACCAAATACTGTAGTTAAACCTATTGTATCAAAACCCATTCTAATAGTTACAATTAAATAGAGTAATAGTGCCGGTGTTGCAAATTTCAAAACAAAATTAATGAATTTATCATGAAACTTTTGTACAAACAAAAAGGCTAGGGCTATAGATAAGCTAAAAGCAATAATAAGAAATCTACCGCCAGACGGAATGTAGGAAATAATGTTAGCGATCCCGAAAAAAAATAAGACATAACTAAACAAACCATAGAGTTGTTTATTACTTTTAATTTGTTCACGCCATTTCCAAAAAAGGACAATTAAAAAAACATAAACCGAATATTTCAGGGCTTTAGTACGTAATGGAACATACCAGTTAAGTCCTTTACTCCTTTCAACCTTTTGTTCTATATAGTCTTCGTTTGTATAATTATTCACTTTTAATTCAAAAACAACCGGTAAAACGCCTTCAATGTTATTTCTAATCGATTCTAAATTCAGTTCACTGATAAACATGGAAATCACAAAAAAATAAAAATAGAAAAGCAACTTATTGCCTAATAATAAATATATAAATAAGATAACTACCGGTAACATAAACGAAAAATGAACAAACGGGGATAAAAAAGCGATTAACAAGCCCTTTTTATTTCCCTCTAAAAAATACAGCAAGCATCCATACACAAATAATTGCGCCGCCGTCCAGAATCTAAACCCATTGATATTCCAAATCGGATTAATAAATGCAAAGACAATCAATAATAGAATACTGATAATTGTAGCCGGATGCGTTATTCTATTTAACAACAACCATAAATTACGCGAGAAAAAAAAGCCGAAAATAAGGCCATACACTAAAAACAGAATTTTATAATTATTGGTAAATAGCGATACTAAATTGTCTAACAACGGTTTAAGAACATCCACATAACCCGTATCTTCTGCATATAATCCTTTTACAAGACTTGTTTGTTCACCACCATCTGAGATTTCAATAAATTGATCACGATATCTGTTAGCATCAATATCTGCATTAGAGATCACCATGGTATACCCAAAAAATGCCACAAATAACCATACAACATTCTTGGCCCATAATTCTCGATAATTCTTGAAAGCAAAAAACATACTTAAGAATGGCCAGATTAAAAATAGCCCGGCTGCATAAATACTATGTTGAGATATTCTATGTTGCATTAGTATAAATTATAATACTTAATCCAGTAAGTTTAAAAATTCGTTGCATACATTTTCAATGCGATATTGATCAATATTTTGAACACTAAATTGATTCGTATAATTACCTTCTAAAAATTCATTCACTATTTTTTTGTTAAAACCAGTTGAATCAATTGATAAGATAGGTCTTTGCGTTAAATAATAATCAATTAACTTACTGGGTAGTTGTGTTGAATTATTATTATTAATGTTTAAAACAAAATCCATTTTGCTCAAGATGTTTAGTAATTCAAGCCTGGGTACGTAATCTTTTAATTCGATTTTTCCTTTTGCTCTTTCTAAATAGGGCTCTATTAAATACTTATTATTGGTATAAATAATAAGCTTAAAACCCTTTTTTGACCCAAGTAAATATTCTATAAATTCTCTAGGATCTCTATTAGTTGGTATCAAACCTCCTGCAAATGCAAATGTAGGTATTTTATGAGGTTTATAATTAGTTATATCTACTCCAGATTCATTAAAATTAAAACCTTGGGGAATCACTTTAATTTTATGGTGAAACTCCTTATAATACCCATCAATAGCACCATTAAAAGGGACTGAAATAAAATTAACTTTTTTACAC
>Ga0209633_10004640_pt1 | contig 12293 bp, 12 predicted proteins | sample Cruoilmetagenom1_FD_187290 | JGI IMG/M metagenome (GOLD analysis project Ga0209633, IMG submission 187290) | Oil polluted marine microbial communities from Coal Oil Point, Santa Barbara, California, USA - Sample 1 (SPAdes) (version 2) | ecosystem: Environmental > Aquatic > Marine > Oil seeps ... | reverse complement strand
TATCTTTAGGTGTGGTTGTTGTTCAAGCTTCAGAGAAAAGCGGGTCACTTATTAGCGCTTCTTTTGCTCTAGATCAAAATAAAGACGTATTCAAGATACAATACCAGAAAAAGTTATCCCTTCATTAGTAATATAAAGCTTAGAAGTAGGGGTAAACTTAGACAGAAAAAATAAGTATTATACTGCTCCCCATTAATAAGCTTATAGAATTAATCTAGTAAAACTTGGTGTGGTTACTTTCATTCTACACATGGATACCGCACACCGATTCAGGCTCAATTGTTCTGCATTTCAGAAGATAATCCTTGATTTGAATTCCGAAACTGTGATAAGATAACATTAATCATTTTATACTTTGACAACTTAAAGGAGGAGATAAGAGGATGTTTAGAAATCGAATTTCAATATTTATAGCTACTTTTCTTATTATTGGATTTTTCTTTCTATCTTTACCTGAAAAAGGATATTCGGGAACGCCTACATTTCCACCCACTATCTCGGGATGTTGCCAATATGTTGGTTCTGAAGGCCAAGATATATGCACTAATATTTCCGGTCCTCTTATTTGTCCAGAAATAGGAGTACCTTTTGAAGACTTTTTTGAAGGGGAGTCTTGTAATCAAGATACAGGTTTATGTATTGACCCTGAAGTTATCTCCGCCGTTCCAACCCTATCCGAATGGGGATTAATATCTCTCGCTGTAGTGCTAGGTCTTTTAGGCATAGGAGCTTTTCTGGCTAGAAGAAGAAAAGCTACTGCTTAACAATAACAACAATGAATATAAACTCAGGGGAGCTTCGGCTCCCCTTAGTTTCCAGAAGTCCTAAAATAACTCAATAATATCAGCAAGTTAATAAGTCCACATCACTGACGTATTCAAGATACAATACAAGAAAAAGTTATCCCTTCATTAGCAAAATAAAGCTTAGGAGTAAAGTTAAGCTTCGCCGAAAAAGATAAAAATTCACTCACAAGAAAAAATGTTATTAGATAAGTTTATTAGTAATTTGCCATTGGATAATTCCTGGGTAAATTTTATTCGTTTTTACAGGTTCTTGTCTAATCATTTCTAATGCAGCTTTTTTAAATTTTGTTTGCATTAGACCTTTCTTTTTTTTATCGTTTCCGAATTCTGCTTGAGATATTATTATGTCATTATGTATAGCAGGAATCCTTTTACGAGGATTGTTAAGACGAAGAACTTTAGAAATACTATCAATCCCATCCTCTTTACGCTTATTTACTGAGGGTGAATATCCATTCTCTGTAGGTGCAAAACGTTCTGCAATAAATTGTAAAATTGAAGTGTGGTCAAAATGATTATGAATGACACTCCCTTTAGAAACAAAAGGAGAAACTATAATAGTGGGGACCCTAGGGCCTGTTGATTTAAATTTCGCAAACTCTCTATCAGGTGGTTCATAAGATATCATCAAAGGAGGAACATGATCATAGAATCCTCCGTGTTCATCATAGGTTACAATCATTACTGTTTCAGACCATTTTTTAGGATTACTCGTTACTGCTTGATATATCTCTCTTAAAAACTGCTCCCCAAAACCGATAGACAGCGGTGCATGATTATCATTAGGCTGGTCACCAATACGAGGGGCATCATAGTAAGAGGGCTCAATTATTACAACTTCTGGAGATTCGTTTTCATTTTCGTAATAGAAATCCCCAGGAAACTTATTGAATGATCTAAATTTAGGACCTAGAACATCACTGAATCTTCTAAGTAGAGCAAAGAAACTTATACCAGCATGATAAACTCTCCATTTAATTTCTCGTTCATCCAGCCAATCTAACAAAATATCATCTAATGGTCTAAAGAATTCAGTTATACCCCCTGTCTTATCAACTCTAGTGTCTCCACCCAAAGCCATTAACCTGTTGGGTACCGTACTAGTTGGTAGTGGTGAAAACCACCTATCACAAACAGCAAAATTGTTAGCTAAGAAGGTTGTTATTGGTACTAAATCTGGGCGATAAAATCCCATTACCATTGGATTTTGTACTTCATTAAGGGATTTATTGAAATAAGCCTCAACAAAACCACTCATGGTATACGTTCCAGTTACATCTGAGTATGCGAGTTGAGTTTTAATTTCCTCTCTTTCGTGAGGAGCGTCATCAAGTAACATCTCATCTTTATTAATAATAAAGGGGGGGTAAGGGGCACTATTATATAAATTTTCATACTTTCTGTAAGGATAACCAAGACCATCAACTTCTTTATTATTTCCAAAACTAGGGTGACTTAAGTGACCTAACATATGGTCAAATGACCTATTTTCTAGCATCACAATTATGATTGTTTTAACCTTACTTAAGTCAGGCATTTATTATTGCCTCCTCTTACAACTTAATGTGACCTCAATACCTAAGCGATCTGGTGGTGAATTATTAGGATCACCAATTACCTCACCAGGTTTTAAATCTGCATACATTTCCCAATCTCCATTTATCATTAAACCCTTCATTTTATTCGAAGACCCATTTTCAGAAATTTCAACTGTTACTCCTCCGTGCTTAACTATTAGCTTTCTATCGGACTTATTAGATATATTTTCAATTAACATAAGGTCACTAATATCCCCCCATACATCTGTTTCAATGGCAACTAATCCACCCTTTGGATTAATTTCTGTAGGAGTGATTATTGGTTTTTTTTCAATATTTGAAAAAACAACTACATCTTGTTCTCTTTTCTCAGATCTATATTTGTTTCTTAATGCCGAAATAATAAATTTAGTTGTACTTTCTAATTGAAATTGACGTTGTCCTACTGAGGGAACCTCTCCAGTGGAGGTAAGAGGGGGACTAGCATATAGTAATGCACTTCCAGTAATGTCCCATATAACAGTTGTTGTTTCTCCCTGACAAATATAGTTTGGGTTTGCTGAAAATGAATTAACTTTAGGTTTACAAGAAATCAATAAAAGAAAGAAAGCGGATATTATTATTAAGTTACTGAGATACGAGTTTCTCATAAACGCACCTTTCTAAAAAGATTGTTCTTATCTAGTCACAGACTACTATTTTAATTGTCTGTATGTCAAGCATAAATTTATAAAACTATTTTAGAAGAACGAACAGGAATGTGGAGTGCAAACTATAAGTTCAGATTTATAATTTAATTCGGATCATCCTTACATTATAGACAGAATACAGGAATTTATTTCCCGTTTTTATTAGCCTTTCAGAGCCTTAAAGTTACTAGTTGGAGCTCGATAAAAGGGGCATAATACAGAAACTATTTATAAACTATGTAGAATGGTAAATTCAGGAGCGAATCTTAATCATGACACATCAAGATGTTTTCTCACAGCCGCTTTAACCGTTTCTGTAGTAATATTATCCGGATCTAATGCATCAAAACTGCCAATAGTCCCTAGATCTCCGCATCTTAATATATCGCTGTCAGGGCAAAATATAGAGACTGTTTGGATATGTGTCATGCCATCATAAATAGAAATGGATTTAGCAGCTCTAATGGGTCGTCTGGGGTCTGTCTGGGGTCCATCATTCCCAACATTAAACTTGTAATAATTATTGTCAGGATTATCCTCTAATTCCTCAGAAAGCTCATATAATGCTGGACCAACAACATCTTCAAGTAATTTTAATATTTGAGTATAAGTAGCCATATTTATAATATATAAGCAGAACCAAGTCCTGACAACAGGCTTTTATGTTTCTTCTTTAATACATAGAATTTTATCAGGGAAGATATCGATATCCAGAGATTCGATATTATCAAATATAAGTGGGTCTAGTATATTTTGGCTTTTAAGCTTTGAATTACCTATACCCATGCTAATTATCAGAACTTATCAAGGTTTCACAAGTATAAGATTTGATACATCTATACCTGACTTTGTGAATAATTCTGGTGTCTCATCTTCTGGTATTCCATCGAGTAAAAGTGCTATACGTGCTTGTTCAAATGCTTCATTTACACTTTTTCCAAAACCAATTGCAGAATAAAAACTAGCAGAAAAAATACGCGCTGCTTCATCTCCGATAGATGTTTTCATACCTACTGTAGCATCAATATGATTTGAAACTTCTTTGGCTTGTTGACTTGAAAAGCATGTATTGAATATTACAACCCTTGTTCTACTTGAAACAAATTTGAACATTTTAACTAAAGCAGCTTTACTAACAGGCTTTGACAGACCAGCATCATCTTGCAATATTATCTCATCTTGGTCTGAACCATGTCCACTAAAATGCACTATAGTTGGTTTGTGTTCATTTAATGCATCCAGTAAATCTGTAGGTCTAAGAGCCCATACAGATATTAATTCAACTGAATCCCGGTATTCGGCTGCTCTAATTTTATGTGTTATTAATCTAACTTCTTCATCTAATCTAAGCTGATCTTGATCTTCTGGATTGGTAGCACAAAATAAAATAACGATTTTATCTGGTAGTTTAGCGATATCTATAACTAATGGACTTGAGCTTAGTTTACTGTGCAGTCTTGACTGACGTTCTAATTCGGACGTGACTTTGCGTACATGAGTTAATTCTTCATCTCTTCTATTTTTTTGATCTCTTTCCTTTTTATTGTTTTCCTGTTTTTCTAATCTTTCTAGATTAGTCATATTTCTTGATATTTCTGATAATTTATCAGATATTCTTTTCTCTAAATTTGCTACTCGTTTTTGATGATTAGATAATTGTTTTTCTTTAGACTCTACTTGCCTTTGCTTTGATTGAAGAGTAGATATGGGGGTATTTCGATTGATGCTTCTTTGAATGTTACCTATTTCTCTACGAATACGGTAAATATGTTCTTTTTCTCGACTCAAATCTCGCTCTAGATTAGCCTTATCACGATTTAAATGGGTAAGTCTATTTCTGTATGAATTTATTGTCATTGCAATGGAAATCCAACATAGGTCTAATTTTCTAGTTTTGAATTAGATTATTTTTACCGAGTATATCTAAAGATGATGAACCTAACAATACTATGTACAATACAAAACCTGTTAAAAGAACAATAATTAGTTGCAGAATTCCTCTTGAGATTGGAGAAACTACACAATAAACATATGGTCGAATTGTATAAGGTTTATTATTAAGATCAAGTAATAAGTCTAGCATCAAGGGAACTGAATTATTTTTATATAAGTATAGAGTCAAGTAATATGATAAAAGCTATGCAAATTCAAGGTTTGGTTTAAATTACTGATTCAAAAATCACTATGTCAGCATACGCTAAAAAAATATTAATTGACTGGGCCAATGAAGAAAAAAATTGGATCAGAAGTATAGTAAAGGAAGTAGTCGAAACACATAAAGATGTAGCTGATTCCAGTATAAATGATATATATAATATATTTCTGTCTGACAACGACTTAATTGATGAGCCAGTAGCCGAAGTACCAAAACTTATACTAGAAGCTTCAAACTCGGAAGATATTGATAAACTTGTTATTAACAAACTCGGAAGAACTGAGAACGTAAACAAACTATTACCTGATCAGAATATTGATTTTAATGATAATGTAACAATCTTATTTGGTGAAAATGCAGTTGGTAAAAGCGGATACGTTAGAGTACTTAAACGACTTGCGGCTGTTAGATCACAAGAAGAAATATTACCAAACATACATAGTAGCACCAGTAAAGCTGAGCCTAAATCAAGGATTGAATATTCTATAGGAGATAAAAACCATACTCTTGATTGGAATGGAGAAGCTGGAGTTAATCCTTTCACAAGGATAAGTATATTTGATAACAGGGCTCTGTCGTTTCATGTTGATGATGACTTAACTTACTACTATATACCACGAGATATTACTTTATTTAAGTTTACTAATGAAGCAATCCATAAGATCAAAGAAGAACTAGAAAAGAGTATCAAAGAACAACAACCCGGAGCTAATCCTTTCTTAACCCATTTTCATAATGAAAGCACAATTTATGCTAAAATCGAAACACTAGGATCTTCTACAGATTTAAAAGAATTAGAATCTTTAGCTTATATTAATGAAGATGGGGAAGCTAAACTAGTATCACTACAAGAGCAAGTCGATGCTTTGAAACCACAGATTATAGAATCAAGAGTAGAATTAGCAAAAACTCATAAATCTCTATTTGAAAAGATCTCCTCTTTTTCCGATACAATAAACACTTTTGAATGGGATACATATAACACTTATATTGATGATCTAGAAAGACTAAAAACAACATATATAAATACGACAGAAAATGCTTTCAAAGATGAAATGATAGATGGAATACTAGGAGAATCTTGGCAAAAGTTTATAGAAGCTGGAGAAGTTCATATCCGAGAATTAAAAGATAATGATTATCCCACTGCTGATGAAAAATGTATATATTGCAATCAAAAATTAAATGAAGATGCAGTGAGTTTGATAAAGAAGTACAGAGAATTCTGTAATAATCAGGTAAAAATTGAAATCGAAGAATTGACTAAAACTATTGACGATACATTAAAGACAATTATTAATTTCAGTGTTGGTAATTTGAAAGACACGCTAGAGGAAAAAGAGGCTAGTTCTAATGATCTTGAAAATAAACTCGTATCTGAAACATTAAAACTAATACGTGAATATGCAGTAATTTTAGACAAACTTAATAAAAAAGAAAAGACCGATTTTCAAGAATGTAAACAGCTTTCTTCAAAGATAAATAAAGATAGTAACACTCTAGTAAAAAATATTGATGAACTACTCCAATCACTTCAAAAACAGGGTGTAGAAAGGGAAACAGCATTTCAAGCAAAACTCAAAGAGCTCTATGAATTACAAGATCGCGTTTCTATAAAAAAATATTTGTCGGAAATTAACTCATATGTGAAATCAGCTAAATGGGTTAGTAAAGCTAACATAATTAATTCTACAAGAATTCCAAGTACGATTAGAAATCTGACAATAAAAACAAAAACAGCATCTGAAGATTTACTAAACAGAGATTTTGAAAAATTTTTTAAAGAGGAGTGTAAACATCTACATGCACCAGAGGTATTGATTGATTTTCCAGGACGACAGGGCCAAGCTGCTAGGCGAAAATCTTTACATACAAGCTATAGATTGAGCGATATTTTGTCTGAAGGAGAGCAGAAAGTAATAGCTTTATCTGATTTCCTTGCTGAATCTTTAATAAGGACAAGTAGTAGTCCTATAATTTTTGATGACCCCGTAACCAGCCTAGACTATAAAAGGCTTGAATACATTGTTAAACGAATATTTGATTTATCAAGAAATAATCAGGTAATCGTATTTACACATAGTATATGGTTTGCAACTTCTCTATTAGCCATGTTTGCAGAAAAGTCAGAATTAAGGAGTAAATGTTCATATTATGAAGTTTCTAGTGACGGAGAATTAGTGGGAAAAATATCACCTGGATCTCATCCAAGGTGGGATACACAAAAAAAGCTAAAAGGAAGAATTAATGAACTAATCCAAAATGCAGAATCACAAAAAGGAGAAACGCAGCAAGCATTAATAGAAAGTACTTATGATCGTATTCGCGCATGGTGTGAAGTTGTTATGGAGCAGGAAGTCTTTAAACATGTAGTGCAGAGATATAGCCCACATGTAGCTATGACAATGATTCCGCAAATTAATTTTGATAAAATTAAGGACATATCAATGATTATTCATAATCTATATGAAAAAGCTTGTAGAATTATGGAAGGTCATTCACAGCCACTTGAGACTTTACACACTAGACCTGACATTAATGAACTGAAAGAAGATTGGAGGACCGCTCTGGATGCAATAGAAGAGTATAATAATTAATCTCTTTGATGTATTCGTATCTTTTTATGAAATTGAACTCATTTTATTTGGAATAGTACTTGTCAACTCGTTCTATTAATTCACTTGGACGAATATCTAACCCATTTGCTATCTTAAAAACCGCATCTATGCTGGGTTGCTTTTTAGCCCCCTCAAGAAAAGCAATATAAGTTCTATGTACTTTTGCACCGTAAGCTACCTGTTCTTGGGTTAGCTCTTTTTCAGTACGTATTGCCCTTAAAGCTCGAGCAAAAGCCGTAACCAGATTTTTATTAATCCTTGTTCCCATGCTTGATTTAATCCTCAAGGTGCTATAATCTTGAATTTTCGTGACTAAATCCATAGACTAGTGAATACATTTAAAAATAAATTGATAGATGATCTTAGGAATCGGTATAAAAGAAGGAACTAATAAGAAATCAGATAAAAGAGGAAAAGGAGGACTTACATGAAGAAACATATTATTACTACTATAGTTATCATTTCAGTCTTAGGTTTTTGTTACGGATCGTACAAAGAGACTCAAAAAATAAAAGTTGAAGAAAAAGCATACTTAGAAACTCTACGTGAAGAAGATAGGATTGGATATTTTATTAGTAAAGAATTAAAAGGGAAAGTTAGCACCGGTAAGAATAAGCTTAGTACCTATTATGTTAATAAAACTGAAAATGGTTATGACATTATAATTACGATCAATGCTAATGAATATCAAAACGAAAGTGAAATATTGAAATGGGTTGAAAAAGAAATGACCAAAATATATACGATGCTATACAGAAGTGATTATGACATAGCAAATGTTCGAATTAATGCGAATTTTCCAATGATGGATGATTATGGAAATGTCAGAAATGGAACTCTTCATAGTACTTGGATTGATAGAGAAACCGCTAAAAATATAAATTGGAAACAAGATGATTCTATTCTTCAGTATCAAATTCTTCCTAAATTATGGAATAAGTACTAATCCAGAACATGTTATATCCCCTCATATTCGGGTGATCTCTATAAAAGGTATGTATATGGCTATCTTTGCATGAGAACTCTTAAATTTTCACGGTTATTGAGTGTATTTCCCGGAAGTTAAAACAAAACGATTACGAGGTTTTCTAGTATTTACAGCAATAAAGTTGAAAATGAGGAGAATAGCCGATGAATTCCTAACATAACTTATAATTAGTAATGCAGCTTAATTGGACTCCTATATCACAAATATATGATTCTGAATCGTATTTAATCGTTACTTTAGACATGAAATAGACTAAGCTTTCTTTAAAGATGTGATTATTAGGTAATAGTATTAAATATGACTATTGACAAAGTACTTCTCACACTTATCTTAAGTCGCTATGGCTAAAATATCCGAAATAACTGACATGAAACCCTCCTGGGAAAAAGCTGTGATTTTAGAAATAACTAAGGATGGAATTGAAATTCGTGTACTAAAAGAGGAAAAAAGGATATTTGTTGTCAAAGAGATTCATGAAAGCATTTCTGATCACGACTATGATAATTTCTTATTATCTTGTAGAGAACATGCGCTCATAAACTTTATCAACCTTTTCAGAAACGAACCATTTGCTGAATTATGGAAATACGAATATAAAAATATGATAATTTGTGAAGCAAGGGCACTTTTACTAGCTAAGGCACTGCCTAAATATAATCCAGATTCAGTTATTTCTGAAATTAAGGTAAACGACCCTCAAGCTTATGTGGTTATACTTTCGTATAAAAAGGGAAAACTCGAGGGAATTGAAGAACTTGAAAATATTACCCATAGAACTATAATGAGCGAGATTTATGGCTATTCAGACTTAAAAAAGAATTATAAGTATTTAACAGTAGATAAAGATACAATTGAATACGATTTTATTACTAAACTTAAAGGATTTCTACCTGCGGAGCAAGACAAATCAATATTATGGGATGTTCATGAATTGCAATATATAAAGGATTTATCAAAAAAAATACAAACTATTCCTAAATCAGTTAAAAATAAAGCCATCGATCGTAGTCGGAGTTCGGTGGGCAGAAAAAATCTTGAAAATAAGAACATACCAGAATTAATTTCAATAGATAATATTTCTAAGCATGGGAGAAATGACGAATTATTCGAAGATCCACAAATAGAGAGTATGGAAACTCTTGGAGTTGATGAGATTTGCCAAAATATCCAGAGAAGAATTTTAGTAAAAAAATACCTTTCTCAACTTACAGATCGGCAACAAGAAGTACTTAAAATGAGGTATGAGGACAATCTTACACAACAACAAATTGCAGACAAACTAGGTATAGGAAGAAAAACTGTTAGCGATATAGAAAGAGATGCCTATAAGAAGTTAAAGAAAATATTGCCTAAAGAATCTCTACTTGACTAATAAAGGTTGATTCTTCAACTATTTTTTCTTTTTTAAAAATTTAACCCCCCAAAATCTGAATTTTTTCCGTGTTTATGAGTAGAGGCAAGTTTATGAGCACTACACGGAAAACCCAAACTTCAATAATTACGGTGACTTATAAACCAAATAGTCATTCTGAAAGTCATCTAAATGATCTAATCCGTTATTTATCTGATGAGCTTAAATCTAAAAAAAATATAGGTGTTAAGGAAAAAGCACCAAAGGAGGTTTTACAAATTGCCAGAACCAACAAGTAGGAGAATGAAAATGAATAATAAAGGAGGTCAGGATATGTATAGAGCTAAGAGAACAAATTTTAATCTTATCAGGAACTCTGTAAGTTTCTCAGAATTAGCTTCTGAATATGGAGTACTTTTTGAGAATAATAAAGCAATATGTCCATTCCATGAGGAAAAAACGCCATCATTACATGATTATGGAGAATACGGATATTGTTTTGGATGTGGTAAAAGAGTAGATGTTATTGATCTTGAAGCTTATTTTAATGAATTATCACCAATAAGAGCTGCAAAATCATTAATGAAAAGGTTCAACCTAGAGATTAAAGGTGATAGAGATGAAAACTATGAATTATCAAAGAGAAAGAAGTTAGCCAAAAGACTACTAAGGCGATTTTCTGTAGAGGCTAATGCAGAATTAATAAAGAATGCCAATGTACAGAATTACTTGAATCAAAGAGGCCTGAATGAAGTTGACCTGTCGAAGTATTTAATAGGCTATATACCACAAAAAGGTCTGAATCTTTCGAAAATCATAAAATTTAAGAGTGAAATTGAAATAGCTAAAGAGATTGGGTTATTGGAATCTGATAATGTTAATTTTAAAAACAGAATAATCCTCCCAGTTTGGAGCTTCGGGGAAATAACTTATATCACTACCAGATCATTTGATGGTGAAGAACCTAAATACTTACACCTTAAGAACTCTGACTTGATATCCAAGCCAATAGCATTCTCTGAAAATCTTAGTCAAGAAAATTGTATCGTTACAGAGGGGGTATTTGAATCAATAGCATTTCTAAAGGCTGGCTATCCTGCATGTGCATTGCTTGGAGTTAACTTGGGGGAGAAATGTAAAAATGACTTAGATCGAGCAACGGCTAATATCTATTTTTGCTTTGATTCAGATCAAGCAGGGATAAAAGCTTCTTATAATCTCGCAAAAGAATTCAAAGGTTCGATAATGAACCTGAACAAAGATATGGATGCAGATGAAGTTTTATTAAAGTTTGAAATGAAGAAATTCAAACAAATCGTAAAACGTTCAATTAAAGAATCCCAGTATTACTTAGATATGGTTATAGCTAAAGAAAATTTGAATGATGCAATAAATATTGTAGCTGGTATTGAATCGCAGGTTGAAAAGGGTAAAGCAACTAATCAGTTGTTTGAAAAATATGAAAATTTAGGATTTACGAAGGTGTCTATTGGAGAGTTGGTTGAAAAAGCAAGAAAGGGCGATAGTTGCAGTGATGCTAAATCAAATATAGAAAAAGCTAATAGCAACACATTTATTGCTCATTTTGAAGGATTAGTAGACCTTGTAGATTATCAAGGAGAAGTTAATTATTTGATTAAAGATAAGGACGAATTAATAATAAAATCCAGTTATGAACATGATGGAATTATTTTATACCCGCCAGAAAAGGGAGATAAACCACCCGATCTAGTAATGCCAAGAGCTGAAGAAGTTGTAAAGTATTACAAATCAGATTCTGATTCAAAATTGTATGATGACCTTTTAACACATCATAAAGCAATATCGGAGTTGCCTTCCGATAAATATTATATTTTATTAGCGCTTTGGGTTTTACACACCTATCTTATAGAAAAATGTAAATACTCGCCTTATTTATGGTTATATGCTCTAGCTGAAAGAGGTAAGACTAGAACCGGCAAGGGATGTATTTATATAGCTTACAGGGGACATCACGATATATCTTTAAGAGAAGCTCATTTATTTAGATGGTCATCACATTGGAGAGCGTCTTTATTTCTCGATGTTGCAGATATTAAGAAAAAGGCTATTAGCGAAAATTCTTTAGATATTCTACTCCAAAGATTTGAACAAGGAGGAAATGTTTCA
>Ga0209633_10004639_pt1 | contig 12293 bp, 10 predicted proteins | sample Cruoilmetagenom1_FD_187290 | JGI IMG/M metagenome (GOLD analysis project Ga0209633, IMG submission 187290) | Oil polluted marine microbial communities from Coal Oil Point, Santa Barbara, California, USA - Sample 1 (SPAdes) (version 2) | ecosystem: Environmental > Aquatic > Marine > Oil seeps ... | reverse complement strand
GGGAGCTCCTCCCATGCTCAAATCAACAACAATGGCCTTATGTCCTCTTTTCTCAATACAGTCTTTTAAAAACCCTACCTGTTCACCTTTTGTATCCAAAGTGCCGAGCACAACAATACGCCTTGCATTCATTTTTTCCCTCCACATACGCCGGATGTATTTCTTTGACGCTGCATATTCCTGAAATTTTCAGCTTTTTCAAATTATCAATTGCACTATTCCCTATTATCCGAACTGATTTCGACGCCGATTTCCTGTAATAAGCGCGGGTATGCGCGGATCAAGCCCTCTTCCATGGCTGAGACTATTTTGGAAGCGTACGAAGTATCTTCGTCAACAAAATGCCAGTAGGCATCGTCAAGCGGAGGACGTTCGTAGTCTTCGAAAATAAGGCACCCATCGTCGTCCCATTCAGCCAATTCTTTGATAGTAAAAATCCTGTCACGAGTTTCAGGGAAAAGGCCTATTAATTCTTCCTTTTGATCCGGTAATACTGTTACAATCAAATCAGAGCCTTTCACCATATCAGAAGTTAACTCCTTTGACTTCCATTCGTCAGGTACGGCAATCCCTCTCCCAACAAGGGCTTTACGGGTTATTCCGGCCATTTCTCTGTTGAAAAACGGTTCGGGGAAAGCAATGTTCGCCTTACTTAGTTGGTCCTTCAGTTTTTGGGGTACGAATCCGGCAGATAAAGGTTTTACTTTCCCCACGAGATTGGCATCCTTTTCAGCCAGCATTTTTGAAAAAAAGAACTGCGCAAACACACTTCGGGCTCTATTTCCGACACAGACAAAAACAACATGATAAGCCATTCAACACTCCTCCTCCTGAGACAGAACATCTCAAGCATCATTGAAATTGGTAGGTTCATAGAAACAAAACTCGTGTAAAACCTGTTCACAATCCGTTACTTTTTGCCATACAGTTCTTTAAGCTTTTCCGCCACTTCTCCCGCCGGATTCAAAAGGCGGATTAAAAGTGCTTCATTAGAAAGCTCACTCCCGATTTTTTGCCTAATGTCCTTTATCGTTATTTCCGGAACACGCCAGTTCAACCACTTCCTGGCCTTGGGCGTGCTCAAAATCCTGTCCTTAACATTTTCATCCACGGGACCATCCGGTTTCCCCATTAACTCCAAAAGATATTTAATGGTTTCATCGGAAACAATCTTATATCGCTCACCGGAGTTTACATTAAATACGGCTTGTGCGCCCACAATCTGAGAATAGGGAGTCGCTAAATAAGGGTACCCAAATTCTTCGCGAATCCTGGCTACTTCCTCCAGCACTTCCTCCATCCGATGCTCCTGCCCTATCTCAGATAACTGATTTCGCAAGGTCCCCATCATGCCACCGGGCATCTGGTGCTCAAATTGAAAGATATCGTATTCCAAAGGGCTTCCTATTCTCATATTGTGTTCTTCGGCAATTTTTCCGAAATGGTCTGATACGTGTTTAATGGCGTTTTCATCCACTTCCGGTGCATAACCGAGACGTCGAACATTTCTTATGGTATTCTCGATTGATGGGAGGGAGGTATCATTTGCCAATGGCGATACGGCTGTATGCAATGTTCCGATACCCAATTTGACAGCTTCGACATAAGTCATGGGCGCCAGCCCCATATTGCAATGGGCATGGAATTCAATCGGTATGCCCTCACTCGCTTTTTGTATTGCCGGCAAAAGCGTCCGGGCCCGATCAGGCGTCAACATCCCTGCCATATCCTCCACATGAATAGCATTAACCCCCCCCATCTTCACCAGCATGCTGACCTTTCGGGCATAAAGCGCATCAGTGTGCACAGGGCTAAGCGTGAACGGCAACGCTACAATGACCTCGGCTCCCTCGGACTTCGCTAACCCTACAACATAAGAGAGCCTGTCCATCATGTTCTGGTAATCACAAACCCAGAAGCTTTTTATCCCATGGTTGACGGCTACTTTTATCCAAATGCCGACAGCAGCGATCGGCTCAATATCAAAACCTTGAAGGTTGAATGCCCAGAACGATGAACGAACAGACGTCCTTTGCAAGTGATCCGTCAAAAGCCGCAACCTCGCAAAAGGGTCTTCATTAGAACCTCGCATGGTCACAATCATACCCCGTGCCCCAACTGTGGCTACGGCTTTGTACCCAACCTGATCAATTACGGGCAGAATAGGAGCCAACATGTCAGTTGTCATCCGAAAGCCCCAGAGGCTCTGCTGAGCGTCTCTTAAGGTTTGATCAACAAAATCAACTTTTTTCACGGTCATTCTCCTTTCCATCCTCTGTGTTACGCAGCATACCCGGTCTGTTGCTTTTTCCCTCAATCTTAGCTTATTTATGGATAATCACTTTATCCGATATGGTAGATCAGATCCTCACTCCTCGCGTAAGTTCTCGTAACTTGCTGAAATATGAATTTCCAGTTTCCTGAATCAGCATTGTTTACCGCAAGGCGAAAAGAAATGATTCTTTTGTTTCTTTTAACCTTCGCGTTCTTCGCGCCTTGCGGCGAGATCAACCTCGCCCGAAGGGTGTTAAGTTATGTTATTGGACTCATTAGCAGCGATGGAACCGGAGTCAAAGAGTTGCAACCAATGATTTTAAGAGGTTATCGAATTATGATTCAAAAATATGCATAGTCATGGCTGCTTCTTCTATCCCGACAAAACCACCTCCGTTCTCGGTCATCCCAATACGCACCCCCTCCGCCTGGCGTTTTCCTGCCTCTCCACGGAGCTGCGTCACGACTTCAAAAATCTGACTCAGTCCGGTCGCCCCCAAAGGATGTCCTTTAGAGACCAACCCTCCGCTAACGTTCACAGGAATCCTGCCGCCCAAAGAGGTCGCACCGGTCCTGGCGACGGCTACCGCTTCCCCCCAAGGACAGAATCCCATTCCCGCAAAATTAATGAGTTCTCCCATAGATGTGGCATCATGTATTTCTAAAATATTGATATCTTCTGGGCCGATTCCGGCCATTTCATAGGCCCTTTTGCTTAATCTGGAACTACCGTGTTTAGGGCCAAAAAGCTCCTCAATTGGTCTATCTGTTCCCCCACCCAGGACAGATGCGAGAATCTTGACAGGACGCTGCTCTTTCAATCGTTTAAGATAATCGGATGAGCACAAAACAGCGGCGGCGGCGCCATCTCCAACAGGACTGCACATGGGCGCCGTGAGGGGATAGACTACCAGACGACCAGCCAAAACTTCTTCCACCGTCATGGGTTTGCGATATTGGGCGTAGGGATTATGGACACTATGATTATGGTTCTTTGAGGCAATAAAAGCCAAATCCTCCTGCGTAGTTCCAAACTGGTCCATATGGTCTCGACACCAGGTCCCATACATGTCCATAGCAATACTTCGGGGCTTTCCTGATTTATCCTTATGCTCGCTAAATACTTTTGCTTCTTCAGCCCATTTTGTGCTAAGGCCCTCAATAAGTTCCATATCCTGGCCAGTATCATAGTTTTCGAACATCTTTTTCTTATCTTCCATGCAGATTTTTTCAGCCCCTACCGCTAATACCAAATCCGTATGTCCTCCAGAAATGGACTGCCACGCCAAGTGGAAGGCCGTAGACCCCGTAGCGCATACGTTTTCACATGTTAAGATCGGGATACCCTGAATTCCCATACTCCTCAGGGCTACGTGTCCCCTGGCCATCTCTTGCCCAGTTACCAACCCCTGCATGGCATTGCCGAAAAAGGCAGCTTCCAGATCTTTTTTTTCAATTTGCGCATCATTAAGCGCTCCTGTTACAGCCTCTTTAGTCAGCGACTTGATACTTCGCTCCAGGAACTTACCAAAAGGGGTTTGCGCGACACCTATCACATAAACATCTCTCATATAATTACCTCCTGTATTCTGACCATGTTATCGTTGGTATTATTGTCAATGCATCATGCCTTTACCATAAAGATACTCACACATGAGGATATACCTGTCGATGAGTGCTGCCAGGGATTGAGCAACACCCTAAATGAATGGCCCTGATTCCAAATGCTGCACCGAGCCACTACTTATTCTGTTTGGTACAAGTACCCATGCTTCTTAAGAGTCCTGAGCCTTTCTAATTTCTGGGTTACGCAACATACCCGGGCTATTGCTTCTTCTCGAAATCTCGCCTTTTTATGGATAATCATTTTTGATAGGGCCTGCCGCAAGCATATCATCAACTTCCTTGTCAGACATGGCATACCGGAGCAGGAATTCCTCGTCCGACATGGCAGTTCCGATCCCAATTGCTTTCCTGAGTTCTTTTATGGAAGGCTGAGGGAATTCTTTATTAAAGAACTCTCCGGCCTTGGGCAGGCTGCTAATTTTGTCCAGAACATCCTGATTCATGGGAGCGGGCGGCTCACCAAACAGTCCTGCTGCATATTCAATGATCTCATCAGGTATTATTTTATATCGTTCACCGGAAATCACATTCATTGTTGCCTGGCTGGCTATGAACTGGGAAAACGGCGTAATCATTATAGGGTATCCAAGGTCCTTACGAACTTGAATTATTTCTTCAACGACTTCTTCTAATCTGTCTCCTGCACCTGCCTCGGAGAGATGCCGTTTCAAAGTACTCATCATTCCCCCGGGAATTTGATGCTCATAGTAATAAACATCATATTCCGAAGGTATCCCCATCGGCCGGCCCTCTTTTTCAGCAATACCCTTAAAATGATCGGCCATGGATTCAAGTGCATTCTTATCTAAGTTCGCTGAATAACCAAGGCGCCGAATATTTTTTAAAACGTTCTCGGTAGACGGCTGCGACGACCCGTTCGCAAGAGGAGACACGGCCGTATGCAATATATTGACGCCCAGCCCGACAGCGTCTAAATAGAACAAGGGCGCAAGACCCGTATTGCAGTGTGAATGGAGTTCGAGCGGTAATCCGTTACTATTATGTTGGATTTTTGGTACTAATGTCCGAAGCCGATCCGGCGTGAGAAGACCGGACGCATCTTTTATATACAGCGTATCCACGTTCGGGCTTTTCGCAATTTCCCGGGTCTTTTCAGAATAGTATTCATCCGTATGAACAGGACTGATGCTATAAGGCAAGGCCGCTACCACTTCTTCTATTCCCACGGATTTTGCAAGCTTCGCCACTTCATGAATTGTGGCTGTATCATAGGAAGGGTCAAGTATCCAGACACGTCTTATGCCATTTGCAGCTATTCTCTCCATTGCAAGAGCTACCACGGAATCCGGTGAACGTCTGAAACCCATAAACCGCTTTCCCGTCGTTCCGAAGCTCAAAGGGGTCTTCGGCATAGACTTACAGACAAGCCGTATTTTTTCCCACGGGTTCTCACGATGCCAACGAACGGAAACGGCGATATGCGTGCCCGTTATGAAATCAATAGCCTTAAATCCGACCCGATCCATTACAGATGCTATGGATAGTATCATCCCTGTTTTGATCCCTGTAGCATCCCAAAGACTCTGGTTGGCATCCCGCACAGTTGTATCAACAAAACGAACCTCGCACATTTGAATGTTCCTCCCCATATGTGTGTAAATCGACTGGCCCCTATTTTGCCGGCTCAAAGCTGAAAAAAAACCCTCTCCGCTATTTTTCTTTCCTTTCCCTTAACCGTGATTCACGGCTCTTGCCTGCATCTGCTTCAAAATTTTGGCATGAGATTCAATATCTCTCTGAAGGCTGAATAGGGATCAAGTTCTCCTGTTTCAACCTTCCCCAAATATTTCCTAAAAATCTCGTTTTCATGTAACAACTTGGTAATACGGGTCGACATTTCATCCTTTACCAGCTCCCTAAACTCGTCTGTTGCTCTCCCAAGTCGGGATTGCAAGAGTAGATTTTCATTTTTCAAAAATCGCCGGTGCCGTTCAATTTCCTTAAAAATCGCTTCAATACCAATATTATTGACGGCCTGAGTCTCGACAACGGGAGGCATCCAATTGTCTTCCCTCTTCCGGTCGCTCACAATAGACTCGATGTCAGCCATTAGATGGCCGGATTTACCCAGGTCCGCTTTGTTAATTACAAAAACATCAGCCAGTTCGATAATTCCTGCTTTCATGGCCTGCATAATGTCTCCCGCATGCGGCATCAAAACCAATATGTTAGTATCCGCAATACTTACGATATCCGTCTCGACCTGACCTGTTCCCACAGTCTCAAGCAAAATAAAATCCTTGCCGAAAGCGTCCATTATTTTGGCCACCGACTTGACTTTTTTCGATAGCCCCCCGAGCTTGCCTCGAGAGGCCATACTCCGCATAAACACCTCATCATCGAGATAGTGGCTCTGTAATCTAATACGGTCGCCAAGCAAAGCCCCCCCACTGACAGGGCTGGTTGGATCAACCAATATTATTCCAATATTAAAACCTTCCGCTCTTATTATGCTGGTCAGTTTTTCGACCAGAGTGCTCTTCCCAACGCCCGGAGGCCCGGTAATGCCAATGCAGTAAGAATGGCCCAACCGAGAATGGATTTCCTGCATCACCTCTGCAACATCTATCAGCTCGTCTTCAACCATGGTGATCAGACGACTCAAAGCATTAACATCGCCAGCCAGCATTTTCCTGACCAATTTCATTGGCTTTACCCCACATTCCGGTTTCAATTACAATAAGAAGTTATGCAGGTTACGACATCTTCGGTAAGGCTTCCCGGAACAAAGATGCCTCTCACTCCCATTTCCTTCAATTTGCCCCAGTCTCCCTTGGGAATAGTGCCACCCACGATAAACCCGGTTTCTTTGTTATTTTTCTTGAAAGCTTGTATCACCGCAGAAACATCATGAAGATACCCGGAGCCGTAAAAACTCATGCCCACAATGCTCACATCCTCCTGCAGCGCCACCTTCACGACTTCATCACAGATTCGGTATCTTATAAAAATCACCTCCATTCCCGCACTCTGCAGTACATCAGCTAAATACCGCACGCCCCTATCATGAGCATCCTGATCCGATTTGGCTAAAAGCACCCTGATTCTTTTATCTTGTGTAGCCATAACCCCACACCTCCTTTAGGATTCCATGCGTTTCGCCTATGGTTGCCTGGGCTCTAAAGGCGTCGATCAGTGCAGGCATGAGACAGCCGCAAGAACCCGGCCAATCATCCCTTATTGCCATAGCCGCCTCCCGCACCTCCCCCAAGGCCTTTTTCAAACTCGCTGTATCCCGTTGAACTCTGAACGCCTTCACTCTTTTGATTGCCTTTTTCTCGGATTCAGGATCAACCCTGAACATCGCATCGGGCACTTCTTTTTCTACTGCATACTTATTTACACCTACAACGACCTTCCGCCCGTTATCTATAGCCTCCTGGGTTTTTCTCGCTTCGTCAGCCAATTGTCTTCGAAACCAACCATCTTCCCAGCATTTAACATATCCCCCTCTTCTATCTACCTCTTCCAAAAGGGCCTGGGCCTCCTCTTCAATCCTGTTAGTCAGTGATTCAACGTAATATGAGCCGCCCAGGGGATCTGTGACCGCCGGGATGCCGGTTTCATGGTATAATATTTGATGTGTTCTAAGAGCAAGCTTTACCGCTTTCTCTGAAGGAACATTCAGGGCTTCATCATAAGAGGCCGTCCATATTCCATCCACTCCTGCCAACACGCCGGCCAGGGTCATAAGAGTCGCCCTTATGATGTTATTTTCAGGTTCCTGTGCTGGAAGGAGAGCTCCTGCGGTCTGGGGATAATTTCTTAAGGTTAAGGACGCAGGATTCCGGCAACCGAATCTTTCTTTGAATATCCTGGCCCACATCCTTCTCTTCGCCCGAAATTTGGCAACCGTTTCAAACAGATCCATGCTTAAATGATCATGCGCATAAAAACGCGGAAGAATATCATCCGGTTTCATTCCGACCTTCATGCATTCCTCCACAACTCCAATAGCGGTTGCCAACATAAATGCAACCTCCATGACCGGGGTAGCGCCGGCTTCTCCAGGGTTATAGCCGGTAATACTCTGGAGTTCCGCCATAGGGATGTTTTCACGTAAAAATTTGATAAGCTCCGGCCCCTCTCTTACTGCATACTGGGGGGGGAATGTCGCGGTATCCCAAAACCATTGATGATAGAAAATATTACACGACTTGAGGCGCAGTTTCTCAGCGGGTATTCCTCGAGTTTCAGCATACGCGACGTACTGAGCGATAAAGGACAAAGAAGCATCCGGGGTTATGAATATTACCTCAGTATTTTCAATTTTTTTTCCTTCGAAAAGCTCCTTCAAATCCCACATATTGGAAATTGATACCCCGCACTCGCCAACCCTGCCTAATGCCTCTGGCGCATCAGGATCATAACCGCATTGACTGGGGAGGTCCAAGGCCAATGTAAAAGCAAAAGGCTTATCTTCTGCGGTTTCTCCCACATGATAAGCGCCTCCAATGGCCTCGAAAAACTCCTCTCGCTTACGAGTATCTTCCGTGGTTCCATATCCATGCCCGTGACGCATCACCCAAGGCTGCCTTTGATAATGCAAAGCTTCATTCCCTCGAGTATAGGGATATTGACCAGGAGCCGATATATCCTCATATTCCATAGAGTCGATATCACTCGGTGTGTAAATAGGCTTCAAAGCAATTCCGCCTGCAGTCGTTGCTTCCAATTTGCTTTCATCTGTTTCACAGGTTTGTTTATGCAACTCTTCAAGCACTATTTTGTCTTTTTCTATTGTTTTCTCGTTAAACATCCGACAGCCTCCTCTCATAACCTCTGCTCATTAAGAATTCAGGCAATCCTTTACTCGGCAATTTACACTATCTGAAGAGATCATTTAAGAGCCCCCCCCCTCTATTAATTTTATCATTACTTTTTTAGGCCCAATATTTGTCTGGCATCCTCAGGGGATGCAACTTCCAGTTGAAGTTCTCGTATAACTCGAGCTGAGCGAGACACAAGCTGAGCATTACTTTCAGCCAGAACGCCCCTTTTATAGTAGACGTTATCCTCCATGCCCACTCGTGGATTGCCCCCCAATAAAATTCCCAGTGTCGTTAGCGGCAACTGTTGCGCCCCCAGTGCCGTAACATTAAAAATACTATTCGGCGGCAAATAATCTATCATTGACAACAGGTTCCTGGTATTCGCCTCCAAAGCGCCCTGGTGAGATACACTCATACCCAAGACAATATTTATGAAAAAAGGTGGAACAATCAAGTCCTTTTCAATGAGGTTGATTACTTCAACAAATGAGGATTGGCTGTACACCTCAAGCTCCGGCTTAATACCCATGTCCTTTATGGTCTTGGTCCATTTCTCCAGGTGCGGCCGCAACATCAGGGGGGGCGATTTCATCCCTGGTTTCAACGATCTTCGTATTATAGGACCGAAATTGAGAGAGCACATATCGGGGCCGGCATATATCGACATCATCCGTTCTTCCGGTGTAAGGTTTGGGCCTCCTCCCGTGGTAAAAGAAATGATTATGTCGCACTTTTGCCGGACTCGTTCCTTTATGTCCTTATACATTTCAACATCCGCCGTGGGTTTACCCTCCTTATCCCTCGCATGAATATGAGCAATACCAGCCCCCGCCTGCCAACATTCAAAAGCATCTTGCGCGATTTCCGCAGGTGTCATTGGTAGATTCGGATTGGCCTCTTTACCGTGATGCCCGCCCGTCAGGGCCGCACTAATTATAACTTCTCTCATTCGTTACCTCCCAATTGAACATTTATTCTCTCTTGCACCAGGACAAACAAAAACCGGATCGTCTTTATTTAATGCGCCGTCCAGCCTCCATCGGATACAAGGACCTGGCCCGTTGTAAAGGTAGAAGCATCGGACGCCAGGAAAAGTAAAACCCCTTGAAGCTCATCAATTCGTCCTCGCCTTTTCATTGGCGTAACGGCCAATATCTTTTTTCCCCTGAGATCCTGTTCCTCCATTGTTTGAATCTTTTTCCTATCTTTACTAATGGACGTACCCGAAAAATAAGACGGTGCAATAGCATTCACTCTGATACCATACTCGGCATATTCAAGAGCACCCTGCCTCGTGAGGCCGGTCACACCATGTTTTGATGCTATATAATTAACTCGCGGCATCAAATCAGGATCTAAACCCACGAGCCCCAAAATAGATGAAATATTAATAATGCTGCCCCCATTTTCCTGATTCAACATTACCTCTATTTCTTTTTGCATACACAGAAACACACCTGACAAATTGACCGAAACAACTTTATTCCAGTCTTCATACGGCATTTCATGAAAACGTGCGGGTTTGGTGACAATTCCGGCATTGTTTACTGCAATATCCAGACGCCCGAACTTGGAAACAGTCTTGTCTATCATTCGGACAACATCGGCGGCTTTGGACATATCAGCAATGATCTTAAGGATCGATCTACCGGTTTTTTTTAGAATTGCTTCCGTTTCAGTTAAACGATCTAAACTCCTGGCCACAATAACGACATTCGCTCCAGCCTCAGCCAGAGTTTGGGCAAAACTCCGCCCTAACCCTGAGCTGGCGCCCGTAACCAGGGCCACTTTTCCCTCCAGATTGAAAAGGTTTTTGCCAGAAGGCATTTTATTTCTCCTCTACTTGCTCTTTCCATATTTTTTCAGGCACGCCACGCAAATCGCTACTCCGGCTTCGGCAATCCAAAGTCTCCCGCTATTACCTTGTAACAGTTGTAGCTGGAACTCCGTCCAATACCACCACCCCCAGTTAGACATGAAGAACACATATAAAGATTGTCGACAAAGGTCCGAAACCCCCCGGGCGCCCCCCTAAAACGTCCATTCCCAATACCGGACATGCTGCCCTCGCACCATGACCCTTCTTTCATATCCGGATGCGTATCCTGTAAATCAGTAACAAGCGTAAAACGACAGTCTATTATATTGTCTTTTTTCATGTTTGGAGCGTATTTCACCCATTGTTGAAGGAGAGACTCATAAAATTCATCCTGTAGTTGGCGCCACTCCTTTCTGGAGAAAAAACTAGCGGGACAACCGTATTCCTCAAACAGGACAGTATGTTTCCCTTCCGGCGCTCTGGAAGGATCCCAAATAGTGTCAGGCGCGGTCAAACAGAAAAACTTGGAAGGCATTCCCAAAAGGAAAATCTCATGCATATATTTATTTTCCAGATAATCCAGATCCTTAGGCGCAAAATAGGTACGAGGCGTGGCATTGATATCCGGGTTGTCCTTTGCCACCTTATATTGGGGTAGTTCATGTACGGCTAATGTCCCCCACCAACCATGACCCCTGTCATATAAATTGGTTTCAAGCCTGCGTTTTACTTCGGTATTTAGATGCTCTTCTCCGATCAGGCGATGAAACATCTGTGGCGTCCCAACGTCGCCTACCACCAGTTGCCTTGCCGCGATTTCAGTGCCGTCGGTTAGCCGTATCCCTTTGGCCTTACCGTTTTCTATGATAATCCTGTCTGTCTCTGAATTAACAAAATATTCTACACCCAATTTCTTCCCTGCTGAAACCAGCGCATCAGTTATTGCCCCTGATGCGCCTTTGGCAATGGCCGCGGGCTCCCAACCTAACACAAGATGAATAGTGGCAATTATAAGACTGATGCCCGGCAAATCGTCAGCAAAGATACCACCCGAGGTTCCAAACCCCCTGATGCATAGTATCCTGAGTTCCTGGCTTTCGAAGAAATAGTGTGCAACCTGCTTGCATGTCATAAATTGCATGGATGGATCCAACCCGCTTTCGGGATCGGCTAACAGATCTTCCAGGGCATCAGGGCTGCCCCATGGAGTAGGCAATGAGTATTTGTGCCTACCAAACGCGGGTCGCCATTTTTCTTTGTATAATTCTGTTAAATGGAGATATGTCTCCGCATCGACCTCGGAAAACCGGGCGATCTCATCATACGTTTTTTTGAGGTTTTCTTCGCTGAGCTTTGTTTCCCCCGTCTCCGGATTTACCACCGGAAAAGCGGCATAGGCCACATAGGAGGTTCCATCATCAAAGATGATGGCCTCATTTGTATCAGGAAACACATACTCCAGCCCCTCATCACGAAGATTAAATTCCTTATACGCGGGATGACTATAAAAACGTGTAAAATTGGCACAAAAGTTCATTCGGAACCCCGGGGCCGGCCCATCTTCGGTCACAGCTCCACCGCCAAGACGATCATTACGCTCAAAGACCCCTACTTTCATACCGGCCTTGGCAAGATAAGGGGCAATGATCGTACCGTGATGCCCGCCGCCGATCACCACCGCATCGTAAGATTTGTCCGCCATTATATCTACCTCCTGTTTGTTCGAGATGTATAAAAATTTATCGTGTGAAACTTGAAATTAGATACCGAATTTCCCGGCC
>Ga0209633_10004638_pt1 | contig 12295 bp, 13 predicted proteins | sample Cruoilmetagenom1_FD_187290 | JGI IMG/M metagenome (GOLD analysis project Ga0209633, IMG submission 187290) | Oil polluted marine microbial communities from Coal Oil Point, Santa Barbara, California, USA - Sample 1 (SPAdes) (version 2) | ecosystem: Environmental > Aquatic > Marine > Oil seeps ... | reverse complement strand
ACATAATCCAAATCCTTTGACCCGGGCTTCCTGCACCTTGGGGTGTTCGCCTATAAAGAGAATGGAATAGTCGGAAACAACGTTGCGGCGCGGAAGGATATCGTCAATGAATGTTCCCGCCCACCTCGATCATATCACCCGCCTGGTGGCGACGCTGAAGTCCGGCGTCACCGAGATGGGTGAGGCGATCACCACGGTTCCTCTGGAGGAATACCGCTCGCCCGAACGCTTTGCCGCCGAGCGCGCGAGCGTCTTTCGCAAGCTGCCGATCATTGCCGCGGCCGCCGATGAGTTGAAGGCGCCCGGCGATTGTCTGACCCATGATGTGCTGGGCGCGCCGGTCGTGCTGGTGCGCGCCGAGGACGGCGTGGTGCGCGGCTTCCTCAACGTCTGCCGCCACCGCAATACGCGCATCGTCAGCGGCGAGGGCGTCCAGTGCCTGCGCGCCTTTAAATGCCCCTACCACAACTGGGTCTACGGTCTCGACGGGGCGTTGAACGCCATCCCGCAGGACTTCGGCTTTCCTGGCCTCGACCGCGAGGCGATGGGGCTCGTCCCGGTGCCGGTTGTCGAGCAGCATGGCCTGATCTGGCTAGTCGCCGATCCCAAGACGCCGCTCGACCTCGATGCGCATCTGGCGGGTGTCGGCGCCGATCTCGCTGCGTTCGGATTTAGTGACCATTTGCTGTTCCGGCGCGAGAAGCAACGGCGCAAGACCAACTGGAAGCTCGTCGCCGACGCCTTTTTGGAGGCCTATCACGTGCAGCGATTGCACCGCGATACGGTTGCCGAATTCTTCACTGACAACGAGCTATGCAGCGATCGGATGGGCCGCCATGTGCGCTCGGCGATCGCGCGCAAGGCAACCCAGGAGGTCATCGACCGGTCGGTCGAGGAGTGGCATATCGGCAATCACATGACCTTCGCCTATTTCATCTTCCCCTGCACCGTGCTGGTGGTGCAGCCGGATTTCCAGACGCTGCTCAGCTTCGTGCCGTTCGCGGTCGACGAGACCGAAATCGACCACATCATGCTAGTCCCGCAGATGCCGCGAAATCTCGAGGAGCGGGCGCATTACGACCGCGCCTTCGAATACATGGATGCCGGCGTGTTCAACGGCGAGGACGTCTGGGTCGCCGAGCAGGCGCAGTCGGTGATCGATTCCGGCGCCAACGAGGTCATGACGCTCGGCACCTTCGAGCACGGCGTGAAGTTCTTTCACGACACGCTCGAGGCGGCCATCGGCGAGCTGGCCGACTAGTTCACGACCGGGCGATTGCGCTCGACCGCTTGCTTGTAGGCGGGCCGCTCGATGAGACGCGCGCGGTAGTCGAGGAGCGGCTGCGGCATCGCGATCCCGCATTTGAGCGCGTAGTCCATGGTCGTCACCATCAAGATATCGGCGGCGCTCATGCCTTCGGGCATCAGCGTGTCGATGGCGCCGCCGAACCGCGAGACCCCGGCGGCGATCTGCTCGGCGAAATAGGCTTTGGCTGATTCCACAGCGACCGGCGCCTCGCCATAGAGATTGCTCAAATCGCCGTGGCGGCGGATCACGTAGAGGCAGTGTGCGTCGAGCTCGGTCATGATGAAGAAGCACCACTCGTCGAGCTTGCCGCGGCGAGCCGGATCGTTGGGCACGAAGAAGCCGTCTGGCGCCGGAAACACCTGGGAAAGGTAATTGATGATCGCCGCGCTCTCGACCAGCACCACGTCCCCATGAACCAGCGTCGGGATTTTGTGGCGCGGGTTGAGCGCGAGGTACTCGTCTGTGTAGGTCTCGCCGGTGCGCGATTGGATCGGTTGGCGGACGTAGTCGAGGCCGAACTCGGCGAGCATCCAATGCGCCCGCATCGAGCGCAGCGTTCCGGCACCCCAAAGGGTGAGGTTGGTATCTGCCATCGTAACGGTCCGTTCGTCTTCAGTACGATTTCGGTAGGCCCAACGCGCGCTCGGCGATGTGGCTGAGAATGAGCTCGCGGCTGACCGGGGCGATGCGGGTGACATACACTTCGCGCAACAGCCGCTCGACATGGAACTCCTTGGCATAGCCCATGCCGCCATGGGTCATCACCGCGCGGTCGCAGGCGCGGAAGGCGACCTCGGCGGCATAGTATTTCGCCATGTTGCATTCGGGCCCGCAGGGTGCGCCCGAATCGTATAGGTGCCCTGCACGAAGTACCGCCAGCCAGGCTGCTTCAAGTTCGCACCAGCTATCGGCGAGGGGATGTTGGATCGCCTGGTTCTGGCCGATCGGCCGGTCGAAGACGACACGGTCCTTGGCATATTGCGTGGCGCGGCCAAGCGCCTGGCGTCCGATGCCTACGGCTTCGGCGCCGACCAACACACGCTCGGGGTTGAGCGAGTGGAGGATGTATTGGAAACCTTTGCCCTCTTCGCCGATGCGGTCTTCGCCCGGTACTTTGAGGCCGTCGATGAAGAGCTCGTTCGAATCGACGGCTTTGCGGCCCATCTTCTCAATCTCGCGCACGTCGACGGCGTTCCGGTCGAGGTCGGTATAGAACAGCGTGAGCCCGTCGGTGGGCTTCTTGCAGTCCTCGCGCGGCGTGGTACGGGTGAGCAGCACGATCTTGTCGGCGACCTGCGCGGTCGAGGTCCAGACCTTGTGACCGTTCACGACATAGCCGTTGCCGTCGGGCTCGGCGCGCGTCTTGATGTTGGTGGTATCGAGGCCGACATTGGGCTCGGTCACGGCGAAGCAAGCCTTGACCCTGCCTTCGATCAGCTCGGGCAGCCAGCGCGTGCGTTGCTCGTCGGTGCCGTAGACGACCATCGCGTGCGGGCCGAAGATGTTCATGTGGATCGACGAACAGGCCGCCATCGCGCCGGGCGAGTTGGCAACCTCGTGCATCATCAGCGCCGCCTCGGTGACGCCAAGTCCGGCGCCGCCGAATTCCTCGGGCATGGCGATGCCGAGCCAGCCGCCTTCGGCCATCGCGGCATGGAAATCGTGGGGAAATTCGCCCGTTCGGTCACGATCGAGCCAATAGGCGTCGTCGTGGCCGTCGACGACCTTGCGCACCGCCTCGACAATGGCCTGCTGCTCGTCGCTCAGTGTGAAATCCATGGCTGCTTCCCCCGTCGGCGCCGGCTATTCCGGGTCGCCGTCACTCAAATAGTCCCACATGCGCTCGTAAATGCGGCCGGTGCCGACCGCCCGAACCTCGACCTCGGCTGGGGTCAGGGTCGGTGCGGAATCGTCCGCCGCACAGTGCAAAACCTCAAGCTCGACCCGCGCCGCGTCTTCGAGATACCAGGCGAACACCACCGCGTTCTCAAGGCTCTCGCCGGCGGTCACCGCGCCATTGCCGCGCATGACGATGGCCCTGGCGGGGCCCAGCAATTCGGCCAGTTGAGCGGCCTGCGCATCGGACCGCAGCAGCAGCGGGTCGTCCCACAGCGGCGGTTCAGGCGCAAAGTAGGCACCCAAGCCATGGCGCGCCCGCGGTGTGCGCCGCATTGCCGATAGCGCCATTGTATGCGGCGGCATGACGCGGCAGATGCCGCCTGTCTGCGGGCGTTGGCGGTAGATCTGCTGGTGAATGCGCACCTCGCCCAGTACGCCCTCGGGCAGGGGGCCCTCGATGGGCACAACGGTGCCCGGCTCGCCCGGGCCGATCATGCCCATCGGCTTGGCGGCGCAGACCAGGAAGCGCGTTGCATCGATACGGGCGCTGCAGTGGCCGTAGGCATGGACCAAGCCGGCCCGGGCCAACGCACGCGCGGCCTTGCGGACCAGGATCTCGCGGTCGTCGGTCATTACTTGAGCCCCATCGGTCATTACGGGCCGCCGAATTTGGCTCAGGACTGGAATTCAGGGATGTCGGGTTTGCTGCCCCAGACGCAGAACGAGGCGGCCTCCATCGGAAACTGCCGGGGCCGGTAGGTGCTTTCGTCCTCGACGATACTGCGATCGCTGTTGGAGTATTCGTAGACCATGCCGTCATGGCCTTCGAAATAAACGAAGTAGCCGCCCGACGTCGCGTGGCGGCCGGGGCCGAAGACGATGCGGATCTGGCGCTCTTGCAGGAAGTACCAACTGCGCATGATGTCATCGACGGTCTCGACCTGATGGTTGATGTGCTGCACGCCGGGCCGGTCAGTCGGGAAAAGCGCGAACTGATGATGCATGTTCTTGATGCGGAGGAGGGGCGCCGGCCCGATCCAATCGCTGACCCGGGCACCCAAATGCTCGGTCCAGAATTTCTCGTCGCGGCCAGGGTCGGTGCTGTTGAGGCCGATGTGACCGAGCCCGGTGAGGCCGGCATCGCGTGCAGGAAAATAGCGCCGGTTGGCCTCATGCGGACGTGCCACTAGCTCGATCCGGTTTCCGGTGGGATCCCTGAACCAGAAAAAATCCTCGACCGAACGGTCGGCGCTGTCCTCGGGGCTGCCGCGCTCGCAGGCCACGCCTGCCGCCGTCAACTCGGCCATCGCCGGCTCGAGCGCGTCCCAGTCCCTGAGTTCGATGCCGACCTGTTGATCACGCGGATCACCCTGGAAATAGCAGAGCGAGTGGTGTCGGTGATTGCTGCGCAGCTTGAGGCAATCGCCGCTGCGCTCGATCGCTTGCAGGCCGACAATCTCGGTGGTGAAGCGTTCGGCGCCATCGAGATCGCGGGTGCCGAGCCTGACATAACAAAGGTCGCGTAGCGCGATCATGTCCAGATCCCCCAAAAGCCCATAACCATACGAGCCATCTGTTCCCATTGCCTGCGTCGCCGCGGGCGATGATGGCGCAACGTGTCGTCTGCGGCAATAGAACGACCGCTTCGGCCATCGGGCCTTCGCCTATCCGCTCTTCTCGACCTTGAGGGCCGTTCCGTCCACCCCGGTCACCGTGACCTTGGACCCCTTGGGCATATCCTCGCCCTCGATCTTCCAGATCGTGTCGGCAAGCTTGACCTTGCCAATGCCGTTGATGATCGGCTCGGCCAGCGTCAGCGTCCGACCGACATACTGCTCGCCGCGACGGTTGAGCGTGGGTTTGTCGGTTGTGATTGGCCGCGACTTCAAATAGCGCCGCCACACCAGGATCGAAACTACCGAGAAAAGTGCGAAGAATAGGAACTGGTACTCCCAGCCCATCGACGGGAAGACCAGCAGGATCAGTCCGGTTATCCCGGCGGAGACGCCCATCCAGAGAAAGAAGGCGCCAGGGGCCGCCATTTCGACGATCAAGAGCACGGCGCCGGCGATCCACCAGTGCCAGAACTTGGCCATGGCCAAAATAGCGGCAAGGCTCATCGCACTGGTCCCTCAGTCAACGCTTGGGCGGCGCTGGCCACCGTCGCGGATATGGTCGCCGACATCATCATGTGCTTTCCGTGTTGCCGCCGGTCGGCACCGAGCCGCGCCGCCGCCCGCCGCCTGCCGGCCTTGGTCGGCCTCCGCCACCGCTGTTGTCGTCGCCGAATGTCTCCTTGGCGATCTCGGCAATGCCGCCGATGGCGCCGATGACACTTGCGGCCTCGACCGGCAGCATCAGGATCTTTTGGTTAGGCGAGCTTGCGAACTTGCCCAGCGTTTCGACGTACTTCTGGGCGACGAAGTAGTTGACCGCCTGGACATTGCCGCGCGAAATCGCTTCGCTGACCACGGTGGTCGCCTTGCCTTCGGCTTCGGCCTCGCGCTCGCGCGCCTCGGCGTCGCGGAAGGCGGCCTCGCGGCGGCCCTCGGCTTCCAGGATCGCAGCTTGTTTCTCACCCTCGGCGCGTAGGATCGCGGCTTCCCGCACGCCTTCGGCTTCCAGGATCACCGCACGGCGCTCACGTTCGGCCTTCATCTGGCGCGCCATCGAGTCGACCAGATCCGTCGGTGGATTGATGTCCTTGATCTCGATGCGGGTCACCTTGAGGCCCCATGGCGCGGTTGCCTCGTCGACCACGGAGAGCAGCCGCGCATTGATCGCATCGCGCTGGGAGAGCAACTCGTCGAGGTCCATCGAGCCCATCACGGTGCGGATGTTGGTCATGGTCAGGTTGATGATCGCCCGTTCCAGGTCCCTAACCTCGTAGGCCGCCTGGGCTGCGTCGAGTACTTGGAAGAACATCACCCCGTCGACCTGCACCATGGCGTTATCCTTGGTGATGATCTCCTGGGAGGGCACGTCAACGACGTTCTCCATCATGTTCATCTTGGAACCGATGCGGTCGACGATGGGCACGATCACGTGCAGGCCCGGTTTAAGCGTGCGGGTGTAACGGCCGAAGCGCTCGACCGTATACTCCTCGCCCTGCGAAACCGATTTGACGCCGGCGGCGACCAGTACGATCGCCAGCACGACGACAACGATCACGAATACCGAAAAGACTTCCATTCCTCGGCCCTCCTGAGCCCGGCTGCGCCCCCCCCCCGGTCGCAAATTGCGTCGTTTCTCGTCGTTGTCCGCACCGTCGAACTGATATCACACAGTATAGCGCGAACAGGAAGCGTGGCCTATCGAGCTGGGCCGCCGCGATGTGATGAAAAATTCACCTGCTTGCGCGATGAAGGTCCGCTCGACCGTCGCGCGGCGAATGCGCTTGTGTTAACGTTTCGGCTCGGCAGAAATTTGCACGGCGCAGGACGCCGGGATCAATGGAGGATCAGTAAGTATGTTCGCCAAACGCGCAGGATTTGTCGCACTCGCCTTGTTCATCGGATTTACCGCCGTGCCGGCCGGCGCCGCGTCGCACGGCGATGCGCAGCGGAAGGTCAACCAGGCGCTCCGCACGATCCGCAACTTCGCGGCAGACCCGGACATGGTGTGGTTCCGCGACAATATCGGCCGCGCGCGCGGCGTGCTGATCGTGCCGACCAGCGTCAAGGCCGGGTTCATTCTTGGCGGCTCGGGCGGCGGCGGCGTGTTGCTGGCGCGCAGCCCGCGCAGCGGCCGGTGGAGCTATCCGGGGTTTTACCGCATGGGTTCGGTCACCTTCGGTCTGCAGATCGGCGGCGAGGTCTCGGAGATGGTGCTCATGATCATGACCCAGCGCGGCATCAACGCTTTCCTCTCCACCGAGTTCAAAATCGGCGGCGATATCAGCGTCGCGGTCGGCCCGGTGGGCGCGGGCGCCAAGGCGCAGACCGCCGACATCATCGCCTTTGCCCGCACCAAGGGCGTCTATGGCGGCATCAACATCGAGGGCTCGGCAATCACCATCAACCGGTCGGCAAACACCGCGTATTACGGACGTCCCGTCAGTGCGGTCGATATTCTGATCCGCCGCACGGTGCGGAACCGCGGCGCCGATGCGTTGCGGGTCACCACGGCGAGGATCGCTCGCGGCGCCCGGCGTTAGAAAATACTGGTTGCGGCGCCGGAACCGACTTCCGAGATAATTCAAACGGCGTCAGGTCTTCGGGGTCTGGCGCCGTTTTAATAGGCGGAAGACGATCGGCGCCGCGATCACCACGATGATGATGCGGATGATGTGGTGGGTCGACACAAAGGCGGCGTCGATGCCCAGCGCCAGCGCGATCAGGCTCATCTCGGCAAGACCGCCGGGCGCGAAGCTGAGGACGATCGCCTGAATCGAGGTTTCGGCGAGCGGTTGCAGCAACAGCGCGAAGAGCAATGTCAATCCCAGCATGATGGTGGTCGAGCCAACCGCCTCGCCGAGCGTACGCCCGATCGTGCGCAGGGGCACGCCTGCGAAGCGGCAGCCGACCGTCGTGCCAATCACCACCTGGGCGGCGGCGATCAGCTCGGTCGGCGGTTTGCTCGAGGTCAGCCCGGCCAGATGGACGATGGCACTCAGGATCATCGGCCCGGTCACGAAGGCGGCGGGAAGCTTGATCGCGCGTGCGCCAAGCGCGCCGATCACGCCGCACGCCGTCAGTAGCGCTATGTCGCGGGCGCCGAGACTGGTGAACGCGTCGCCGCTCGGCGGCCGTGCGGCCTGGTCATAATCCCCGATCAGCATGAAGCCGACCGGCACCACCAGCACCACCAGGAGGACCCGTGCGCCGTGGACCAGCGCGATCGTGCGCACGTCGCCGCCCATATCGCCGCCGACGATGATCATCTCGTTGAGCCCGCCGGGCGCGGCGGCGAAATAGGATGTCGTCCAGCTATGCCCGGCAACCTTGTGGAAATAGAGCATCAGCACGCCGGTGATGGTCGCGCAGTAGACGGTCAGAATGGCAATCGTCGGCCACCAGTCGAGGATGCGGTCGGCCATGCCCGGGGCGAAGGCGCTGCCCAGCATCACACCCAGGACCGTGACCATCACGCCGCGAAAAGTCCGCGCCATGGCGACCGGCGCACCGGCGATCGAGGCGATCGTCGTGAAGACCATCGCGCCGATCATCCAGGCGAGCGGCAAGCCGACCCAGTTTGCGGCGGCGCCGCCGGCCGTGCCGATCACAAGCGCGATTGCAACCTTGTGAGGCTCGGGGCCGTGAGCGCGCGCAGCGGGCTTGATTGGTTCGGAACTGCTCTCGTCCGACCTGGCCAGCTCTGGATTGCTCTGCCCTGACTTGCTGGCCCCGGCATCGTCGTTCACGGCAGGAACTGCTCCGCAACGATGCGTTCCTCGAGGTTGTGCTCGGGGTCGAACAGCAATGTGAGAGTGTGCTCACGATCCTCGATGATCTCCACGGCGGCGACGTCGCGGATCTCGGTGAAATCGGCAACCGCGCTGACCGGCCGCTTGTCGGCCTCGATCACCTCGAAGAGGACCGTGACCGCCTCCGGCAGCAACGCGCCGCGCCAGCGCCGCGGGCGGAAGGCGCTGATCGGCGTGAGAGCCAACAGGCCGGCGCCGATCGGAATGATCGGCCCGTGAGCGGACAGGTTGTAGGCCGTGCTGCCGGCCGATGTCGCAACCATCACCCCGTCGCAGACCAGCTCTTCCATGCGGACCTTGCCGTCGATGCTGATGCGGATCTTGGCGGTCTGGCGCGTCTCGCGCAGCACCGAGACTTCATTGATCGCCAGCGCTTCGTGGATGCTGCCGTCGACCCCGGTCGCACGCATCCGCAGAGGCCTCAGCTTGACCCGCTCGGCCCGCGCGAGGCGATGCTCCAGCTCGTCATCCGTGTGTGCGTTCATCAGGAACCCGACGCTGCCGAAATTCATGCCATATACCGCGGCATCGTCGGCCAGGGTCTTGTGCAGCGTCTCCAGCATGAAGCCATCGCCGCCCAGCGCCACGATGACGTCGGCCTCTTCGAGCGGAACGGTCTTGTGGCGCGACGTCAGTGCCGTGAGCGCGGCTTGAGCAGCCTCCGCTTCGCCCGCGACGATGGCGATTGTGCCGAGCTTGCCGGATTTCGGTCGGGTTTCGTTCAAGGCGGCGCTCTCTTGTGTCGGTCGGCCAGATGGCCGGAAGTATAGCTCTTATGCCGCCATGAGCCAGTGGTGCGAATACCGTCGCACGGCGCTGCATTGCAGGCGAAGCCAAGGATGATGCGGGCTGGCGACGCTGCTGCTAAGCTGGGCCCAAGAGACTTGGGAATAAGAATACACAAAAAAAGGGGGCGGATTATGGGTCGATGGGCAATCGTATTGATCGGGCTCGCTGCGCTGGCGATGGGCGGTGCGAATAGCGTCGTTGCACAGAGCGCAGGCGCCGCGGGCAAGGGCAAGGCGCAAAGCGTCCGAAAAGGCAAGTACGACCGCCACGAGGGGTATTACTACCCACCGCTCAAGGACGCTCCGGAGATCTACAAGGCCCGCGCGGTGACGCTGGTGGAGGCGAGCCGCGCCCGGCGCATCGCCTTCGTGACCGCCCTCACAAACCAGATGATGAAGAATGCCTATCCGCCGCCCTTTGCGATCTTTGCCAAGGGCGACAATGCCGAAAAGCTGATCATCGTCGGGCTCTATGAAGGGGCGTACAACACGCTCTACCGCGCCCGCGGCCTGCTCGCCATATTGACCGCGCGGGCGCGGATGACGCCGGTCTTCCGCAAGCATCAGGTCGAGGACATATTCACATTCTTCGATTTCCTGAAGCTGCAAGGGTTCGAGCGCCTTACCATCACCGACGGCAAAAGCTACTCGCACCAGGTCCGCTTTAAGTAGAGGACGTTCAACAGGGCATGAAGGCGGCCGCGACAATCCGGCCGCCAAACCTCAGCCGCCGGTAACGCTCATATGGCGCTCGACGGCAGGACGCCGCGCGCTGCGGCGGTCGTGGACGAAGTCGTGACCCATCGGCTTGCGGGTGATCGCCTCGCGGATCGCTTCGATCAGAAGATCGTCGTCGGCGCTGGCCCGCAGCGGCGCCCGCAAATCGGCGGCATCGGACTGGCCGAGGCACATGTAGAGCGTGCCGGTGCAGGTGAGGCGCACCCGATTGCAGGACTCGCAGAAATTGTGGGTCAACGGCGTGATGAAGCCGAGCCGCCCGCCGGTCTCCCTGACGGTGGCGTAGCGCGCCGGCCCGCCGGTGCGGTAGTCGCTGTCCTCCAGCGTCCAGTTCTTCTGGATCGCCGCGCGCACCATGGAGAGCGGCAGATACTGGTCGAGCCGCGCATCCTCGCCGATCTCGCCCATCGGCATGACTTCGATGATCGTGAGATCGAAGCCCTCGTCGCCGCACCAGGCGATCATGCGGTCGAACTCGTCGTCGTTCACGCCCTTGAGCGCGACCATGTTGAGCTTGATCTTGAGACCCGCCGCTTTCGCCGCTTCGATGCCGGTCAGCACCTGTTCCAAGCGGCCCCAGCGGGTGAGTTCGGTAAATTTGCGCGCGTCGAGGGTGTCGATCGAAACGTTGATCCGGCGCACCCCGGCCGCGTAGAGGGCGTCGGCGTGCTTGTCGAGCTGGCTCGCATTCGTGGTCACGGTGAGCTCGTCGAGCGTACCGGCTTCGATATGCCGGCCGAGCCCCTGGAACAGCGACATGATGTTCCGGCGTACCAGCGGCTCGCCGCCGGTCATGCGCAGCTTGCGCACGCCGAGCTTGACGAAGGCTCCGCACAACCGCTCGAGTTCCTCCAGCGTCAGGATGTCGGCCTTCGGCAGGAAGGTCATGTGCTCCGACATGCAATAGACGCAGCGGAAATCGCAGCGATCCGTCACCGATACCCGCAGATAGGTGATGGCGCGTTCGAACGGGTCGATCAGCGGGGCGGTGGTCATGCGGGCAAGCTCGCTACAGTCTTCGGCAGGCTCAGACGTGTCGAGCCTTGTTGGCTCCCAATATAGGTCGCCGTGCCCGATTGGTACAGCCGGCCGCCATTCGGCCGTTTACCTTCTTTCTTCCAGCGCCAGGCTCTCAGCGCCTGAGAATCGCGATCCAGCGGGCAACGTTGAGCAAGCTCGCCAGAGAGCCCGCGACGTAGGTCATGGCGCAGGCCCGCAGAATTTGCTCTGCGGCGGGCATGTCACGCTCGGACAGATAACCGCCCTTGCGCAGGATTGGCAGCGCCTTATTGAAACTGGCATCGTATTCGACGGGCAGGGTCGTCAAATGAACCACGATGGATGAGCCCATGACCGCGACCGCGCCTATGACCGTGAGGACCGCCGCCGCCGGCGAGCCGGTCAAAGCGCCGATGATCGGGGCTGCGAAGAGGGCGTAGGAGCCAACCTTCTCGACCCGCATCACTGATCTGATCGCCTTGGTGCGCGCGGCCAGCGGCGGGAAGTGGGTATGGTCCTGGATCGCATGCCCGACCTCATGGGCGGCGGTGACGATGGCCGTCAAGGACCGGCCATCGCGGGCCTCGCGCGAGAGACGCACGGTCTTGGCAACGGGATCGTAGTGATCGCCTTCGCTGGTCTCCTCGACAGTGACACCGTCCAGCTCGTAATGGTTGACCAGATGCTGGGCGAACTCTCCCCCGGTGCCGGGAAAATCCTCGCGCGGGCCGTTGTGCTTCGCCAGTACCCGGCGAACCCAGATATTGGGCCCAAAGACCAGGCCAGCGAGTACGACCAACAGAAACACATACACCATGGGCGGGTCCGTCCAGCTGCCGGCTGTCGATCCATCGTTGGATTTCATTGGCTCTACTTTTCATGGGGTCGAAAAGCGGTCGGAACAAGGGGCCGGCTGCTTGCGCCGCCCTAACCAGGTGCGTGGTCCGCGGCTTCGCGATAGGGTATCGCCGGGCTTGGAGGGTCCCGTGAATGCCGGAACTGATGACCACAAAAGAGGTCGCCGACTATCTGCGGATCAAGGAGCGCAAGGTCTACGACCTGGTGCGCACCGGTGATATTCCCTGCTCGCGGGTCACCGGCAAGTGGTTGTTTCCAAGGGCGCTGATCGATCTCTGGGTGGCGCGTTCGACCGAGCTGCCGGACGGCCTGCCGGCCAGCGCCGTTGGCGGAGTGCCG
>Ga0209633_10004637_pt1 | contig 12296 bp, 9 predicted proteins | sample Cruoilmetagenom1_FD_187290 | JGI IMG/M metagenome (GOLD analysis project Ga0209633, IMG submission 187290) | Oil polluted marine microbial communities from Coal Oil Point, Santa Barbara, California, USA - Sample 1 (SPAdes) (version 2) | ecosystem: Environmental > Aquatic > Marine > Oil seeps ... | reverse complement strand
ATAAAATATATGCCCATATGACTTTCCGAATTTTTCATAGCCATCATAGGAGACTTTCATCACACCATCTTCTACTCTAAAAGTATTATGAATATTTTCATTAAGGGGATGTCCGTTAATTTTAACAGTCCAATTATCCAGATCTTTACCATTAAATAATGGCGCCCATTTTTCAGCAACTTCTGATATTGGATTTTTGTTAGTACTTGATTTTTTTTGACAATTTACAAGTATTAATGATATTAGTAAAAGAACAAATGATTTAGAATAAAATTTCATAGTTCAGGGTTGATTATTATAATGACCAGGCTTTGCCTTCAGTAGATTCTTCTAATGAAATACATCCTTCAAATTTACCAGGTACGGGAAGATAAACTAATACCTCTTCACCAATTTTTTCACTTGTTTTATATGCCCATATTGAAGTTGCTCTTAATTTACTAAGTGTATTGAGTACTAACGTGTCATCTTCATTCTCTTTAAACCCTTCAAGTTTCGTTTTGCTCGCCCTTAAATAGTTGGCCAGCAACGAATCATATGCTTCTTTTTTAATTCTTGAAACATTTTTGTTGGAAGCATTTAAGACCTTCATGATGCCATTGATACCTGCTTTAAATTCTTTTTGATCGGAATCTTTATAGACTTCTAATATGTATACATCTAAAAATTCAGGAATATTAACATCAAGCGCTCCGGGTGCACTTTCTGTTTTGGGTAATATAAGGTCTACCAAATTTTTAATTATGATGCCTTCATCAACTGTAAAAAAAACAGGCGTCCATACATCAACCTCTGTTTTACAGCTTTGAAGCATACTGATAAGGGTAGGTGTGGCTACTACATACCCCAAGGATAAGCCTAACCCTTTTAATGCATTTCTTCTATCCATATTACTTAGTTCTTATTTTTTTTAAATTGTGCAACGGCATGGTTTGCTGCTCTCGCAGTTAATGCCATATAAGTTAGCGATGGGTTTTGAGTTCCTGATGAAGTCATGCATGCACCATCTGTTACGTACACATTAGGAACCGAATGTATTTGATTATTTTTATTCAAAACTGAAGTTTTAGGATCTTTACCCATTCGTGCCGTACCCATTTCATGAATACCAATACCGGGAGCATCTTGCTTGTCAAATGTCTCAATATCCTTAAATCCTGCCTTTTCCAACATCTCAACCGCTTGTTGAACCATGTCCTTACGCATTTTTAACTCATTTTCTTTCCATTCAGCATTAAAAGTTACCGTTGGCAAACCCCATTCATCCAACTTGTTATAATCTAGTGTCATCTGATTGTCATGGTAAGGTAAGCATTCTCCAAATCCACCAAGTCCCATTCTCCAACCTCCAGGTTCCAATATCTTTTCTTTTAATTCGGCTCCATAACCTAGCTCTGCAATATGTTCAGAAATATCGCCTCTTCCTGCACCGCCTTGATAACCATAACCTCTTAGAAAATCTTTATGTTCAGTACTCTTATCGCCTAAATTTCTAAATCTCGGAATATATATTCCGTTTGGTCTTCTTCCTTTATAATACTTGTCCGAGAAACCATCAAATCTGCCTGATGCTCCGGCACCAAGATGGTGGTCCATTATATTATGTCCTAATTCACCGGAATCATTTCCTAAACCATTTGGAAACCTTTCAGATCTCGATTGCATTAAGATTGAAGCTGAGGCAATGGCTGACGCACAACAAAAAATAATGTTGGCCTTAAAAAATACTTTTTCTTTGGTCTCAGCATCGATCACATTCACGCCTGTCGCCTTTTTTTGTGAATCATCATAGACAATTTCATAGACAATTGAGTTTGGCCTCAATGTCATATTTCCTGTACGATCTGCTGCCGGTAAGGTTGAAGAGTTACTACTAAAATACGCGCCAAAAGGACAGCCTCTAATACATCTATTTCTATATTGACATTTACTTCTGCCAATATGTGGTTCGTCACCGGTAATGTTTGCCGTTCTTCCAATAGTTAGCAGCCTATCCTCGTAATTTGAAGCAATTTTTTCCTTTAAATATTTTTCAACACAGTTCATTTCCATTGGTGGTTCGAATTTTCCATCAGGCAATTGCGGCAAGCCTAAATTTTCACCACTAACTCCAATATATTCTTCTATATAATCATACCATGGTGAAATATCCTTATACCTAATTGGCCAATCAATTGCAATCCCTTCCTTTTTATTGGCTTCAAAATCTAAATCACTTAACCGATAACATTGCCTACCCCAAGTCAATGACCGTCCACCAACATGATACCCCCGAATCCAATCGAAGCGTTTTTTTTCATTATATGGATGTTTGATATCATCGACAAAAAAATGGCTTGATGCCTTATGTGTCACATATCCTGTTCTCGCCTGTTTTTCCTGTTGTATTGTTTCTTCCTTAGTTTGCTTTCCTCTAAATTCAAAATCCCAAGGATCCATATTCATGGTAGGGTAATCTGTAATATGTTTAACCATAGGCCCTCGTTCTAAGATTAATGTTTTTAAACCTTTTTCACATAGCTCTTTAGCAGCCCAACCGCCTGTTATACCTGTTCCAATAACTATCGCATCGTACTCTTGTTGTATACCCATTAATTTCAATCTTATTTAGCGGATAAAAATAACAGATTTATTCTTTAAAACTAATTATTACATCGATAATATTAATCGATTGTCTTTCTTATAATACTAAATTATAATTTTTTAGCTTTTGATTTATTTTTACGAAAACGTTTTAGTAGAAAAAATTACGTTCACTATCTATTATTTGAATTTAAACTTTAACTTTAGCATACTCTAATCAAAATCTTATGAAAATAATTACATTTAGAATTTTATTGATTCTATTAATTTCGTCTATAATTTTCATTTCTTGTAAAAAAAATGAGAAAAAAGAGAATGAGAAAATAGTATCAAATAATACAGAAGAAAAAACTCCTTTTTTTAAACTCTCATTAGCACAATGGTCTTTGCATAGAGCGATAAGAGAGAATAAAACACATGACCCATTAGATTTTGCTGAAAAAGCTAATGAACTTGGTTTTCAAGGTATTGAATATGTAAGTCAGTTATATAATAAACATATTGAATCAATGGGTATGGATTCAGTTCTGTCCATATTAAAAACCAATAGTGAAGAATATGGCATGAAAAACGTATTAATTATGGTAGATGGTGAGGGTGCTTTGGCCTCTACTGATGATACCAAAAGAAAAACAACTGTTGAAAATCATTATAAATGGGTTGATGCGGCTAAATACCTTGGATGCCATTCCATTCGTGTAAATGCTCATGGTGAAGGTACGGCTGAAGAAGTAGCTGCTGCAGCTGTTGATGGTCTAAATCAATTATCTGCCTATGCTGAAAAACAAGGTATTAATATTCTTGTTGAAAATCATGGAGGATATACTTCAAATGGACATTGGTTAGCCGATGTGATGAAAAAGGTTGGAAAATCTAATGTTGGAACATTACCTGATTTTGGCAATTTTTGCCAAACTATTGGTTATGGTTCTATCAATGATGTAAATTGTAAAGATCCTTATGATATTTATAAAGGGTTGACAGAATTGATGCCTTTTGCAAAAGCGGTTAGTGCTAAAAGTTATGATTTTGATGAAGATGGCAATCAACCTAAAATAGATTACTTAAAAATGATGAAGATAGTAAAAGATGCCGGTTATACCGGGTTTGTTGGTGTTGAATATGAAGGGAATAACGTAAGCGAACTAAAAGGAATAGAATTAACTAAAGAATTATTACTAAAAGTAGGAAACGAACTCACAGAATAAGTGATCATTTTAAATTAACTAATAAATATTTATATTATGAGTAAGATAAAAAAAGCTAATAATCTAACCCGCCGAGACTTTGTCGGTAAAAGTTTAGCTGCAACTGCGGCCTTTACAATTGTCCCATCTTTTGCTGTTAGTGGTTTAGGTCATGTAGCTCCAAGTGATAAATTGAACATAGCCGGTATCGGTGTTGGAGGTATGGGCCTCGCTAACCTCAAAAATTTAACATCACAGAATATCGTAGGACTTTGCGATGTTGATTGGAGATATGCTAAAGGTGCATTTGAACATTTTCCTAAAGCTAAAAAATACTGGGATTGGCGTAAAATGTTTGATGAAATGAGCAGTGAGATTGACGGTATAGTTGTAGCAACAGCTGACCATACACACGCTATCATTTCAGCGCATGCTATGACAATGGGTAAGCATGTTTTTCTACAAAAACCATTAACACATTCAGTTTATGAGTCAAGATTATTGACAAAACTTGCTGCTAAACACAAAGTAGCAACCCAAATGGGTAATCAAGGAGCATCGGGTGCCGGTGTAGCCGAAACCTGTGAAATTCTTTGGAGTGGTGCCATTGGAGAAGTAAAAAAAGTTGAATCTTTTACAGATCGTCCTATTTGGCCACAGGGATTGAATACTCCTGAGAAAGGTGATTGGGTACCTGATACTTTAAATTGGGATTTATTTACGGGTCCTGCCAAAATGAAACCATTTAATGAAGTTTATCATCCTTGGAATTGGAGAGGTTGGTGGGATTATGGAACAGGAGCTCTTGGAGACATGGCCTGCCACATCTTACATCCTGTTTTTGAAGGCCTTAAACTTGGTTACCCAACTAAAGTGCAAGCAAGCTCGTCCTTACTACTAAATGACTCTGCTCCTGTTTCTCAGGCAGCTAAGTTAACTTTCCCAGCCAGGGGAAGAAAAGGTAAGATGAAATTACCGGAGGTAGATGTACATTGGTATGATGGTGGTATTAAACCTGAATTACCTGATAATTGGCCGGCTGGAAAAGACCCAAATAAGAGTGGTGGTGGTACTTACTTCTACGGAACAAAAGATATTCTTCACGTAGGTTGTTATGGTGTTGAACCAGAATTATTATCGGGTAGAAAAATTAATGCCCCTAAGACTGAAAGAAGGGTTGAGGAAGAAATGAAATTAAGCTGGGGTGAAGGTGCTCATGAAATGGATTGGGTACGAGCATGTAAAGAAAATCCGGAAAATAGAAAACCTTGTACTTCTGATTTTGCAGAAGCAGGTCCATTTAATGAAATGGTTGTTATGGGTGTGCTTGCAGTGCGCCTTCAAGCTCTGAATAAGACTTTGAAATGGGATGGAGCGAACATGAAGTTTACCAATATTAATGCTAATGAGGAGATCAGAACTGTCATTAAAGATGGATTTAAGATTCATGACGGACATCCAACCTTTAATAAAGATTGGACGGAACCAATGAATGCAGTAGCATATTCTCAAGAGCTTATTAAACATACTTACAGAGATGGATGGTCATTACCTGATATGCCTGTTTAATATTTTTTAGAAGTATTATATTAATAAATATCAGAATGAGTTCCTTAATTATTTACTTATAGAGCTCATTCTTAATTAGTTAAATTTAAATAATAATAAATATTTATTCCAATGAAAACAAAATTTCTAATTTTACTAATGAGCATCGCTTTACTTCCTTTATTATCAGGATGTAAAAAAGATGCGAAAAAATCAGATGAAGCAGACACCGATACAAAAACAGAAGAAGTAGAAACTGCAAAAGAAATGGCTATGAATGCGTTAACTCAGGCTGAAAAAGATGATGGTTGGGTCTTGTTATTTGACGGGAAAACATCTGATGGTTGGAGAGGCTATAAAAAAGATCATTTTCCTTCAGCCTGGCAAATTGTTGATGGCACCATTCATATGATAGGTTCTGGAAGAGGAGAAGCAGGTGACAGAGAAGGTGGCGATATCATTTATGACAAGGTATTTCAAAACTTTACCGTTGCCCTTGAGTGGAAAATTTCTGAAGGTGGAAATTCCGGTATTTTTTACCTAGGTGAAGAAGAACTAGATTTTATATGGAAAACTGCACCGGAAATGCAAATTCTTGACAATGAAAAACATCCGGATGCTAAATTAGGAAAAGATGGAAATCGCCAGGCAGGATCGTTATATGACCTTATCTCTGCAAAGCCTCAGAATGCTAAAGCTGTAGGTGAATGGAATCAAGTTGAAATTACCGTTTATAAAGGAACTGTTGTGCATAAACAAAATGGCGTAAATGTAGTTGAATATCATTTATGGACACCAGAATGGAATGAGATGGTTGCCGGAAGTAAATTCCCAGCATTGAATGCTGATTGGGCAGATGTAGCAACAAAAGGATATTTCGGATTACAAGATCATGGTGATGATGTTTGGTTTAGAAACATAAAAATTAAAGAGTTAAAATAGTTTAATTCTTATAAAATTAAAAAAACAGCTATTAAAAATAGCTGTTTTTTTATACAAAAATATTATATTTCCTGAGGATATTTTAGACCTACTTGATTTCTAACATCATCTAATATCGAAATCAATTCCAGACTATTTTTATGGGACCAATTTGGGCTTTCAGTTCTATTTTCACGTAAACAATTATGGCATTCTATAATTTCATGACAATAGCCTAGACCTAAAACCGGTAATTCAATTTCTTGCTCCCTACCATTTTTAATTAGTGTGTATCCATTGGCATGGTGCCACCTATCTTTCAAATAGATTTGACCTTTCATTCCGCTTATACGTGCTACCATATCAGATTGAGACTCAAAACTACTATATAATATTGCCTGTGCCTCGACATAATGAAAGATCATAGATGTTTGAACATCACTTAAAGCAGTTTTATGGAAAATAGATTTTGCCAATATTTCCTTAGGAATACCTAACAATATATAACTTAAAAATGCCGGATAAATACCTATATCTAAAATGGCACCGCCGCCTAAATTAATATTCGATGTTCTATCTTCTAACGAAAATTCTGATTTAAAAGAAAAATCTGCATTTATATATTTAATATCACCTATCTCTCCATTATCAATACGCCTTTTGGCCTCTACAAAACTTGGGTTAAAACGAGTCCATAATGCTTCCATGAAAAACCGCTTTGTTCGTCGTGAAGTCTCAATGATAGCGCTTGCATCTTTGTTGTTTAGAGATAATGGTTTTTCGCACAAAACATGTTTGCCTTTTTCCATTGCCTTGATACTTAATTCGGCGTGGGAAGTATGAGGGGTTGCTATATAAACAATATCTATTTCTTTATCTGAAAATAAGGCATCATAATTACCATATGCCTTTATGAAATTATGTTGTTGAGTAAATTCCTTGGCCTTTTTAATACTACGTGAAGCTACAGCGGTCAATTCAGCATCCTCAATCAAGGCAAGATCACTGACAAATTTGTGGGCAATTTTACCGCAACCGATAATTCCCCATTTTATTTTTGTTGGTGCATTCATAGACTCACTAATAATTAATAAACAACAAAACTGAACATCGGCAAGAAGGCATTATTCTTTAATAAGTTCCTTTTCGAGTTTTTCTAATGATACACCTTTTGTTTCAGGCATTTTAAAGATTACCCATGCCAATTGTAATACCATCATAAACGCAAAAAATATAAATATAGGCCAAGGATTTTCCTTGAATATTCCTTCATTTTTATCCAAAAATAATGGAGTTATTAAGGTAATAATCGCAGCAAATACCCAATGTGTTCCTGTTCCCCAAGATTGCCCCATTGCTCGAACTTTATTCGGAAATATTTCTGAAATAAAGACCCAAATAACCGCACCCTGCCCTACGGCATGAGATGCTATAAATATCAAAATAAAAGTTAACAATAAGGTTGAACTTGCACCGGAGTAAAAACACCAGCCAACCATTACAAGACTTATGATATATCCTACCGAACCAATTTTCATAAGTTGACGACGTCCTAATTTATCGATAAGGCGAACGCCTACTATTGTAAAAATTAAGTTTACAATACCAATAGAAATAGAACTGAATAAAGATTCCTGAGCTGCCAATCCAGATCTTTCTAAAATTTCCGGCGCATAATACAGAACAAAATTTATGCCTGATAATTGATTAAAAAATGCAATAAAAAAGGCCAGCCATAAAACCGTACTATATTTCTTTTTAAAAATACTTTCACTCTTTATTGTTGTTGTTAAATGTTCTTTTATCTCATTGAGATGTTCTAGGGCTTTATCTTTACTATAAATAAGATTTAACACTTTGAGTGCACCTTCAAAATCTCGTTTTTTTACGGCCAACCACCTCGGACTTTTTGGTACACTAAGTACCATAATTGAATAAGCCAATGCAGGAATTGCCTCTATACCAAGCATATATCTCCAATCGTTTTCACCTCCCATGCCTTTCAAAAGATAATTAGAAATGAAAGCAACAAAAATTCCAAATACTATATTAAATTGATATAGGGCCCCGAGTTTACCACGATTTTCTGATGAAGACACCTCTGAAATATAAATAGGTGCTGCAACCGATGAAGCGCCTACACCTACTCCGCCTATGAATCTAAAAATAGAAAATGTATAGGGATCTGGGGCAAACGCAGAGCCTAAAGCCGATACTAAATATAAAATACCTATCCAAAATAGCGTTTTTTTGCGACCAAATTTATCACATGGAATACCACCTAAAAGGGCCCCAAGTACTGTACCCCATAATGCCATAGACATTATAAAGGTTCCGTGAAACAAGGGTGAAGTATTCCATAGATCCTTGATAGGTTGATTGGCTCCTGATATCACTACAGTATCGAAACCAAATAAAAACCCTGCTAAAGCTACAGTAATGGCCCAAACACGTACTTTTTTTTCCATTTTATATTGATTTATTATCTGAATTAAAGTTCTCCTAGGTGCACTTTACAAAAAGATCTATATTATAATTAAAACCAAAATCCTTTAATTCTGTAAATTGTACGACAATATATGAATTTAAATCTCAATCCGTTCTTCAAAATCTATAAGTCTCGACTTTCGTCTATCCAAATTTATTTCTTTTTTTGAGGGATCTACCTGAAAAAAATACTTCATTTTTTACATTCTCAAATTCCAACTGAAAAGTTCCAGACAGTTTCATATTGAACTCGATTTCAGCTTGATTGAAGTTATTGATGGATCTCATTAAAAAATAGCAACTTATATTAATTATTTTAGGGTTTTGAAACTATGAGGAAAATTTGAGTAAGGCTTATTATAATTAAAAATAACAAAGTTGTATATTACACCGATTTTAGACAAAAAAATTATCACATTATAAACATTATATACTTTTTTTATGTGTTTAGTCAAAATTATAATTTCCTTTATATAATAATTAAAATGATCAACTATGAGTAATCTACCAAACAAAAAAATAAATATTTACTTTATTACAATTGTAATCACTTTAGGAGGACTACTTTTCGGATATGATACAGGAGTGATTAACGGAACCCAGTTTTATTTTTCTAAATATTTTGAATTAAATACAATTGATCCTTCAGGAGCATTACAAGGATTTATTGTTAGTAGTGCCCTTATCGGAGCATTTTTTGGTGCAATTGGATCAGGTATTATAAGCAAAATGATTGGTAGAAAAAAGTCATTAATTATTGCAGCAATATTATTTAGTATTTCTGCTTGGGGTTCTGGTTTACCGAGTATGCTCCCCGAATCAATTTCCTTAATGGTATTTTTTAGAATTTTAGGAGGTATTGCCATTGGTATGGCATCAATGAATGCTCCCATGTATATTGCTGAGATTGCTCCGGCGGCAAAACGCGGAAAATTGGTTACTTATTATCAGATGGCCGTAGTAATAGGGTTTTTTGTAGTGTTTCTTGCCACTTACTTTATTGGTAATGGATTAAGTGAAGCAGAAAATATATCGCACGGATGGAGACAAATGTTTTGGTCAGAATTGATTCCTGCCTTAGCGTTTTTAATATTGCTATTTTCAGTACCTAAAAGTCCGAGATGGTTAATGATCAAAGGAAAAGAAGAAGAAGCAAAAAATATTTTAACGAGAATCCACGGTGAAGAAATGGCCAATAAAGAGTTTGTTGAAATTAAAGAGTCTTTACAAAAAGAGGGAAAAGCGTTGAAAATATCAGTATTTGCTAAAACAATGTTACCAATTTTAATTATAGGAACTGTTCTTTCTATACTTCAACAATTTACAGGTATAAATGCAGTATTGTATTATGGAGCAGATATATTTGAACAAGCACTTGGTTTTGGACAAGAGGATGTTTTATTACAACAAATACTATTAGCAGCAGTTAATTTGATATTCACTTTTGTAGCTATGTTCACTATTGATAAATTGGGAAGAAAACCTTTATTGATCATTGGTGGTTTTGGAATGTTGATAGGTTTTTTAATGATGGGATTCACTTTGTATTCTAGTGATTATTCTCAATTAAACTCAGCTGGCTTACCAACTATATCTTCAACTGAAGGAATCATTAGCTTGATTGGGGTTTTAATATTTATTGGTTCATTTGCTATGTCTATGGGACCTGTTGTTTGGGTATTATTATCAGAGATCTTCCCTAATAAAATTAGAAGCGCTGCAATGTCTATTGCGGTTGCCGCACAATGGTTGGCTAATTATTTTGTTTCTCAAACTTTCCCTATGATTGTTAAAAGTGATGCCAATAAATTACAAATTGATGGAGGAACATGGAATAATGCATTACCCTATTTTCTGTTTTCGGGCTTTATTGTAATTATTATTCTCTTTGTTTGGAAATTTATTCCAGAAACTAAAGGCAAAACGTTGGAAGAAATGGAAACATTGTTCGAAAAATAAAGACTGTACTGTTTTTTATTTCCAATTGAGTAGAATAAATACCTTTCAAATTAAGGATAACAATAAATGAACCAGCTATTTAAGTAAATTTTTATTTTAGTTAAAAGTAAGTGTTAGATAAAATGTCTAAAGAATTTTAATTTTCAACCATCAATTTATAAAAAATATGGTAATTTTAATATGGTAATAACACGATTGAAAATTAGGATTATTATATTCTTCACGATAGTATTTAAACATAATAGATGGAAGGAAAGAGGATTACAGTTAAAGATTTAGCCAAAATTTTAGGCGTTTCTATTTCAACGGTATCAAAAGCTTTAAATAATAGTTATGAAATAAGTGAAGCTACTAAGTCAAAAATTCAAAAGGTAGCTAAGCAATATAATTATTCGCCAAATAAACTTGCCTCAAGTCTTAAATCAGGTAAAACTAAAACGATTGGAGTTATCCTGCCAAGTATTAGAAATAAATTTTTTGCACGGGTTTTATATGGACTTGAAAAAATGGCCACCAAAAAAGGTTACAATATAATAACTTGTATTTCTAATGAATCGTACCAAAAAGAAGTAACCAATATTGAAGTCTTGGCTAATGGAAGTATAGACGGGTTTATAGTTGCAATTGCAGAAGAAACTCAAAAAAATAATGACTTCACTCATTTTAAAAAAGCGATTGAACATGGTAAACCGATCGTGATGTTTGATAGAGTGACTGAAGCTATTGAATGTGATAAAGTTGTTATTGATGATTTTGAAGCATCGTACAAAGCAACCAAACATTTGATACAGTCAAATTGTAAAAATGTAGCTGTCGTTTCTACTATTGACCATTTAGATATTGGAAAATTAAGAGTAGATGGTTATAAAAAAGCAGTGCAAGAATCATTTGGGAAAATCAATGATCAATTGGTAGTTACTACAGATAATTCTAATCTTGAAAAAAAAATTGACAAACTATTAAAAAACAATAAAGTTGATGGTATTTTTGCTGTGGAAGAAAATGCTGCTCTCGCTGCTTTGAGAATAACCAAGTCTAAAGGATATCATATACCGAATAATATGTCAATAATAGGCTATGTAAATAAGAAAATTGCATCAAATGTAACACCAACTTTAACCACTATAAATCAACATGGAATTAAAATGGGCGGAACTTCAGTTCAAATCTTAATTGATAGATTAGAAAGTAATAAAACTGGATTTGAGAAAAAGATTATTAAGTCAACATTAATGGTTCGCGGATCTACAAAAAATAAAGCCAATTAGATAATTTCAAAAAGTTACGGGGTGTAGCTTAGTCCGGTTAAAGCGCTGGTCTGGGGGACCAGAGATCGGAGGTTCAAATCCTCTCACCCCGACAAATAAAAAATTGAATTCTCCTAGAAAATTCATTTTCTTAAGAGAATGAAGCGTTTTATTTAAAATTAAAGATTTCTTTAATTTGCTACATAACACTTTTGAGGATCATGAGCTAAGCGGATAATCCTCTCACCCTGACGAACCTAGTTTTAGATTTTACCAAAACACTGTTAATTGTATGATTATCAGTGTTTTATATTTTTTATGAATTCATTTAGAACTATCTATTAATTAGTGATAAGGAGTGTGA
>Ga0209633_10004636_pt1 | contig 12298 bp, 9 predicted proteins | sample Cruoilmetagenom1_FD_187290 | JGI IMG/M metagenome (GOLD analysis project Ga0209633, IMG submission 187290) | Oil polluted marine microbial communities from Coal Oil Point, Santa Barbara, California, USA - Sample 1 (SPAdes) (version 2) | ecosystem: Environmental > Aquatic > Marine > Oil seeps ... | reverse complement strand
AAGCTCACAATGAATATCCTGCGCGTCCCGCCGAGTTGCGTCTTGAACTTGAGGAGTTGACCGCGGCCGCCGAAGTTGCCCTGCGTTACCTCGGTGAGGGCGATAAAACCGTCAACGGAACTGTATCCGCCGCCCAAACTGAAATTTCCCGTGAGCTTCTCCTTCACTTTTACGTTGAGGTCCATCATCGGCTCTCCTCCTCGCCGTTCCGGTACGACATCAACATTTTCGAAGAAGTTCAGGTTATAGATCCTCTCGTAACTCCTCTTGAGCGCTTTTTTACTGTAAAGGTCGCCTTCATCCAGGCGCATCTCACGCCGAATCACTTTATCACGCGTTTTGTAATTGCCCGTAATATCGATCCTGCCGATACGCACCTCTCCGCCTTCCCGTATCCGCACGTTGATGTCTACCGCTTTCTTTGCGGAGTTGATGTTAAACAGCGGCACGACGCTGGCAAAGGGTCTCGCTATGCCGTCGTACCGGTCCATAATTCCAGCCACATCCTTTTTGAGCGTATCCCTGCTGAATACCGTCCCGGGTTTCAGGTGCATCTCTTGCAGAAGTTGATCACCGGAAAACATCGTATTTCCCCGGAAGGTGATCGAGGCGATCTGAAACTGATCGCCTTCATGAATGTGTATCCGAAGCACAAGCTCATCTTTTTTTGTAACGGTTTTCAACGCACCAAAAAAAGGGAAACTTCGCTCCTGGGTAACGTTCTCCTCGATAACCGGCTCATCCACCTTCAGCTGGATGTACCCTTTGTTATAATAGAGGTTCCGGATGGTATCCACGTCTTCTGTAAGTTCCTGGGGTCGCAAGGAACCTCTCCGGCCACCGAAGAAGGATGAAAAACCGTACTCCTTGTTTTTGAGGGCATCTTTGATCGTATCCGTTGAAATGGCCGTGTTCCCGGTAATGATAATTTTTCTTAATTTAATCCGCTCTCCCTCTTCAATGTAAAAAACCACGCTCCGGTCGCCGTTACGCAGCACTTTGATGACGGGTACGACAACAGCGTTGTAATAACCGATGTCAAGATATTTGAGCCGGATATTTTCCGCGTTTTCGTGCAGCAACGGTATGTTGAAGGCCGTTCGCGGCAGCAGATTCAATCCCTCTTTGAGCTTTTCAATGCTTAACTCATCATTTCCCTCGAAGCTGATTTTCCTTATAAGCGGCTTTTCCTTGACCGAGAATATGACTTTGAGACCTTTTTCGAACCCTTCTGTCTTGACCTGAACATCCTCGAAATGCCCGAGCCGATACAGTTCCTTGATATCTCTCTTGATCAATGCAGGAGAAAAAGGCTCCCCCTCACGGGTTTTGATCGTCGCCAGGACCGTTGCGGCTTCAATCCTCCTGTTCCCCTGTACTTCTACCAGGGTAATCTTCACCGATTCCGCCGCACCGGTGAAGGAAGGAACGAATGCCATCAAGATCATTCCGATGGCAATAATGTGTTTACGCACCGTTACCGCAACCTCCGTCATCTGTACTGAGAAAGCCTAACTATAGCATTAACCGGCGAACCTGTAAACAAAAATTACGCGGTAAGCCTTGCTATGACGCTGTCGGAAAGCTGCATGCCGTGCTCGGTAAGCCGGAGGCGGCCCGGTGAGAGCGAGGCAAGACCGCTGTGAGCCAAACGCTTGCCTTTGCTCGTCAGGCACTCCAGGGCTGACGCACCGTGCTCCTGACCGAACCGTGCTAAATCCACTCCCTTCTCCATCCGGAGACCCAACATTACCGCCTCTGCAGCGGCCTGGCTTGGTTCAATCGTCTCGCTCATAACGACGGAAGAGAGGCCGGCATGCAGTCGCCGGCAATATTCTTCGTTATCCATGCTGTTCGAAAATCTCCGGCCGTCGAGAAATGACGATGCGCCGGGACCGATTCCCAAATAGGCGCCGCGCTCCCAGTAGTTTACATTGTGCCTGCATGCGAATCCCGGCCGCGCAAAATTGGATATCTCATAATGTCCGTATCCGGCTTCCATGAGAGCGGCAACAGCAAATGCGGACATGGTCACCACCGCCTCATCATCGGGAAGGAGTAACCGCCCCGCCTCTGCCTCGCTCGCAAACCATGTCCCCTCGTCCAGTGACAGGCCGTACACCGAGATATGCTCCGGTGTCAGCGCGAGAGCGGACTCGAGGCTGTGTTTCCAGTCTGAACATGTTTGTCCCGGGACACCGTAGATCAGGTCGATGCCGATATTCCTGAAGCCGGCGGACCGTGCCTGCCTAACTGCCTCCGCAGCTTCCTCCGCTGTATGCAGTCTCCCGAGTGTCCGAAGAATGCCCTCCGAAAAGGACTGGACGCCGATACTCAGCCTGTTCACACCGATGTCGATGAGCAACGCAAGCCCCTCACTCGTGATCGAGTTAGGATTCGCCTCGACGGTGCATTCCGCATCCCCTGAGATCCGGAACTGTTCCCGGATAGTCCGGAAAACCAGTTCCAGTTGACCACAAGAAAGTGCTGTAGGCGTTCCCCCGCCGATATACAGGGTATCGAAGATACGGTCGCTGAACCTGTCTCGACTGCGTGCAGCCTCCAGACCGAGGGCGGAGACGAAGGAATCGGCACTGTCCGCAGTGTAGGGTGTTGAATAAAAGCCACAGTACAGGCATTTTTTAACACAGAACGGGATATGGATATAAAGTGATAACATATGGTTAATATGGTGTTTTACAATGCTCGGTCATGGGTGATGAATTGGCTTTGGTATAAATTGCAAACCCCGTGCCAGGATAGGAAAAAACGTCGGTCACAGGATATACGGACTGATGCGAAAAAATAATTGCAGGGGATTTGCAACCTGATTGATCCTGTCAAGGAGACGTTTCACTCGTTACGATGCAGACAGCGAGAGCATAAGAGCGGATTCGTCGCAGTTCGGAAATTTAACGCAATTCAGGCAATCAGACCATACTTTGTGCGGCAGCTCGCCCTTATCCACGTCGGCAAACCCCATTTTTTTGAAGAAATCACCCTGGTAGGTCAGCACAAAGACCCGGGCGGAACCGAGCTCTACCGCTTCGGCCAAACAGGCACGGACAAGGGCGGAACCGATGCCGTTGCTCATCCTGTCCTGCCGTACCGCCAGGGAGCGTATTTCCGCCAAGCCTTCCCAACTGACATGAAGGGCACAGGTGCCGACGATAACACCCTTCTCTTCGAACAGGGAAAAATCACGCAGGTGCTCATACAGCTCGTTGAGCGTGCGGGGAAGCATCTGCCCTGCATCAGCATTGCAATTAATGAGCGACTGTATCGCCTGAACGTCCGGTACCCTGGCCTTGCGTATCATATCGGAAAAACTACTCTTTTTGGTCTCCAAAGTCAACTGAAAAGTCGTCAGGCGGACATGAAGAGACTCGAAGACGGAGAGACAAGGATACAATACTGAGGCCGGCGAACAGACCCCGTTCATGCTGTCTCCCCTGCTTACGTGATCATTTTACAATGGTTGAGGAATGCCATTGTCCTGAGTCTCTTCCCGAGAATGTGGAAGGTATGAGCGGCAAAGGCGGAATCAAGCTCCTCCATGATTTCCACAGAGGGTTTAAGGCGTGAAATCTTCGAGAGGTCCATGCGGAGCACCTGATAATAAAATCCGATCGCTCCCGACGATAATCGGACCTGATCCCCGCCCGATGATACCATGCAATCCGGGCAGAGCACACCGCCTTTCATGGTGAGAAAAATCATTTGCCTCTTCGCGCTCCCACCGCAGGAAAGGCAGTGGTCCAGCCGCGGCTGGTACCCCAGGAGGGACAGAAGTTTGATTTCGAATATGCGGAGAAGAAAATGCGGGGCGTCGCTTTCATTCAGGATTCTCAACGTATCAGCAAGAAGATGAAAGACCGGGATGCTCCGCTCCCCGGGAGGGGCGAATTCCTTGACCAGTTCAAGCATGACCGAGCCCGTCGACATGCGGCGAAGGTCCGAGTTGATCTCGATCGGCTGGAACATAATGTCCGCAGACTCTATCCTGACGAGTTCCTGGTGCTCCCGCTCGAAGAGCTGAAGCCCGGCATGGGTGAACAGCTCCAGCCCCGCGCCGAAACGCTTAAAGGATTTCCGTGCGTTCCTGGCTGTCCCCTGGAGTCTGCCGCGCTCGCGCGAAAAAAATGTGACGAGTTTGTCCGCCTCACCCAGGTTCATGCTGTCGATGATGATCGCTTGGACTTTGGATTTCATGGTAAAAACTGCATTGGACGCAGATTAACGCGGATAAATACAGATTGAATGACAAAAAACACGCACTTCCTAAATCCGCATACCCGATTTACTGCGTCGCTGAGAAGCCCAGATTCTTGGTTATTCGTATCATGCTGAACGAAACCGCTGTACGATGCCGACATCATCACCGGATAACGCCTGCCCCTCGTTTATTGTTTCTTTGGAAATTCGATATTATTTGGGATTTGTCATTTGGGATTTGGCGCTTGCAGATCTCCTGTGTATCCAGACATACGCGATTATGATGATCACGCTCAGCACAACGGCCCCGAAGAGGGCCTGGGTGGAATACTTTTTCACCAGCTCCTCATTCGCGCCGATAATATAGCCGACGTACGACAGCACCGTTACCCACAGCCCCGCTCCGAACAACGTGTAGAACGCAAATTTTGCATGATGCATCCCGGCAAGACCGGCAGGAAGGGATATCAAATGGCGCACCACCGGCAGAAGGCGGCCGATGAATGTCGACACTTCTCCGTGTTTCCGGAAGAACGTTTCGACCCGAGCGAACTTCTCTTCGGTGATCCAGACATACCGCCCGTATCTCAACAGCAGCGGCCTGCCGAGGTAGCGGGCGGCAAAATAATTAGCGTAGGCGCCGGCCAGACTGCCGAAGGTGCCGGAGAGGACGACAAGCACCATGTTCATCTCCCCCCTCTGGGCGAGAAAGCCTGCCGGCGGCATGACCAGTTCGCTCGGAATGGGGAACACCGAACTCTCCATGGCCATAAGGATGAAGATGCCGGGATAGCTCAGGGCGTCGATGGACGCGACGAGCCACTGTATGAGTTCATGCATGGGCCAGTTCCCTTCTTAATGCGGACAAGCCGGAATGAAACCCTTCTTTGACAGGATGTACAGGATAAAACCTGGATGAAGAGCTTTTAACATCTTGTGAATCCTGTCTACAATCACTTTTTCTCCAGAACTATCCGTTTTTTCCACGTCCAAAATGTCCTTGTTTCTTGATAGTGAGTTTTTATTTTTCCTCACGCCTTGGTCTTATCCGTCTTTTCCGCGTCCATCTGCGGCCAAAATAGCTGTTGACCCTTGTGTTTGTTCTCTCCTTTGGTCTTATCCGCCTTTATCTGAGTCCATCTACGGCCAAAATGTCCTTGCTTCTTGATAGTAGTTTTTATTTTTCCTCACGTTTTAGTCTTATCCGTCTTTTCCGCGTCCATCCGTGTCCAAAATAGCTGTTGACCCTTGTGTTTGTTCTCCCCTTTGGCCTTATCCGTCTTTATCTGCGTCGCCTAAGTCCCGCCCTGGCGGGATTGGACATCTGCGGCCAAAATATCTTTTGACTCTTGTATTTATTCTCACCATTTGATTTGTCCGCCTTTATCTGCGTCGCCTAAGTCCCGCCCTGGCGGGATTGGCCATCTGCGGCCAAAAATATCTTTTGACTCTTGAATTGAATGTTCTATTCCTCTCTCACAATACCGATGTTCCTGAGCATCCGTTCGTCTTCGCGCCAGGCCTTCTTCACCTTCACCCAGAGTTGGAGGAATATCTTCGTCCCGAGCAGTTTCTCCGCTTCCTGGCGCGCCAGGGTGCCGATCTTCTTGAGCATCTCCCCCCTCCTGCCGATGACGATCCCCTTCTGGGAGTCACGCTCCACGTAGATCACAGCCTGGATCCGCGTAATGTCCGGTTCCTCCTTCATCTCTTCGATGATCACGGCAGTGGAGTAGGGTATCTCTTCCTTCGTATGCGTAAAGACCTTCTCGCGGATGAGTTCGGCCACGATGAACCGCTCAGGCTGGTCCGTGATCTGGTCATCGGGAAAATAGCGGGGCCCTTCAGGCATCCGCCGCTCTATGATGTCGACAAGCTCTCCCAGGTCGCCCCTGAGCGCTGACACCGGGATAATTTCAGCGAACTGGTAGCGCGTGCTGAACTCCTGGATCAGGGGCAGGAGCGCGTCTTTGTTCACGAGGTCGATCTTGTTGATCAGGAGAACGACGGGCGTCTTAACCTTCGACAAGGTGTCGATAATGAACTGGTCGCCTGCGCCCGGTGGTTGCGTGGCTTCCGCAAGGAACAGGATGAGGTCCACCTCGCCATACGTCCGGAGCGCCGTATTGACCATGAACTCGTTCATCCGGTGCTGGGGCTTGTGGATGCCGGGGGTGTCGATAAAGACCATCTGGCTGCCCGGCCGGTTCACGATGCCGAGGATTTTGTTTCGGGTCGTCTGGGGTTTGTCTGAAATAATGGCGATCTTCTGCTCGAGAAGGCAATTGAGGAGCGTGGACTTGCCGACATTCGGCCGTCCGATGATGGAGATGAAACCTGACCTGAACTGCTGTTCTTCGGGCATGGTGGTAGAATAACCGAATTCGGTTTTCCGCGCAACTGAAAACCAGAGGATACTATATTTGCCACGAAAACTAAATATCCTTGATAAATTCCAAAAACACAAATTACAAATAAATCTCAATCATCAAATCAGAATATTCTAAAATAACCCCGCTTTGCTTCCTTGGTCATTGGAATTTGGAGTTTATTTGGGATTTGGTGCTTGGGATTTGACACTTACTATTTTCCCTTTGTGGCCGAATAATTCCATTTGACAATCAACTGCAATTATCTGTATTATCTCTAAGGATAAATTCCAATCCTCAAATAGCAAATTACAAATAATTACTCATAATCCAAATCTCAAGCTGATTGGAACTTGTTAATTGATAGTTATTTGTCATTTGATGATTGCTATTTGGAGTTTCAATGCCTCCTCTATTCTTCGATCGACTATATCAGGAAACCAATCGATGACAGACAATGCGACAACGGCGTCACTCCATGAGCGGATCGAGCAACTCAAGAAATCGCTGAACGCCATCATCCTGGCCCACAACTACCAGCGGCCGGAGGTGCAGGACATCGCGGACATCACCGGTGATTCGCTTGAGCTTTCTCGTGCAGCGGCAAGGACGGATCATGACGTTATCGTCTTCTGCGGCGTTCATTTCATGGCGGAGAGCGCCTCGATCCTCTCCCCCGATAAGACCGTTCTCCTGCCTGAGATCGATGCAGGCTGCCCCATGGCCGACATGGTGACCGTGGAAGGCCCGCGCAAAACGCGGCGGGACTTTTACGCAAAGACCCACGGTATTTCCTTCACCTACCCCGACGAATTCACGCTCCGGGACATGAAAAACAAATACCCCGGCGTTCCCATTGTCGCCTATGTGAACACCTCGGCTGCCGTAAAAGCCGAAAGCGACATCTGCTGTACATCATCGAACGTGGTCAAGGTCGTGGAATCCCTGAAGGAAGACACGATCATCTGCATACCGGACCGGAACCTCTCGTCTTTTGCCACCAGGAGAACGAGCAAGAAAATCATTGCCTGGGACGGGTTCTGCAATACCCACCAGCGCGTGAGTGCCGAGGACGTGAAGGCAGCCAAGGAACGCCACCCCTATGCTCGCGTCGTCGTCCACCCTGAATGCCCTCTGGATGTCCAGGACATGGCCGACCACATCACGAGCACCTCAGGGATGCTGCGTTATTGTAAGGAATCAAAACACAACGAGTTTATCATTGGAACCGAGGAAGGGCTCCTCCATCGCCTGAAGGCGGAGAATCCTGACAAGGCGTTTTTCATCCTGTCCGACGCCATGGTCTGTCCGAACATGAAGCGGACAAAGCTCGAGAGCGTAGTCCGGGCCATGGAGGGGACGGAGCATGTGATCAAGGTGCCCGAGGAGACCCGGATTCCGGCGAAGAGAGCACTGGACAGGATGCTGGAAATAACGTAAAAAATCCCAAATCGCAATTTTCAAATCTCGAATAAGAACTATTTTCAGATACCCCATTTCTCTTAGATAATACTCTGTGGTCTTCATACCGAATCAGTGAGCCTGCACTCTTCTCCCACCCATCACTCCATTGCCCATTTTTTCCAGATCCATACCTCTCTGCAGTTTGCTCTACTTTCCCCTTGACAAACGTTTCAAACGGGTGTATAAAACATACGTATGAGCTAATTTTCGCTTAAGCATTTAAATTAACTTTATTTTTCAGGTGATTATACAAATGAGCACACAATCAGCAGTCGCTACTCAGCCCGACACAAAGCAGCGCATCCTTGACGCCGCGGAGCGTCTTTTCGCCCACGAGGGGTACAACAACACTTCTCTCAGGGCCATCACCGGCGAGGCCGATGTCAACCTGGCTGCCGTCAACTATCATTTCGGCTCAAAAGAGGCCCTTCTCGAGGCTGTTTTCCAGAGACGTCTTGTTCCCCTGAACCAGGTACGTCGCGAGAGGCTTGAAGCCGTGCGTGAAGCTTCGCAGCGGGAAGGACGGCCGCCGGGTGCACGGGAAACGCTGGCTGCCTTCATCGAGCCTACCCTCGCCTTTCGCGAATCTGCAGCCGGGGCCGGCGAATTTTCCAACCTCGTCGGCCGGGCGATCATCGATCCCGACGATACGGTCAGGAAGATCTTTCTGCATCACATTGAGCCTATATTTCAGCTTCTTTTCGACACGCTCAGGGAAGCCCTGCCTGACCTTCCTCCTGAAAAACTTTTCTGGCGGGTCCAGTTCTCCCTCGGCGCCATGGGCCATACCATCCATATGAGGGCCACGGGCGACGACGCGCAAAAGAACGGGAAATTCAAATGTCTTCCACACGGTATCATCAGCTCCTGTGATGCGGCTTCGATGACGGACATGCTGCTCACCTTCATTACCGCAGGAATGGAGGCGCCATGAACGGGACCTACACCGCCATATCAACAGGCTTAACGCTTCTCCTCTTCCTCTCCGGCTGCTCCGTGCACCGACCACAGAAGATCGAGCTGCCAACCACAGTGCCCGACGCCTATAACGAACAGAAAGGACAGGGCGCGGCCGTCGAGCCGATCAGCCGGTGGTGGGAGACATTCGGCGACCCCAGGCTGAACAAACTGATGGACAAGGCCTTCTCGCGGAACCTCGACCTGGCCGAGGCCTATGCGCGCCTCGACCAGTTCCAGGCCATCACCCGGTCCGCTGCTTCAGCCCAGAAGCCCTTCCTCAACATCGAGGGCCAAAGGAGCCGCGGTAGGCAACCTGATGTTGCCGGTCATTTCACGGGCTACAACTATTCCCTCTCTCTCGCAGCCGGCTATGAACTCGATCTGTGGAAAAAGTATAAATCCAGCACTGTGGCGGCCAGGCTCGAAGCAGAGGCTTCCCGGGATGATATCAAGGCCCTGTACATCAGCCTGTCTGCCCGCCTCGTAGACCAATACTACCTGGCCGTGGAGCAGCGTACCCAGCTTGACCTGACGGACAGCACGGTGGCCTCTTTTTCGGACACTCTGGATCGCGTGGAGCGGCGCTACCGTGAAGGTCTGGTGCCTGCACTGGATGTATATCAGGCCCGCCAGAATCTGATGTCCGCAAAAGCCGGGCGGCCTGTTTTCGAGTCCACCCTGGCAGTGACAGAACATGCCATTGCCGTTCTCCTCGGCCGCTATCCTGACCGGGATACCGCAGGCAGTGTTGCCGAGATCCCTGATACGCCTGCGGCCTTTCCCGCCGGCATACCCTCGGAGCTGCTTACACGGCGTCCCGATGTCCGTTCCGAGTTTCTCCGTCTCACGGCAGCGGACGCCCGGATCGCCACGGCAATCGCCGACCGCTTTCCGTCCTTTAACCTGATCGGCAGCTACGGCAAATCGAGCACTGCCTTCAGCACCGGTAACATTTCAGGAGTGTTCTGGAATGCCCTCGTGAGCCTTGCCCAGCCTCTTCTTGACGGTGGACGGCGGAGGGCCGAAGTAGCGCGCTCCCGAGCAGTATTTCAGCAGAACCTCGCCCGTTATCACAAAACCGTGCTGACGGCCTTTCAGGAAGTGGAAGATGCCCTGGTCAGGAACAGGACCACGGAAGAGCGCATCGCCCGACTGGAGGAGCAGGTGAAGGCCACTGGCGCCTCCCAGCGCCTGTCCAAGGACCGGTATCTCCTGGGATTGTCCGATTACCTGCCGGTACTGACTGCCCAGGGGCTTCATTTCAGCGCAGAAAGCCAGCTTCTTGCTGCACGACGTCAACTGATTTCGGACCGCATAAGCCTGGCCCGGGCCCTCGGCGGGGACTGGATGGAAGAAACGATCGAGCACCGTTCAGCGCTGGATGGCGGGGAACGGAAGGAACAGGCAAAAGGAAATGTTGTTTCCCTTCATCGGGAATGACAAAATCCTATTGAGACAGGGTGGACGGGATATGCAGCAAAGTAGGGTTCTCGGACATTTCATAGTGCGCATTGCAGCGTATACGTTTGCAGATGCACCGGGGAGCGTTGCCGTGAATGCATCAGCGCCACATTATCATCACGCAAAGGGGCAATCATCATGAAGATCAAGGAACAGACAAACCAGATCAAGGAACAGATAAACCAGAAAAAGGAGCAAATCAGCTCGTTGTTCTTTTCCCTGAAGAAGAACGAGAAATTCAAGAAGTTTCTCCCCCTGATCATCCTGGCCGTCGGCATTCTGGGCATGGGCGTCTTTGCGCTCTCCCGGCCGGCGCCGAAAAAACAGGTAACTGAAGACCGCGGCGCCCTCGTGGAGGTCATGACCGTGAACAAGCAAGACCGCCCCGTCGTCGTCCACGGAACCGGTACATTACAAGCGCGGCAGGAGGTGAGCATAACCCCCCAGGTGAGCGGCCAGATCAAAACAATATCTCCGAACTTTGTCGCCGGCGGCTTCTTCAGAAAAGGGCAATTGCTCTTCAAAATCGAGGATGTTGACCATAAACTCGACGTTGACCGCGCCAGGGCGTCCCTGACCAAGGCCGAGTATGAGCTGGCACTGGTGGAGAGCCAGGCCAAGATCGCCCGTCTGGAGTGGGAACGGCTTAAAGTGCAGGAAGAGCGGGAAGTTAATCCCCTGGCCCTGTATGAGCCGCAGCTGAAGAACGCCAGGGCGAATGCAGCCTCGGCAAGGGCCTCCTTGAAGCAGGCCCAGCTCGATCTGGAACGGACCCGGGTGTACGCCCCCTTCAACAGCCGGGTCCGGTCGGAGCAGGTCGATCTCGGTCAGTATATCCGGGCCGGAACGAGCATTGCCGTTCTTGCCGGGACCGACACCGCCGAGGTCGTCGTTCCCCTGCCTTTCGAGGAAATGAAATGGCTGAACATCCCCCGCCCGGGGATGAAGCAGAAAGGCTCTCCCTCGACGGTGCACTTCAGGCGCGGTGACGATGCCTATGAGTGGCAGGGCAGGATCGTCCGCTCCCTGGGGGAGGTGGACACCCGCGGCCGGATGGCCCGGGTAGTCGTCTCGATCAATGATCCCTACGGTCTCAAAAAGCGAAAGAACCAAAAAGAACGTCCTCCCCTCGAAGGGGGAATGTTTGTCGACGTGTCGCTCCACGGCACGAACCTTTCGGGAGTATATGCTATTCCGCGCAAAGCCCTGCGTGACGATGACACCATCTGGATCATGGACGATCAGAACCTTCTTCGCATCCATCCCGTTCAGGTCGTACGCCTCGAAAAGAATGATGCCCTTATAACGAACGGCATCGAGGACGGGACCCTGGTGGTACTCACGACGGTTTCCGGCGCCGCCGACGGCATGAAGCTTCGTCCTCGTACACCGGAGGCCGGGTCGCAAATAGCGGAGCAGGGTTCCACGGAGACCGCGCCATGAAGAACGCCGTAAAATGGATGGCCCACAACCATGTTGCCGCCACCCTGTTGATGTTCATCTTCATCATCGGCGGACTGCTCAAACTCGGCTCCGTCAAGCAGGAGATCTTCCCGGAAATCTCCCTCGACCGGGTCCAGGTCATGGTTGCCTACCCCGGTGCAGGGCCGGAAGAGGTCGAAGAGGGCATCATCCAGAAGATAGAGGAGAACCTGAACGGCGTGGACGGCATCAAGCAGATCAAATCTTCTGCTGCCGAGGGCGCCGGAGCGGTCGTTGCGGAAATCCAGTCCGATTACGACGTAGACCAGGCGCTCCAGGACATCAAGAGCGAGGTGGACCGTATCGTCACCTTCCCTGAGGAGGCGGAGAAACCCGTCATCAGCAAG
>Ga0209633_10004633_pt1 | contig 12302 bp, 12 predicted proteins | sample Cruoilmetagenom1_FD_187290 | JGI IMG/M metagenome (GOLD analysis project Ga0209633, IMG submission 187290) | Oil polluted marine microbial communities from Coal Oil Point, Santa Barbara, California, USA - Sample 1 (SPAdes) (version 2) | ecosystem: Environmental > Aquatic > Marine > Oil seeps ... | reverse complement strand
TGTTCCGTTTTCATCAGAAAAATTGTCCATAGGATGGTAATAGGTCATCTCTCCACTAAAACCTCCACCAGCAATACTTCCAGACCAACCTCCACCAAAAACATAATCACTTTCAGTAAAAACTCCTCCTAAAAATTGAATATCATAACCATGTGTATTAAACCTATACAACAAAGCCGAAGTTACTTTATCATCACTATTTATTGAAGTTGATAATTCTATCTTACTTGATTCTCCAATGTAATATTGCATTCTTATAGCATCACTACCGGGTTTTTCTTCATAATCAAAATCAAAATACGAATAGGTATTAAAAAGATCGTTCGGATTCCAAACAAAAGTTTGCCCCCAGTTAATTCTTTGCCTACCTAAAGTAACTTGAAAATTTCCCACAGTATAATCAATCATCAATCTATCGAGTTGCGAAACACCAATCCATGAGTTTTCATCTGCCCAAACCCATGTCATATCAAAATAACCTACGTCTCTTCCAACATAATCAGCGTAATTAGGAATAAGCGTAACATTATTACCGGCAATAATTCTATTTCGCAAACCTACTGTAAACGTAAAATTATCATTGATATACCAATTAAAATCAAAACGATTGTGAAGGGTATTTTCTATAGACATACCTCCATCATCAATAGTCTGCATAGTTGTCATACCTTTTACATAACCCTTTAACATCCAGTTATCTTGAGCATAGATAATTGTTGAAAAAAGAAATAAAAATATAGTTATGTGAACGTTTTTCAACATGAATTAATATTTTGATTAAAAGAAAGAATTGATTCCATAAATACCATTCTCAAAACACACCCCTAACCCCTCTCTAGAGGGGAATTTATTTAACTTTTACTTTCCCCTTTTCACTTTTCGTTTCATCAGAAACAACTTTTCCATCATCCACTTTTATAACTCTTCGGGCTTTATCAACTACCCTTTGGTCATGTGTAGAAAAAATAAATGTAATATTCTCTTCTTTATTTAATTTTTCCATGATATCCAACAACTGTGTTGTAGATTTTGAATCGAGATTTGCAGTAGGTTCATCGGCTAAAATAAATTGCGGTTTTGATGCTAAAGCTCTGGCAACAGCAACGCGTTGTTGTTGTCCGCCTGATAATTGATTGGGTTTACTGTTAACTCTATTTCCTAGTCCTACAGATTCTAATATGGCAAAAGTACGTTCGTTCATTTTGGTTTTATCCCAATTTTGAAGTTGCATGATAAACTCAACATTTTCTTTGGCGGTTAATACCGGAATTAAATTATATGCCTGAAAAACAAACCCTATATTATTCAACCTAAAATCAATTAATTTACTGGAAGAAAGCTCTGCAATATCCTGACCCTGTACTTCAACCGAACCCGAAGTTGGTTTTTCTAATCCACCAATCATATTTAAAAGTGTGGTTTTTCCAGATCCTGACGGACCAACAATGGCTGCAAATTCACCTTTTTCAAATAGTAAATCAATTCCGTTAACCGCATGAACCGGAACTTCTGTTTCTGTATAGGTTTTGGTAAGATTATTAATTTTAATAACACTCATTGTTTTTGTTTTTTAAAAGTTTACAGTGTCCTGATAGCATCTGCCGGATTTAATTTCAATGCTTTAACAGCCGGATAAATTGAGGCAAATATTCCCGTAAGGATAACCAAAACGGTAATTTGCATATATCTGTAGGTCTCTAACACTGGATAAGATATAGCACTATAACCGACCGATTCCATCCCCTCTGCCAAAGATGAAATATTGATACCCACTTTACCATAATGATTGATCAATAACATACTGATAAATTCACCCAAAAAAGCGCCCACCAAAGCCAAAAGAATGGTTTCAAACATGATCATTAAAAATATTCGTTTTTTGTTCATTCCAATACCCATTAGCATACCCAACTCTTTGGTTCGTTCTAAAATTACCATCAACATGGTATTTACAATTCCAAAACCAAGAGCACTCAAAATAATGATTATAAAGATTGTCATCATCATATCCATATATTCCGTAATAAAACTCAAATAAGGTTGAATTTCAGACCAATCTTCACTTAAAAGTTCAGGATATTTGCTTTGTAAATCAGTCGAAATAAAACTTGCTTGCTCATAATCATCAAGCAAAATATCAATTTCATGACTTTGTCCTTTTGGTATTTCTACTACTTTTCTCAAATCAGTATCTTTAACAAAAACATGCGTTTTATCCCATGGGCTATTATCTGTTTTAAATATACCAATCACTTTAAATGCTGCACCAGTAATTTCACCATTAAAATCTTGAAATGTTAGAATTATTTTCGATTTAATTTTTACTTTGAGTTCTTTTGCCAAAGCTTTAGATACTACAATGCTATTTTTCTTTTTTGAAATAAAGAAGTCTCCAGTAGTTGAATCAACATTTTTATACAAACCAAAAACTTCCTTTTCTGTTTTAGGGTAAATACCAACAATAGTAACACCCATATTTTTATTGGCGGTAGCTGCCATTGCCGAAACTATTAATCTGCTCGTTACAGCTTTTACACCCTCCATTTTTGATATGTCATTTAATTTCTTATCTGTTAAAGAAATGGTTCTTTTAACATCAAAATTATCTGCAAAATTTGGATGATGCAATTGAATATGTGCTGTTTCATAAGAAAAAGTATTGATTACCCTTTGCTTTGCCATACCGTTCATCCATGCCGATGAAAATAATCCCCCAACCAAGCCTGAGGTAATTGCAAAAATCACAACTGCACTACGGGTTTTACTCCTCCAAATGTTCCGCCAAGCTATCTTTAATAACATCATAACTTAAGATTTTAGGCCTTTAACAACATTTAACTTCAGTATTTTAAGAATAGGATAATACATAACTATTAAACTAATGATGATGATTACAATTGCTTGATTTATAAATATTTGCAAATCAATACCCATAGGCAAGATAGGCTCAAAATTAAAATCTTTCATTGCTTCTACAACTTCACCGGTAAATCTTATCGGATTATAATAAAAATAGATCATAACCGGTAAACTAATAACAAACCCGGCGATTACTCCTAAAATTGTTAATAAGATCAATTCAATTATCACAACTAAAATCAACTGTCTTTTTTGCATTCCTATAGAGATCATCATTGAAAATTCTCTTACCCTTTCATTGGTCATCATTAAAACAGTACCTAAAATTCCAAAAGCGATTACCATATATAAAATAGCAATCATAATTAACCCTCCTGCCTTATCTGATTCAATCATTTGTAGTAATTCTTTGTTCATCACTTCCCAGCCCATCACTTCATATTCTTTTTGATCAATACCTGATATTAAATCTTGTTCAACATTATTTACATCATCCAGATTATCCATATCAAATGCCAAAGCTGTAAATTGATTGCCTGTACTAAAAAAGTTTTGAGCTTCTGTAATTGATAAATAAACAGTTCTTCTATTCATTTCGGGAATAGGAAGTTTTAGCAATCCTTTCACATGATATAAACCTGCAGCCGTTGCTCCGTGATAACCAGAAGAAAATAAAACCAACGTATCGTTCACATCTATTTTTAAGAATTTTGCCAACTCTTCGGCTACTAAAACAGATGTATCATTGGTTTCTAAAAAATCACCTTTTTGTAAATAAGTTTTAATTTTGGTCATTTTATCTTCCTTTTCAGGAAGAATACCCATGACTGCAACGCCTTTGGTAGCATCACCTGATGAAGCTAAAGCAAAAGACTCCAGTCTAGGAATTACAACATTAATTCTTGGGTCAGATTCAAACTCATTAATTTTTTGTTGATCAAATTCAAAAACATTATTGATATTCTTGTCATCCCAATATCCTTTTTTATGAATTTGAATATATCCCGAGTAGGATTCAATAGCATTCTCTTTCATATTGCCATAAGAACCAACTTGAAAACCTCGCATAACAATTGCAAAGAATAAGGCAAACATAATGGAGGCAATCGTAATTATAGTACGTCTTTTATTGCGCCAAATATTTCGCCAGGCTATTTTGAAAATGGTTTTCATAGATTATCTAATCTTTTTCATTTTTTGTTGTGAAAAAAATGATTCTGGCAAATCAACATCAAATTTAATATCTTGTATGTATAATACCGTTTTCTTTCCTTCTTCATTTGCAGGAATAATTTCAATTCTGGTAGGAATCAATCTGCCATCCATTGTTTTAAAATCATAAGCAAAATCACTTTTAATCAACTCATTATCTTCATCAAAATACTCTGATTTAAGTTGAATATACTCATCATCTTTGGTAATCCATTTATAAATTTTTCCCCAAATCACTGCTGCATCTTCTTTTGGAATCATTTCAATTTTATAAGTATCAAAGCCTTCCATATTTTCTTCATTTACAATTTTATGATTGTAATCGTGAACTATGGAACTCTCTTTTAAAATATCATCATTGGTATAATCTGAGCCCATCCAACCCTGTGACATCATGGAAGCTGGGATCTTTATCATTCTACCAATGGAAGGCATCCAATTCCACATTTCGGTTTTTCGCTTTAAAAACACCTGACCCTTATCTTTTGCAGGTGCAGTAATATAGGTCATTGAATAATCCATACCTCTCCCCCAGCTTTTCATACTTACTGATCTTTTCCAGGTTGGACGAATAATTTGCATCTCCATACTTGAAGTATTTGTTTTACCCCGCATCTTTTCATCTGCTTTTTTGATGATTTCATGGGCTGTAATATTATACTGAGCCATGCTACTATTTGATATCAATGCAAAAAACACAACGAAAACAATACTCAATTTTTTATTTATTTTTTTCATTATTTAAATTTTTCAATTAATTGATCAACTACTTCCTGTAAGGGATAGGTATCTCCCATCATTAAATAACCTAATGAAACTCCATCAAGGGCACTACCTAATAATAAAGCCGTTGCTTTTGGGTTTTTATGACCTTTATTTATATAATATGATTCAAATATGGTAAGGAACTGCTCTAAAAAAGGAGTGAATATTTCAGTGAAAATTTGCTGAACTTTTGATTGTGAAAATAAGTTGTAATACAATTTCCAAAATGATTTATTTGATTTAATCATTTCAAAATTTCCTGCTATAGCAATTTCAAATTCTTTTTCAGTAAGTAGTTTTACAGAATTAGCATCAAAAAAATCTGCAAACTGATTTAGGCCGTAATTTAATACGCCACTTAATAAATCGTTTTTGCTCTTAAAATAATTATAAAGGTTACCCTTTGAAACATCCGCTTTTTTTGCAATGGATTGCATAGATGCACCATCAAATCCTTCTTCTGCAAATAATTCAAGAGCCGATTCAATAATAACCAGTTCTGTTTTTTGCCTTATCTCTTTAAATTGTTTAACAGTTCGTGGTGACATTTGTATAAGTTAATGTGTTTATGACTGACCGGTTGGTCAAAGATAGGAAATGCAATTTATTTAAAATGATTATTAACATAATATTAGCAAAAATATTATTAAACCATATTAAGATTTACTAGTCAAAGTACCAAACATTAAAATTGAAAAATTATGAAATATTTATTTAGCTTATTATTAGTAGTAATAATGACAACAGGTGCGTTTGCACAAAACCAACAAGGTACTATGATGAAAGGTATGAAAGATTTTACTCCAGATCAAATGGCTACACTTCAAACAAAAAAAATGGCATTAGCATTAGATTTGAACAATACACAGCAAAATCAAATTTTAGCGATCAACAAAAAACAAGCTATTGAACGAAAAAAGAAAACGGATTTGTATAAATCTATGAAAGAGAGTGAAGCAAAACCTACATCCGATGAACGGTTTAAAATGATGAATGATATGTTAGATTCTAAACTCGCACATCAGAAAGAAATGAAAAAAGTTTTAAATGAAAAACAATATGAAGTATGGAAAAAGATGCAAAAAAATAAAGGCACTAAAATGCGCTCCAAAGAAAAAATGATGAAGGCTAAAGGTAAAAATAAAGGAATAAAAAAAGAATATAAAAGTAAGTAAGCTTAAAACAAAACCTACAAGGTTTACCCACTTTGTAGGTTTATCCTATTTTGTTAGGTATAATTTCTGACCAATGTTAATCTCGTTTGAGGTTAAACCATTAATAGATTTTAAATTGGAAACCGTAATACTATTCTTTCTTGCAATGGAATACAAAGTATCTCCTTTATCTACCACTACAAAACTATTTGCGATTACAATTTCTTCATCCTTATTAAATTTTTGTTTTTCTTTTGAATATTTTTTATTACCCTTTAAAACCAATCTATCATAGTCACTCAAATGATAATCTTCAATAATAGTAATTAATTTTTGAGGGTACTTTCTATCGGTTGCGTACCCAGCTTTTTTCAGTCCTTTAGCCCAAGCCTTATAATTATCTTCTCTTAAATCAAACAAAGATGAATATCTACCTCTTGTGGTCAAAAATTTGGAATGATCATCAAAAGACTCTTCAGGATGTCTATACTTTCTAAAACATTCGCGTTTTCTATCGTCATCATGTCTCACTTTTTTACCGTTCCAGTTTTTATGACATTTAATTCCAAAATGATTATTTGATTTTAAAGCTAAGGTACTTTTTCCACTCCCAGATTCTAAAATTCCTTGCGCCAATGTAATACTGGCTGGAATTTTAAATTTTTCCATATCTTCAATCGCAATATTTTTATATGTATCAATATAAACCAAGGTGGTTGAATTTAATCCACTGCCATACTTTTTATTAAAATCATTAAATATTTCATCACTTTTAGCAACAACTTCCTTTTCTTTTTTCTTTGATTTTACAGTTTTTTTCTCTGGCTTATAGGTTGAAGCTGTTTTTTTAGATGAGCTACAACTCCCTAAAAAAACCGTTACAGATAGAACTAATATGATGAATTTAATTTCTTTCATTTTTTAACTAATGGTAAGTTCTTTTTTTGTAATCGACTATTAATTCCATCAACACCCTGTAAACCACCAGTATGTATTGCCAAAACTTTAGTCCCTTTTTTAAAATACTCTTTTTTTATTAAGTCTAGTATACCAAACATCATTTTTCCCGTATAAATTGGATCTAATGGAATATTGGTTTCTTTCTTAAAATTGTTGATAAAAGTAATCAATTCTGAATTAACTTTACCATAACCACCAAAGTGATAATCAGTACTTAAACTCCAATTTTTATTTTGTATTGTATATTTATTAATTTCTTTTTCTAAAAAATCACCCTTTAGCGCAGGGAAACCCAACGTTTTTTGATGCGATTTCGTAGAATTGATAATTCCAGCAATAGTTCCTCCTGTTCCAATAGATGTACAAATTATATCAAATTCGTTATCTCTAGGTTTTAAAATCTCTTCACAACCTTTTACAGCAAGTTCATTAGTACCACCTTCTGGAATTAAATAAAAGTCTCCAAATTTTTCTTTCAATTCTTTAATAAACTCTAACGTATTCTTAAGTCTATAATCACTTCTGGTAACAAATTTAAATTGCATTCCATGTTTATGCGCAGTTTGCAAGGTACTATTTTGCTTAAGTGTCTTGTCTAAATCATGACCAAGTTCATCGCCTCGAATTACACCAATAGTTTTAAATCCTAACTCTTTTCCCACAAAAGCTACTGCACTAATATGGTTTGAAAAGGCACCACCAAAAGTTAAAAGAGTCTTTTTGTTTTGCTCATCAGCTTTGATTAAATTGTACTTGAGTTTTCGGTATTTATTACCCGAGATAAAAGGATGAATTTGATCTTCTCTTTTTATAGATAAAGAAACTCCTAAACCATTGATTTCTTTTAAATTAATCTCTTGATTTAAAACTTCTTTAGTAGTAATATTCATTTATAAAAAATTTATAAAATTCCAATATTTTCTTTTTTTTATGTAGTTAAAATCCATTTCATATTTATAAGCTTCCCTTTCAAAACTTAAATTTCTATAAGCTTCTATAGGTTGTTTATAAATAATTAATTTTATAAAAAATTCTAAAAAATACCATACAAAAAATAGTAGCCAGAGCATTTCTTTTTGCTGTTGCAAATGAATTCTTTCATGATTTATTAAGACATCATCATAAATTAAATTTTTATTCTTTAAGAATATAAACGGCCACACGGCAAGTGCATTAAAACTAGAATGGAATAAATATTTTGAAAATATTATCATTTAACTAAAGAAAATAAATCTATAATAAATATTTTTGTGGATGCAATTTAAAGATAATAAATTAGAACCTGAAGATTTTTATTTCTCAAAGGAGGGTTTCAAAGTATTTACAACAAATTATCATTTAAAAAGAGGGCATTGTTGTAAAAATAACTGCCGACATTGCCCATATGGATTTGATCCAAAAAAAGATTCGTTTTAAGCAAAACTCACAAATATGAACAATTTTCAACTTCAAATTACGAAAGGAATTCCTAGTGAATTACCAAGTCCAAAAAAATTTGATACTAAAATAAACCATGCACCAAAGAGGAAAGATATACTTAACAAAGATGAAAAGACTCTAGCTATACGAAATGCATTACGATATTTTGATAAAAAACACCACAAAGTTCTAGCTAAAGAGTTTGCAGGTGAATTAAATGATTATGGCAGAATTTATATGTATCGTTTTAGACCAGAGTATGAAATGTATGCTAGACCAATAGGTGAATACCCAGGAAAAACAAATCAGGCAAAAGCCATCATGCACATGATTCAAAACAACTTGAGTTATGCAGTTGCTCAACACCCACATGAGTTAATAACTTATGGTGGAAATGGTGCTGTTTTTCAAAATTGGGCACAATATTTATTAGCGATGAAATACCTTTCTGAAATGACCGAAGAGCAAACTTTGGTAATGTATTCAGGTCATTCTATGGGTTTATTTCCTTCACATAAAAATGCCCCAAGAGTGGTAGTAACCAACGGAATGATGATTCCAAACTACTCAAAACAAGACGATTGGGAAAGGTATAATGCACTTGGCGTAACACAATATGGGCAAATGACTGCCGGAAGTTATATGTATATTGGCCCTCAAGGTATTGTTCATGGTACGACTATAACAGTTTTAAACGCAGGTAGAAAAATTGCCAGTCATGGTGAAGGCTTGGCTGGAAAATTATTTGTAACATCTGGTCTTGGAGGTATGAGTGGGGCGCAACCAAAAGCAGGAAATATTGCTGGTTGTATTACTGTTTGTGCAGAAATTAACCCTAAAGCTGTTCATACTCGTCATTCTCAAAAATGGGTTGATTTAGCTATAAAAGATTTAGATGAGTTGGTGAACAGAGTTAAAAAAGCAAAAGATAATAAAGAAGTTATATCTATAGCATATCAAGGTAATATAGTAGATGTTTGGGAAAAATTTGATGAAGAAAATATTTATATCGATTTGGGTAGTGACCAAACTTCATTGCACAATCCTTGGGCAGGAGGGTATTATCCGGTTGGAACAAGCTTTGAAAAAGCAAATGAATTGATGGCTACTAATCCTAAACTTTTTAAAGAAAAGGTTCAAGAATCTCTGCGTAGACAAACCAATGCAATTAACAAACATACAGCAAAAGGAACCTATTTTTTTGATTATGGTAATGCTTTTTTATTAGAAGCTTCTAGAGCTAATGCGGATGTTTATTTAGACTCAGACACTTTTCAAAATAGAAAAAATCCGCCAAAATCAAGAGGGGCTGTTGGCGTAAGAGAATTTGCTTATGCTTCTTATGTTGAAGATATTATGGGACCTATGTGTTTTGATTATGGATTTGGTCCATTTAGATGGGTTTGTACTTCTGCCAATCCTGAGGATCTTGCTAAAACTGATGCAATTGCCATGGAGGTACTAGAAAATCTTAAAAAGGATTCTCCAAAAGAAATACAACAACAATTGAGTGATAATATTCAATGGATAAAAGGAGCTCAAGAAAATAATTTGGTTGTTGGTTCACAGGCTAGAATTTTATATGCTGATGCTGAAGGAAGAATTAAAATTGCAGAAGCCTTTAACCTAGCCATAAAAAATGGTCATTTATCTGCACCTGTTGTTCTAGGAAGAGATCATCACGATGTTTCTGGAACAGATTCTCCATACAGAGAAACAGCAAACATTTATGATGGATCACAATTTACAGCTGATATGGCGATACATAACGTAATAGGTGATAGTTTTAGAGGCGCTACATGGGTTTCTATTCATAATGGTGGTGGTGTTGGCTGGGGAGAAGTAATAAATGGTGGCTTTGGTATGGTTCTTGATGGTACTGTGGAAGCAAGTAAACGTTTAAAATCTATGTTGTTTTGGGACGTGAATAATGGCATTTCACGACGTAATTGGGCAAGAAATAAAGGATCTATTTTTACAATTAAAAGAGCCATGAAAATGGAGCCTAAATTAAAAATTACGATTCCTAATTTAGTTGATGACAATTTGCTTGAAGGTTTATTTTAAAAAATAACTTATGAAAATTATCAAGATATTTCCAATTCTTTTTCTATTCATTTTAGGTTCGTGTTCTACTGTTAAAGTTTCTTCTGATTACGAAAAAAGTACAGATTTTTCAAATTACAAGACTTATGCATTTTATAAAAAGGGCATAGACAAAGTTGAAATTTCTGATTTAGACAAAAAAAGAATTTTAAGAGCCATTGAAGCTGAATTGTTAGCAAAGGGGTTTACAAAATCTGATGATCCAGATTTATTAGTAAGTATATTTACAAAATCAAGAGAAAAAATAGATGTTTATAATAACAACTATTACGGCTGGTACCCATGGTATTACGGATATGGTTATGGCTATGGCGGATATGGAATGGGATATAATAATGTAACTTCTTCTACCGAAGGAACACTTTTTATAGATTTGATAGATGCAAGAAAAAAAGAATTAGCTTGGCAGGGTATGGGAACGGGAATTTTATCTTCTTCAAAAAGCATTGAAAAAAAGGAGACAAAAATTAATGAGTTTGTTTCAGAAATTATGACTGCTTACCCGCCAGAAATAGAGGTGACAGCCAATTAATTTAAACTTTTAAAATCTCAAAAAAACACCCAAAGCAATCCTATAATTTAGGTTTATTTTGGGTGTTTTTTATAAATCATCTATACTCTGTTGAATCTCTTCCCACTGCATCATTAAATCCTCAACCTTGTCTTTTTTTGCCTGGTATGTTTTAAAGAAATTTTCATCGGAAGTCAGTTTTTCAAAATTTTCAGAAATAGCAGCATCATCATTTATTATTTCATTTTCTAATTTTGATATTTCTGATTCTACTTTACTTAATTTATTTTGAAGTTGTTTTTTTTGCTTACTATCTTTGTGGTTTTGTTTACCTTTTGAGTTTTGGTTACCAGATTCTTTTATTTTATTTCGTTTTTCAACTTCACGCATATTTTCTAAGTTATGCTGCTCTAAAAAATAATTAATGTCACCTAAGTATTCTTTTATTCTTTCCTCTTTAAAGGAATAAATTCTTTCAGTTAAACCTTGTAAAAAATCTCTATCATGAGAAACTAAAATTAATGTACCATCAAATTTTTCTAAAGCACTTTTCAAAACATTTTTAGAAGCAATATCTAGATGGTTTGTTGGTTCATCCATAACAAGAACATTAAACGGTCTTAAAAGCATTTTACATAATGCCAATCGGTTTCTTTCTCCTCCTGATAATACTTTTACTTTTTTCTCAACCTCATCACCTCTAAACAAAAAGGCTCCTAACATGTCTCTAACCTTTATTCTGTTAGAATCTGTTGCTTCATCTTCCATGGTTTGCAATACGGTAATCTCTCCGTTTAGATATTCTGATTGATTTTGAGCAAAATATCCAATTTGAACGTTATGTCCGAGTTTTAATTTTCCGTTAAAATCAATTTCATCAACAATAATTTTAGCTAACGTAGATTTTCCTTGACCGTTTTGACCAACAAATGCAATCTTTGATCCTCTTTCAATTAAAAGATCTATATTATTTAACACTTGATTGTCTCCATAATTTTTTGCAACATTCTCTGCTTCAATAACTATTTTACCCGGAACAACCGAAACAGGAAACCGCACATTCATAACTGCATTATCATCAACATCAACTTCAATGCGCTCTACTTTGTTTAATTTTTTTATTAAAGATTGAGCCATAGAAGCTTTATTTGCTTTTGCTCTAAATTTATTAATAAGTTGTTCGGTATGCTTAATTTCTTTCTCTTGATTTTTTTGTGCTTGTAATTGTTTCTCTTTAATTTCATTACGAAGTAATAAATACTGAGAATAAGGTTTTTTAAAATCATAAATCTGACCTAAAGAAATTTCTATCGTTC
>Ga0209633_10004632_pt1 | contig 12305 bp, 5 predicted proteins | sample Cruoilmetagenom1_FD_187290 | JGI IMG/M metagenome (GOLD analysis project Ga0209633, IMG submission 187290) | Oil polluted marine microbial communities from Coal Oil Point, Santa Barbara, California, USA - Sample 1 (SPAdes) (version 2) | ecosystem: Environmental > Aquatic > Marine > Oil seeps ... | reverse complement strand
TCTTAACAAATGTGAATTAATTTCATCGGCAGTCTCCATTTTTTCAAACCCTTCAGGCTTTCTCTGAACAAGGACCTGCCTAGTGGTCATAATTGGTAGGGTAAACGAAAATTGCTTATTACGTTCCGAAGTAACAGTAAGTCCCATTGCAAGCAAATCAACCTTGTTACTATTCAACATATCAATACTTTTTTCCAGGTTGTTCTCAATAACCAGCTCCAACTCAACACCAAGATATTTTGTTAAATCTTTGAGTAATTCATATTGATAACCAATTGGTTCTCCTCTGTATATCAGATAGCTGACTGAACCATAATCTGTAACCGCCCTAAGTTTTTTTCTTTTTATGATGCTATCCAGAACTGCATTCTCAGAAATGACAATTTTCGTAACCTGCTTTTCTTTTTGTTTACTTTTTTGATTTGATACATCACATGAAGTGATAGTTACCAATAGGATGATAAAACTAAAAATAGCTCTTAATATCATAAATTTGGATGTTGAACCAACTAAAAGTCCATCGACAAGTTCAGCCGCCAGGCTTAATAAAGTTCATAAATGTTGGACTAAAATAGTAAAAATAAAACATGTCTAACTTATATTTTTATCTTTGTATGGATTCCTTCCAAAAATTTCAAATGATGAAACGGTTGAGTAAAGTAAATATAAGCATCGTAATTTCAATAGTATTTATTCTGGTTTATGTTAGTTTTCCTTCGTGTAAAAAAATCCCAAACCCGTATAGTGACTCTGATGAAAAAGACACCATAACATATGATTTGTTAACCACAAGTATCTCTGTTCAGTTTTTTGATGCAAACACAAAAGAGTATCTAATCCCTGAAGTAGGCAACGAATTAAAAGTTAAAATTGTTGGTAAATCTAAGGATGCCATTGCTGACATTGTTGGTTTTCAAAAGGATGAATATATTCCAAGAAAAGGATTTCTTACCTTTGGAATAGTACCAGAAGCTGAATTTATTCCAAGTCCCTCATCACCTATAAGCTTTACTATCGTAACTGAAATGCATGGATATCTCACATCAACAAGGGAGGTGATTATTACGAATGAGGGTAATTATATGTTGAAAGTCTTTATGGTAAACTTGGATGACCCTCCCCCAGGTGTTTTGATTGAGAGGTCATTTGATGTTGGAAGTCTGATTAATGGTGTACTTCGCGATACCGTTTCAATTACTACTTCAAATATGGAAGCCGTTGTGGTTATCCCTGCAGGAACTAAACTATTAAATAGTGACAGCCTGAACCTTGCAGGTAAGCTAAACATTACTTTAGCATATTACAACAATGTTGATGATGAAGCATTAGCTACTTTTCCGGGAGGTATAACAGGCACAATAATGGAAAACACCAGCACAAGTTCCGGGGTTTTTTTTCCAGCTGGTACAATTAAACTTGATATAAGTGATAGCGATTGGCGCAAAGCAGCATTCATTGAAGATGATAGTCTTGAAATAAGTGTGGCTATAGTTAGTCAGACCTATAATCCAATAACAGGTTCCGAGGTCATGGTTGGAGATGTGATTCCATTATATTCATATTTAGCTGATACTGGTCTTTGGGTTTTCGACCAATCTGCAACTATTACCGACACTTTATTTAGTGGATTATATACGTCTGTTGTAACATCAAATTTAAGTGTCCATAATTTCAGTTGGTTTGAAAAAAACAATTGCAATCAGGGGTCTAAGTTCGAGATATCAAGTGGCTGCCAACAATGTGGTTCCATAATGCTTGATGGTGTAGTTCGAAAACAGGCTGATAATTCATATGTTTCAAATATTACTCTGGCAAGTCAATGGGGTGAGCCTTCTTCCATTCCATTTTCAACAGGTGGTACTCCGGTATATATTGACTGGGGACAAGGTAATGATTGTAATTATTGCTCAGTTGAACCGGGCATTAGTCCGCTTTTAATTGATGATATGTGTGCGCAACAGCTTATAGAGTTGCCTTTATCTGATGACAGTCCGGTATCAATGACAATTACCGTTAATTTTATTGGTGGTTGTATTTCTGATACTAACATACTTATATTACCTTCTTTCGGAGTTTGGATTCGCCCTGTTGATGCAAGTTGTTGGAGGTGGTCAGCAATGAAAAATGGGGTTGCTCAAATATGTAATGTTAACTATGGTGAAACATATGTACTTGGTACATATTACAATGGTATTTGGCAAGAGTGGCAAATAACAATTGATGAAGAAACTACTTTTAATTTTAAGGTAGAATTCTCTCAATCAGTTTGCTCAAGTGTATTTGGGATATTGTGAAAACAGGTTAAGAAAGAGTATTTAGATAAAAATACTTATACAACAAAAACACTATAACTACTGTTGCTTTCAATGCAATTATTATTGCTGATATTTTCTTAAGTGTTTCAACTTTACTTTTTTCTGAAATCTCTTCTCTTATTTCAAGTAATTCTTTCTTTGTGAGATGTTTATATGATAGCCGTTTTCTACCACCTTTGGCCCAAAGCTTTCTTGATTCATTATCAAAATACTTCTTTCTATTCAGTCTAAGGTTTTTATTATTCCTTAAACTAATTACCTGAGTTCAGGATATTTCAATCCGCTGAAAGATTTTATCTCATACTTCGAGAAAATTCCATTCAGCGGATTTTCTATCAACTACCACTCTGGTTTACGTTTTTCTAAAAATGCACTCATCCCTTCTTTGCCTTGATTTCCTTCTCCGAATAATGTACCAAATTGATCGGCCTCCAGTTTTTCGCCATCTACAAAACTCAATTCCATACCTTCTCTAACAACTTTTTTTACTCTGCTTATGGAATCTGAACCTTTTGACATAATAGTCCTGGCAATCTTTAAAGTTTCTTCCATTAGCGTTTCAGGCTCAAAAACTTTTTGCACAAGACCAATACGGAGGGCTTCATCAGCACCAATCATATCAGCAGTCATAAGTAAATACAGGGCATCACCCATTCCGGTAAGTCTTGGTAATCGTTGGGTTCCAGCATAACCGGGAATCAGTCCCAGACTAACTTCCGGCTGACCAAATTTTGCCTTTGTGCTTGCAAATCTAAAATCACAACCCATGGCCAGCTCCAGACCTCCTCCAAGGGCAAAACCATTAATAGCTGCAATAACAGGAATGTCCATTTTTCCAAAACTGCTAAATGTATTTTGTCCTAATCGGGAAAATTCTGTTCCTTCCTCACCATTCTTATTAACCATTTCGGCAATATCAGCCCCAGCAACAAATGCTTTCCCATCACCGGTTATTATCATAACTTTAACATTTTTATTGTTTGATATTTCAGTAACCATCTGATCCATTTCATTAAAGAATCTGGTATTTAAGGCATTCATTGCCTTTGGTCGGCTAATTGTTACTGTAGCTATGCCATCAACTATCTCACTATTAAGTATTTCGTATTTCATTTCATTAATTTTTTAGTAAAACTCAAATTTAGTAAAAAAATAATGATAAAATGAGTGAATGATGCAATGATAAAATGAGAGAATGATTGAATGAATAAATGATTGAATGAGAGAATGTAAGGTGAGTTCTTAAATAGATGTATAAATGCAGTTTTGAAGTAGTATGATCAATCTAAAAAAAATGATAATTTTATAAAATATTAAATTTTACATAAATGGAATTATACTTACTGATTACCAGCATAGTACTTTTAGTAGTAATAGCGATTATCACTATACTAAAGAAAGGTGCAACTCTTGATACAGAGAAATTGAAAAATGAAATACTATCAGTTTTTAAAGAGGAACTCAGTGAAGTACGAACTGAAAACAGGGAGTTGAACAAAAGCAACATCAGTCTGCAAAAAGAGCAATTCGAATCGTTTTCACGATTGCTAGCCGATATGTCGGAAAAACAAGCAAGAAGTTTTAATGAGTTTAAAGAAAGCATTAAGACCGACGCAAAAGAGAATCGTGAAGAACTCAACAAAGGTTTGAAATCATTTGAAGATAAGTTCACGAATAATATTAAGGATTTTAACGAGCAGCTACGCCAAAGATTTGATGATCTGGGAAAACAGCAAACAGAGTTTAACAAACAATCGAAAGACGGCATCAAAGACATTAAAGATACCATTGAGAAACAGTTAATTTCCATAAGGGAAGATAATACAACCCAACTCAATGAAATGCGAAAAACTGTTGATGAAAAGCTACAAACAACTCTGGAAAAACGACTTGGTGAATCGTTTAAACAGGTAAGCGAGCGTCTTGAATTAGTACACAAAGGTCTTGGTGAAATGCAGGAGTTAGCTACCGGTGTTGGTGACCTTAAGAAGGTGCTTTCCAATGTTAAAACACGAGGTATACTTGGTGAGTATCAGTTGGGTAATATTCTTGAACAGCTTCTTGCTCCCGAACAATATTCTGAGAATGTAGCTACCAAAAAAGGAAGTCAGGCGAATGTTGAATATGCCATAAAACTACCGGGGAAAATTGACGAAAATGAAGTTTGGTTGCCCATCGATTCCAAATTCCCAATTGAAAATTATCAGCTACTTCTTGAAGCATATGATGAAGGTGACAAAACTAGAATTGAAGCAGCACAAAAACTACTACTAAAATCTATTGAGGGATTTGCTAAAACTATAAGTGAGAAATATATCGATCCACCTCATACAACCGACTTTGCTATTATGTTCTTACCGGTTGAAAGTTTATATGCCGAGGTGCTTCGTCATCCAGGTACATTTGAAAAACTTCAACGTGATTATCACATAACAATAACAGGACCAACCACCTTGTCAGCATTGTTAAACAGCCTTCAAATGGGATTTCGTACTCTGGCGGTTCAAAAAAGGAGCAGTGAGGTATGGAAAGTACTCTCGGGTGTTAAAACAGAGTTTGGTAAATTCTCGGAACATTTGTCAAAAGTTCACAAGCAAATTAATACTGCATCCGGTTCACTTGACACGTTAATAAGTACACGTACAAGTGCAATGGAAAGAAAGCTGAGAAGTGTAGAAACTATGGATGCTATTGAGTCACCTGAAGAGTTTGAGCTACCCTTGGGCAGAGATATTAAGGATGAGGAATAAGAAACCCCAACACATACAACAAGCCCAAGGCATACGCTGTAAGGATGGGGTAAAACCCGCCTTTGCCATAGCTATGGCGGGTAGAGCCAAAATTTCCTACCTTTTGGTTATTTTTCTTCTGGAAGCAACTTGAGTAATTGCTCTATTTTTTTGTTTTGTTCTTCAATTACTTTCTTCAGCTCATTAATCTGTAACTGCTGTTCGTAGTTAGCCTTGTAATTATAAGTTACTACCTCATCGGTTAAAATTGAATTATCATCGTGCAAATCATCAGGTAACGAACTAGGATCAAGTTCTACCTGACCTCGTTCTGTTTTAAAATCAAAACTGCCTTCTTTTTTTTCTTTTGGAGGATGGTTAACAATTTCTTCCGATACACTACGATTAGCAAAAGCTGCTGTCCCTTGATTGTGAAGATCGTCATACCAAATATCATCCCAAGCCTGACCATCTGCACCTAAGTCACCACTTTTATGACCCCCAGGAAGTATCGTACCATTTTCAAAAAAGATATTATTACTTCCATGCCAAAGGAAAATCCTATCATTGTCGTTACTATAACCAAATGATGCTCCATATACTCCAGTATCATAAAAAGTAATCTGCCCCAAATTACTACCAGAAGCCTTTAAAAACAATGTTGCGCCTGCAGTTGATGACTCAATGTTCGCTGTTACTGCTGCAGATGATTGCTTAACTTGGAAATTTCCTCTTACATCTAATTCTTCATCGGGTGATGCAATACCAATACCTATTTTATAGGTCGATTGATAGATGCCTGTACCGTAAATAGTATTTCCTATGTTTAACTGGTTTGATCCCGTTGTTATAGGTGCCGAGGCATTATAACCAATAAAAATATTACTCGAACCACTGGTTAAATTTATAGCAGAATGACCACCTACAGCCAAATTATAATTCCCACTTGTTAATGTTGCAAAACTATTCTCGCCTAAAGCAGTATTATTAGTTCCTGAAGTTAAAGCATCCATTGCTGCTATTCCAATTGCCGTTGAACCTGTCCCTGTTAAAGTACTATTTAAAACCCCAAATCCAATTGCAGTATTTGATCCACCGGTCGTATTTTTAGATAATGCATTATGCCCAATAGCAACATTATTATCCCCTTCCGTATTGTCATTCATGCTGTTATAACCTATAGATACATTTGATCCGCCTGAGGTATTATTACTCATTGACAATGCACCTAATGCTGTGTTGTAAAATCCTGTATTATTAGCTGCAATTGTACTTCCTTTTAATGATTCGTATCCAATTGCAGTATTGTATGTTGACCACCCTGATCTTGTGTCGGCATAGTATAAAGCATTATAACCAATTGCCAGGGACTTATCATTACCTATATTAGAAAATAAAGCTCCCGAACCGATGGCAATATTATTGTCCCCGGCTGTATTGTTTGTCGAAGCAAAATAACCAATTGAAACATTGCCGACACCATTAGTATTACTATTTAGTGATGATGCGCCAATAGCTGTATTGTTATTACCTGATGTATTATCTTTCATAGCAACATCACCAATAGCAGTATTATACCTGCCTGAATTGGAAGAAGCAGATGTACTCCCCTTTAAAGCGTCAAAACCCAGGGCTGTATTATATGTATCACGCCCTGTAGTGCGGTTATCGGCATAGTACATTGCCTGGTACCCAACTGCAGTTGTGCGGCTGTTAGCAATATTAGAAAAAAGCGACCTATATCCAATACTAACATTATTGCTACCTAAAGTATTATTATATCCTGCATAAGTACCAATAATGGTATTACTTCCACCTGAAGTATTATTTTCCATAGAAGAACTTCCAATTGCTGTATTGTTAACACCTGTATTATTTGAAGCTGTTGTACTTCCGCGTAAAGAGTGTGATCCTAAAGAAGTATTGAGTCCGCTTGATAATGTTGTAGAACTACTTGCATACCTTTGCGATTCGTAACCAACGGCTGTATTGTAACGTCTGGCAACATTGGAAAGTAATGCAGTATATCCCATGGCGGTATTATAACCACCTATTGTATTATCGCTTAATGCTGCCCTTCCAAATGCAGTATTTGAACTACCTGTAGTATTTGCATTCAATGAACTACTACCAACAGCTGAATTGTAATTTCCACTAGAATTTGCAGTAAGTGCAATATCACCAATAGCAGTATTGTACTGGCCTGTATTATCTTCAATTACAGAACTTCCATGTAAAGCCTCATAACCCACAGCCGTATTATATGTGCTTGTTCCACCAACAGAATTATTGTCGGTCCAACGCATAGCCTGATATCCAACTGCTGTAGACCTACTATTTGCTTTATTTGTGTACAATGTTCCACGCCCAATGGCAGTGTTATAGTTACCCATCGTATTATAATACAAAGCATCAGATCCTACAGAAGTATTTTCTCCTCCGCTTGAGTTGTTGACAAAAGTTTGATAACCAACTGCAACATTATTATCACCAGATACATTATTCATCATTGAATTATGCCCAATGGCAATATTATCATTTCCTGAAGTATTACTAAAAAGAGAATTCCATCCCATGGCAATATTATATTGACTTGTAACACTTGAAGTAAATGAATTATAACCAATTGCTATATTTGCATTATCAGTATAGTCATCTTTATCACCTGCTCCTTCACCTATAAAAACAGATTTACCCGAGTTAAGTATTTCAATACGTGCACTATCAAAAACAATAAACTCTGTATTATTCATTGTAAAACTAATAGCATCTTCGTCAGAGGTTTGCTCAACCTCAACTTTAGTATCACCATCGGCATCAGCTAGGGTTGTATTATTATTGGAGCCATATATTTCTTTCCACCCTGTTGATGTATTAAACCAAAAACTCTTTGTATCGGTATCATAAACTATCAGTCCTTCGGCCGGGCTTACTATGTTTCCCCGGTTGGAAGTTGTCATGCGTGGCACCAACATTCCTAAGCTCGTTGATTGCATATCTAATATTGCTGAGGCATCTGGTGCAGAGCCATCGGTATTTACAGCCACCTGCGCTGATAAGTCCATTGTTGCGAAAATTATAACCGCAAACAATGAAATTTTTAATAATTTCATAGTCAGTTCATTAATTAGTATGCATCGTCAATTAATTCGACACATAATTGGTTTAGTAAGAAAGTTGGAATTTGGTAACGCAAATATATAATAAAGTACATAATTACCTATTAAATATATGTAGAAACATACTTATTTATAAGTACTTCTAAATAAGTATGTTAATAGGCTGTTATAGTGATTGTTACGCAATTTCAAACCTAACTCTTCCAGGGTCTACGAACACTGGAAGGTTAGGGTGAAACCAAAAATCCTACCTTTTGGTTAATCTTTTAATACTATTTACAATTTACATAAACCAGCATCTTACCTCTGGATGCAGTTTCCATCGACTTACCTAATATGCCAACATTTTCGGCTATGCTAATTCCATTTACTTCGGTTACCCTTTGTGATGAAACACCATTATTGCCAATGCATACGTTATCACCTACTTTAATACTAGTTTTAGAATCAACATTTACTTCTGCAGGGCCAAGTATTATTACCGAAAAATAATCGCCTGCATAAACATCGCCATCTGTGTAAGCAAAAGCTTTATCTTCAATTCTAGTTACTTGATTATCTTCTGATTTATGCTCTTTAACATTGGTTTTGATATGTACTTTGTATTCAACAACACCAAAAACTGCATTACGATTACTCTCATTTGCCATCTCTAAATTAATGGCAAAAAGATTTTCAGTTCCTTCAATATTATTTTCTATGCCACCGGCAATGCATACCACATCACCTGGCTGTAATGATTGGTTTCCTGTGTTTAAACCATAAGTTGAAGATGATTTACTGGTAAGGTTTGATCCATAAATTTTATCAGGGGTGTAAATTCCCCATTCATGACTTGACTGGGTTGTATGTGCATACACACCTCTGTTATCTGCATTACCAACATGCAACCCATCATCACCAGCCCACGCAACAGCAAAACCATTTTCGCTAGCCGAATAAACCCATACACCATATTCACCAGCAGTATAAATTTCTAATCCATCTTGCACGGCATTCTCAACATGTAAACCATCATTACTAGCATGACCTACAAATACACCATGACCCGCGGCACCTTCTATTTCAACTCCATTATTTAATGGGCTAGTAGTCGCTAATGTAGTATTCCCTGCTTTATAAATATATAGGCCGTCAGTTCCTGCATTATTTATTCTAACACCATTTGTCCCTGCAGAGTCAATTTCAACTCCGCTCAAATTCGATCTGCCAACATAAACCCCATTACCCTGAGTACCGTTAATTTCAACACCATTACTATAACTATTCGACTTAACCCCTGCAGGAGTTCCTGCCTTATAAATTTTTACACCATTCGTTCCTGAAGAGTCAATTTCAATTCCATTCATATCTGATCTACCAACATAAACCCCATTTCCCTGATTACCATTAATTTCAACTCCATTGCTGTAACTATTCGACTTAACCCCAGCAGGAGTTCCTGCTTTATAAATTTTAACCCCATCAGCATCGGCCTGACCAACATATAAACCATTTCCTGAGGCTCCTGCAACATCAAAACCATTTTTCTCTGCACTTGAGTGGATGGTTGATGCACTTCCAACATCAAGAACATTAAAACCCTTATTACCAACCGAATTTACAAATACACCATTTCTTGTCGCACTTAGTATGTTTAATCCATCAATAGTAGCACTATTAATAAATACCCCATATTCAGCTGCATTATTTACATAAAGTCCACTTTTATCAGCAATGCCAACAAAAACACCATGACCTTGGACTCCATTTATTTCCATGCCATTATTTAAACTGCTAGAAAAAACTGCAGACGGGCTACCAACACTAGATATTTTTACACCATCAATATCAGCCTGCCCAACATACAAACCGTTTCCTTCAGCACCAGCAACATCAAAACCATTTTTTTCTGTACTGTTGATTATATTTGATGCATTCCCAACATCAAAAACACTAAAACCTTTGTTATTCACCGAATTAATGTACGCACCATTTCTGCTCGCAGAACTAATATATAACCCATCAAGACCTGTATTATTAATAAGCACTCCATAATCGGAGGCATTATTTATATTGAGACCACTGGCAGCATTTGCAATAGATACACCATTTTTAGTAGCATTTTGAACATAAAGTCCGCTTTCCTTTGTAATCCCTACAAAAACACCGTGACCTTCAGCACCATTAATTTCAAGACCATTGTTTAAACCACCACCACCATAGATTGAACCCGGGTTACCTGCGGTATAAATCTGCATACCTACGCCACTTGAATTATCAACATAAATTTTACCAACAACATCGAGTTTGCCATTAAAGCCACTTGTTTTACCGATACCTACATCTCCACTTACAGCTGAATACATATTATTTCCGCTTACTGTCCAATCGCTATCAGCAGAACCATCTACTGCCATTTTAATCCATGTACCAGCACCATTAAAGTAATAAAATGCACCTTGTTCCCAATCATAAACAAGCATTCCTCTTTCGGCTGTGGCTGAAAGGTTACCAAGTGTAGTTCTTTCAAGTGTTGTCATTCTGGGTATCAGCATCCCTTTTGTGGTTGACTGTACGTCAAGTATTGATTTACTGTTAGGATCATCACCATCTGCATTAATTGCTACTTGAGCAAATGTTGAATTTGTAATTAATATTACCAATACTAATAATAGAAATTTAAGCTTTTTCATGTTTTTATTTTTTTGATAGTGCAAATAACTATCTAAATAGAGTGATATCTCTCACCCGAAAGGGTGATTTTGCAGTTCTTAAGACTTAATTGAATAAAAAAAGCCCCTGAAGAATATCAGAGGCTATTCAGAAACCAAATTTCCTACCTTCGGTTATTTATTTTTTAATTCTTTAACTTCGTTTATTAATTGTTCTATCATTTGTTTTTGGTGTTCAATCATAACTTGTTGTTCTTGCACGGCTTTTACCAATGGCACAACAAATTCAGCATAACGTACTGAATAAATTGATTTATTATTTTGAGGGTGTACAACACCACTAAAATCAAAACCAATATCCTGTGCAGCTTTTTCAACATCCTGAGCTAAGAATCCTGTGTATGTTATTTTTTCTGCAGTTGACCTTGATTCCTGAGCTTCAGTACTTCTATTTACTTCCTCATCCACACCTAAAAATTTATCCAATTTTTCAACATCCCAACTATAGGTTACGGGTTGTAATTTCATAATGAAATCTAAACCACTTACATTGTTGGTTATGTTCTTTTTAAACCGCTTATCAGAATAAGTACTAAAAGCGACATTTCCAGCAATTTCTGTAATGGAACTATTTCCAAGGTGTATTGTATTATGTGCAGTAACGGTTGTGTTGTAACCAATTGCTGTAGTGTTTGTTAGTGTAGTTGTTGAAGATGAAGGACCTGCATTATAACCAATGCCGGTACTATTTGATGAACCTGTTGCATATCCCATTGCATGGCGTCCTATTGCAGTATTACTACTCGATGTTACATTTTGTAATGCATAATATCCGATTGCAACATTTGAATTCGCACCAATAGCTGTAATTAAAGCATTACTACCTAGAGCCACATTATAATCACCTGTAGTATTAGCAGTCATGGCATCATAACCTAAGGAAGTATTATGAAACCCTGAGGTAACTGAATTCATCGCTTGAGAACCGACAGAAGTATTATTATAACCAGTTGTATTTGCTGTTAATGCCTCATTTCCGATAGCTGTATTATGTTTACTAAAGGTAGTTCCGGTTCCATTACTAGTGCTTAACGCTTTATAACCAATAGCAACTATCCCACTACGGTCGGTTGAACTTTGTCCTGCCTGAAAACCAATAGCAACATTATTTGCACCAGTTGTATTTGCTGCTAATGCCGATGAGCCAATGGCTGTATTATTACTGCCTAAATTAGAATTTAAAGTCTGATAACCCATTGCAGTATTTTCGTTTCCGCTTACATTTGTGGCAAGTGATTGATGTCCAAAGGATGAGTTTTTTGAACCCCCTTCATTATTATCTAAAGTTTCATAACCAAAGCCTGAGTTTTCAGTTCCGGTGGTTACATCGTTTAAAGCAAATGCTCCAAAAGCTGAATTATAGTTTGCACTGTAAGGCCGAGTAAGAGCTTTATACCCCATGGCAGTATTGTAATCACCCAATTCCAG
>Ga0209633_10004629_pt1 | contig 12308 bp, 11 predicted proteins | sample Cruoilmetagenom1_FD_187290 | JGI IMG/M metagenome (GOLD analysis project Ga0209633, IMG submission 187290) | Oil polluted marine microbial communities from Coal Oil Point, Santa Barbara, California, USA - Sample 1 (SPAdes) (version 2) | ecosystem: Environmental > Aquatic > Marine > Oil seeps ... | reverse complement strand
ACAAAAGTTTACGGTCAATTAACAAGTATCTCAATTGATTATGGCATCATGGAAAAATCTCCAAAAGTTTATTTAACAAAAGGAGAGTTCCCTTGGAGTGATGTTGGAAGTTGGGAAGAAGTTTACCAACAATCTAAAAAAAATAAGAAAAATAATGCTGAAATTGGAGATATCTATACCGAGAACGCAAATGATAATTATATTTATTCACCTAAAAAATATACTGCGCTTATTGGTTTAGATAATGTTATTGTAATTGATACAAAAGATGCTTTGTTAATTTGTAATAGAGATAATGCTCAAGACGTTAAACATATTGTTGATCATTTAAAAATGAATAACAGAGACGATCTAATATAATTATGGACAGGAATAAAAAACTTATTACCGAACGAGACATTCAAAATTTAGTTTTGAATGGCAAAAGTAAATTAGAAATTACTGGTAATGAAATAATTACTCCCGCTGCCAAAGATAAAATAAATGAAAATTTAATCAAGATTGTAAGACTTGAAAAATATTCAAATGGTCAAAATGCATCTTCATTAACTGGAAGTTTTAACAACTATAAAAATGTTGCAATCGGTTCAGATCATACTGGTTTTGCAATGAAAGAGTTAATCAAAAAAGTTTTAACAGACAAAGGCTACCAAATTACTGATGTTGGAACTGTTGATGAAAAGTCTTGTGATTATCCAGATTTTGCCATTAATGTTGCTGAACAAATAAATCAAAAAAAGGTAGACTTTGGAATTTTATTTGATGCAACAGGAATACCTTCTTCTATTACAGCTAATAAAATTAGGGGTATTAGAGCTGCAACTTGTTATAATGAATTTAGTGCAAGAAGTGCAAGGGAACACAATAATGCAAATATTATTGTGATGGGAGCTAAAACATTAGGCGAAGAAACAATAAAATCTATTTTAGATACTTTCTTAAATAGTAATTTCCTTGGTGATAGGCATCAAAGGAGATTGGATAAGATTAGCAAATTAGAAAATAATTAAATTTAATAATGGGTAGCTAAACTTGATTATTGAAGACTTAGAAGTACATTCCAATTTTGAAATTGCTAAGAATACATTTTTAATAAAAACACATTCCCCAAATTTATCTTCAATTGTGCGACCCGGACAATTTTGTAACCTAAAAGTAACTGAAACCGAAACTCCTTTATTAAGAAGACCATTTAGTATTTCTGATGTAGACGGGCAATATGTTAGTTTTATGTATAAAGTTGTTGGTGTGGGAACCAAAATTTTATCAAAAATGAAAACTGGTGATTTTATTAATGCTTTAGCTCCTTTAGGTAACTCTTTTAATTCTAATGAAAACTTTGAACATGCGATTTTAATTGGTGGTGGAATTGGTATTGCACCTTTCCCATTCTTGATTAATGGGCTAAAACAAAAGAAAGATTTTACTGTTTTGTTCGGAGTTAGAAGTAAAGAGGAAGCTCATCAATTTGGATTAGAGAATATTTCTTATTCATCTGATGATGGAACGATTGGTATTAAAGGTAATGTAGTTGATCTTCTTAAAATTGAGTTGCAAAAAATAGATAATAAAAAAGTTAAAATATTTGCATGTGGACCAACCCAAATGCTTAAAGGACTTCAAAGCTTTTGTGTGGCAAATGATTTAGATGGAGAAGTTTCTTTAGAATCGGCAATGGCATGCGGTTTTGGGATTTGTCAAGGTTGTCCAGTGGAATCTACAGAGCAAGAAGCTTATAAACTTATTTGTAAAGATGGCCCAGTATTTAATATAAAAGAAGTTGTATTGTAGGAAAAATTTGTTTCTTAACGACATTCAATTTGAAAAAATAAATTATATGAAAGTCATTTGAAATGTTTACTGAAAAATTTAGTAAAAGATTAATTTGGTCAGGAATAATATTTATCTTTTTAGGTTTATTGTTTTTTCTATGGGATGATTTTATTTTCTTTAATACACAAAAGATTGATTCAAATAAGTTTGGACAATTTGGTGATTTTGTTGGTGGACTTATTGGCTCGATGTGGGCTTTAGCAGGTGTAATATTATTTTATATTGCATTAGTAGAACAAAGAGAAGACATCCGAATCAATCGTGAGACACTACAAACTCAGGTAAAAGCTCTTGAACAACAAATTAAAGAATTTGAACTACAGAGAAAAGAGTTATCGCTTACTAGAGAGGTATTTAGCGAACAAACATCTACTCTTAAATTACAACAGTTTGAATCTACATTTTTTAACTCTATGAACCTATTTACTAATCTTGTTGAAAATATTACTTATTATCATTATATAGACTTTGTTAGGCAACTTGAAAATAATAATCTACAACCAGAAATCTATAAAGGAAGTGATTGTTTTAAATCCTTCTATTCAGAATTAGAAAATATATACTTTGATAAGGTAAGGTCTTATATTCTTTCAAAGGATAATATCATCGTGGTTAATTATGACAAATATGATTTCCCAGAAAAAATAATTCAAGAATTAACTAATGATGCTTACAAAGTATTCTTTGAAGAATACCAATCTTCATTAGGGCATTATTTCAGAACAATGTATAATATAATTCGATTTGTTGATAATCAGAAAGTTAAAAATCCTAAATATTATACAAATTTAATAAGAGCAAAATTATCTACATATGAACATTTAATTCTTTTTTATAATGCACATAGTATTTACGGAAGAGAGAAATTTAAACCACTAATTGAAAAATATTCTTTATTGAATAATATGCATGAAAATCTTTTATTTGACAAAAGGCACTTGCATTTACTTGATACAAATGCATACAAATAATAAGAGTTAGAATGAACAAAATAGACCTATCAGTAAATATTGGGAAACTAAAACTAAAGAATCCTGTAATGCTTGCATCAGGAACTGTTGGTTATGGGAATGAAATTTCTGAGTTTACTGACCTTAGTAAAATTGGAGCAATAGTCACCAAATCAATTTCTCTTGAACCACGAAAGGGAAATCCTCCACAAAGAATTACTGAAACTTCTTCCGGAATGTTAAATGCAATTGGTTTAGCAAATGTTGGTATTAAAGTTTTTATGGAAGAAAAAATCCCATTTCTCAAAAAATTAAACTCAACATTAATTTGCAATATCGCTGCAAGTTCAATTGAAGAATATGTAGAATGTGTTGATATACTTAACGATGAAGAAACAGTGAAAGGATTTGAGATCAATGTCTCTTGCCCTAATGTAAAGGAAGGTGGATTGATTTTTGGGAACGATATATCAGCGGTTGGAAAAATAACTGAGAAAGTTAGAGCGAAAACTGAAAAACCTATAATTATCAAATTATCACCTAATAATTCAAATATTGTTGACTATGCTGAAGTGGTAAAAAAAGAAGGTGGAGATGCAGTTTCTGCAATCAATACTTTGATTGGTACATCTTTTGACATTTATTCTCGTAAACCAAAAATTAAAAATGTTACCGGTGGTTTATCCGGACCTGCAATTAAACCAGTTGCTCTTGCCAAAGTTTTAGAGATTAGTCGGAAAGTTGATATTCCAATAATTGGTATTGGTGGAATTAGTAATTGGAAAGATGCTGTCGAATTTATGATTGTTGGAGCAAGTGCTTTCCAAATAGGAACAATAAATTTCGTAAATCCAAATGCCGGAATGGAGATTTTGGAAGGACTTGAAAATTATTGCAAAGAAATGAAAATTGACAAATTATCTAAAGTTACTGCTTCAAGAATTATATAGACGTGTAACGTAGATTGCTTGCAATCTGCGATTAATAAATGATATTAAAAATATTTTTCTCAGATTGCAAGCAATCTAAGCTACAACAAATTTTAATGTGCTTCTAACCAATTATTACCAACACCTGCTTCAACAACAATAGGTACGTCAAACTTCATTGCATCTTCCATTAGATTTTTAATTATTGGAGTTAATTCTTCTTGTTCATCTTTATGAAGATCAAATAACAATTCATCATGTACTTGTAAAATCATTTTAGTCTTTGTTTTTCTTTTTTCTAATTCATTATGAATATTTATCATAGCAATTTTTATCATGTCTGCTGCAGTTCCTTGTATTGGCATATTGATAGCAACTCTTTCTTCAAACTGCCGTACAACTCGGTTCTTGCTATTGATGTTTCTTAAAAATCTTTTTCTACCATTCATTGTTTCTGCATAACCATTTTCTTTTGCCTTTTCAATAAAACTATCCATCATGCCTTTAACATTTTTGAAAGTTTCAAAGTATGTATCAATTACTTCCTTTGCATGAATACGAGAAATTCCCAATCTGTTGGAAAGTCCAAATGGGCCGATGCCATAAAGAATACCAAAGTTAACTTCTTTTGCTTTTCTTCTCATATCACTTGTAACATCTTCGCCCTTAACTCCAAATACAAGAGCGGCAGTTGAGCGGTGAATATCTTCTCCATTGTTGAAAGCTTTCACCATCCCATTATCCTTACTTAAGTGTGCCATAATTCTAAGTTCAATTTGACTATAATCAGCGCTCAGAATTAAATGGTTCTTGTCTCTTGGAATAAATGCTTTTCTAATTTCTCTACCTAGTTCAGTTCTGATAGGTATATTTTGTAAGTTAGGGTTAATACTGGAAAGTCTTCCTGTTGAAGCGATCGTTTGGTTGAATGTGGTGTGAATCCTACCAGTATTGGCGTTTAGAAGTTTTGGTAAAGCATCAGCATAAGTTGATTTTAGTTTTGTTATTTGTCGGTATTCTAAAATTATATCAATTATATCATGTTCACCCTTTAATGCTTCCAGCGATTTAGCATCAGTTGAAAAACCAGTTTTAGTTTTTTTAGTTGGTTTTAATTTTATTTTATCAAATAGAATTCTTTGAAGTTGTTTCGTTGATTTTATATTAAATTCTTCGCCAGCAAGATTATAAATTTTTGTCGTAAACGAATCAATCATAATTTCTAATTGTTTACTGAACTCAACTAATGTTTTTACATCAAGTTTAACTCCATTTCTTTCCATTTCTTCCAAGACTGGAGCAAGTGGAAATTCAATTTCATTCGCTAAATCTTGCAAATTGTTTTTTTTGATTTCCTTTTTCAAAATTTTATATAGTTGCATTGTAATATCTGCATCTTCGCTTGCATACTCATTCAGTTTTTCTGATTCAATAGAGAATATTTTTGTAGCATCTTTTTTCTCACCCATTATTTCTGAGAAAGGAATAGGGGAGTAATTAAGATATTTTTCTGACAAAGCATCCATTCCATGTTTTTGATCAGGATCTATTAAATAGCTAGCAAGCATTGTATCAAAAGAAAAACCTTTAAGGTTGATTCCATATTTTGCAAGAACTCCAATGTCATACTTCCCATTTTGGCAAATCTTTTCAATTCCTTCATCTTCAAAAATTGGTTTGAATATTTTTACAAAGTCATCAACTTTTATTTTCTCTTCTAATTCTTGAGCAAACAAATCTGTACTTTCAGAAAAAGGATTTGCAATTACAAAATAAGCTTCACCAGATTTTATACTAAATGAAGCACCAGCCAAATTTACCTCTAATGTATTAAGCGAATCAGTTTCAGTATCAAAAACAAATTCTTTCGATTTATTCAAAATTGAAGCTAAACTTTTTGCACCATCAATCGAATTTATTAAGTGATATTTGGTCTTCGATTTATCAAAAGTTTTTTTAGTTTCTTCTGAAGTTGATTCATTCATTTCATCATCAGAAATATCTTCTGAGTAAACTTTTTTAATTCTGAGTAAAGTATTTTTGAACTCAAGTTCGTTAAACATTTTACCCAATTTCTCAAAATTTGGTTTGGGCATTTCATTCCCAAAAGTAAATTTTATATCTACATCTGTAACTATTGTTGCAAGTTCTTTAGAGAGAAAAGCATTATCTTTTGAATTCTCTAGTTTAGTCTTAATGCCTTTCTTTTCAATATTATCTATGTTTTTATAAATATCTTCCAGATGACCAAATTGTTCAATTAGTGGTTGAGCAGATTTAGGTCCAACACCAGCTACTCCTGGAATATCATCTGAGGAATCTCCAACAAGAGCAAGAAAATCGATCATGAATTTTGGCTCAAATCCATAATCTTCTATTACTTTTTTTACATCAGTAATTATTAATTCGTTACTCTTACCAGTTTTAATAAGATTAACATTCTCAGTTACAAGCTGAACATAATCTTTGTCAGGCGTAACAGCATATGAAATGTAATTTTGCTCTTCAGCAACCTTAACTGCTGCACCAATAATATCATCCGCCTCAAAACCTGGTTTTATATATAGAGGAACATTCATGTATTCTACAAATTCTTTAATACGTTGCAATTGTACAATCATATCATCAGGCATTGCAGCTCGTGAAGATTTATAAAGCTCATACCGCTCATGTCTAAAAGTTTTCTCTTTTGAATCAAATGCAACGGCAAGAAAGTCTGGTTTGGTTTCTTCAATTATTCTAACCATTTGAGTAATAAAGCCATAAACTGCTGAAGTTGGTTCTCCACTAGTTGTTACAAGTGGTCTATTCATGAAAGCATAATAGGCTCTGTAAGCCATTGCTAGTGCATCTATAATTACAAATTTCTTTTTTGACATTTATTTTTTCTTTCTTATTGTAGGTTAATAGAATTATTTTTAATATTTTGAAAATATCAATTGTTAAGCACAATAACCATTTAAATAATCATTGGGAATCAAATGTTAAAATATTTATACGTAATTCTACTTGCAAGCTTTCTTTTAATTAGTTGCTCAGAATCGAAAAGTGAATCTCAATCAGAAAAAACAATTAAGCCTATTACAACTGATCAAGAATATTTTTATGCAGCTAACTATAATCTTGAAAATTTATTTGACACAAATGATGATGTAGATAAAAATGATGAGTGGTTTACTCCAACAAGTGAAATAAATTGGACAGAGGAAAAGTTAGAACATAAGATGGTTAATCTTGCCAGAGTTATTAAGCATATGAATAATGGTAATGGACCAGACATTCTAGGTGTGGAAGAAGTTGAACATGAAGAACTATTACTTACTTTAACAAAAAAATATATTAAAAATAATAATTATGAGGTTGCTTATTCAGAGTCTCCAGATAAAAGAGGAATTGATAATGGATTAATATACAACAGAAATTTATTTGATTTAATCCATTTGGAACCAATAAAAGTTATTTTAGAAAAGAACAAATTAACTCGTGATATTTTGTTTGTGAAATTAATTAGTAGAAAAAATAATGAAGTAATAAATGTTTTTGTTAACCATTGGCCATCAAGAAGAGAAGGTCTAAAAAAATCTGAGAAAAATAGATTAGCAGCAGCAAGAGTGTTGAAAAAAGCAACGCAATCAATTCTTAAAGTTGACCCAAATTCTAATATAATTATACTGGGAGATTTTAATGATTTACCGTCAAACATTTCAATAAATGATGTGCTTAATGCCAAGGAATTATTTTGTGATAGAGCAAATAATGAAGACATGTATAATCTATCTTACAAACTATTCCAAGAAGGAGAAGGGACATATAAGTTTAGAGACCACTGGAATATGTTGGATCAAATTATCATTTCAAAAGGATTGTTAGATAGAAAAAATATTGATTACGTTTGTCAATCATTTGAAATTATTAAACCTGAATTTGTAATTCAAAAGTCCGGTAAATATAAAGGAACTTCAATGCCAACTTTTGGTGGAAGGAAATATCTTGGCGGTTATAGTGATCACTTTGCAGTTGGCGCATCATTTAGCTTTAAGTCAAAAGATTCAAATGATTTGGGAAGTAGAAGAATTCATAAATGTTTAACAAATAATAAAATGTAACTTATAAACGGAAAATTTAATACACTGATTATAAAAAGTTAATTTTGTAAGATATACTATAATTGTACTAAAATTAGTTATTGACTTTTTTTTATTAAATACGTAACATTATTGAATACAATTTCGTAAACAATCAAATATAAATAATAAAAACAATTTCGGAGGAACCTTCACATGGTAATTTCATCAGTAATTGGATCACTTTCTTTTGTATTAGCTCAAGCAAATTCCGGTGGTACTATTTCATATCTTCAAGAAAAATTTGTACAGGGTGGCGTATTTATGTGGCCAATATTAATTGTACTTATTTTAGGACTTGGCTTTTCATTTGCAAAATTATACTCTTTAATGTCTTCAAGTACAAACACCAAAAAATTTATTATTGCTGTTAAAGATAAATTAAGTAAAGGTGGTGTTGATGAAGCAATGAAACTTTGTGAAAACACAAAAGGTTCAATCGCATCTGTTTTTCACGCTGGTCTTTTAAGAGCAGATGAAGGCGTTGAAGCTGCAGAAAAAGCTATTATGACTTATGGCGCAATTGAAATGAGTTTCCTAGAAAAAGGTCTTATCTGGATTTCTCTGTTTATTAGTGTTGCTCCTATGCTTGGATTTACTGGAACAGTAATGGGAATGATTGGTGCATTTGATGATATTGCAGCTGCAAACCAAATGTCTCCGGCAATTGTTGCTAGTGGTATTTCAGAAGCATTGTTAACAACTTTGTTTGGACTTATTGTTGCTATTATTCTTCAGTTCTTTTATAATTTCTTTGTTTCTCGTGTAGATAGTATTGTTGGTGATATGGAAGAAAGTTCTATTGAGCTTATTGATGCTTTGTACGAAATGAAAAAGTAATAAAAAACTAAACCGAGATAATAAAATGATAAAAAGAAATAAAAGAGAAGGTGGCGAATTTTCAGCTGGATCAATGGCTGATATTACTTTCTTATTACTCTTATTTTTTCTTGTTACAACTAACATTGATGTGGATACTGGAATTGGTATGACACTTCCTCCAAAAGTTGAAGAAGATGTAATTATTCCTATGTCTAAGGACAGACTTGCCGCTTTATTAATTAATGAAAATGGTGATGTTCTTCTTAATGGTGAAATAATTGCTATTCCTCAAATTGGTGAAACTTTAATTGAAAGGATTACTAGTAAAATTGATTTACCTAAAAAGAAGAAATTAGTTGTCTCAATTAAAACAGATAGAAATACTAATTACAATTTATACATTCAAGCATTAGACCAAGTTAAAACTGCTTTCTATAAAGTTAGGGATGATTATGCAATGGGTAAATTTGGTGTTAAAAGAAAAGATGTTAATGATGAACAGAAAAAAGAATTAGTAGATAAGATACCAATTATTATTTCAATAGCTGAACCAGAAAAAATAAAATAGAATTATTTAGGAATTATTATGAAATTTGAAAAAAAACGAGCTGGGGCAAAACAAGAAATACCAACTTCTTCTATGCCAGATATTATTTTTATGCTCTTACTATTTTTTATGGTTGCTACAACACTTAGGGAACAAGAAATATTTGTTAAATTTACTTTACCTGAAGGGAAAGCAATTGAAAAAATAGAGAATAAAAGATTAGTATCATACATTTGGGTTGGTGAAACTGAAAAAATTCAAATTGATGACAACATTGTTAAGGTTAATGCTGTTAAAAAAATAATGTACGATAAAAGAGTTGTTTTACCGAATGTTATTGTTTCTTTAAGAGTTGATAAAAATTCTAGAATGGGTTTGGTTACTGATATTCAACAACAATTAAGAGAAGCTGACGCACTTAGAATTAACTATTCGGCAATGCCAAAACCATAATTTAAGGTTGTTTTTATTTATATGGCAGGTTATATTTTATATAACCTGCTTTTTTTTTATGTTTTAATAAATATTGTGAAGTAATTTTAGAAATAGAAGTTCCAAAATTTGTCATTTCGAAATGAGCGATAGCGATTGAGAAATCTTTAATCTTAATGGTAAAAGATTTCTCACTAAAAATATCTTAGGAATGACAATTATAAAATCCGTAAACTATTTTATCCTTGAGGAATTTATGAGTTTAAAAGATTCAATTAACGCAGATCTTAAAGATGCAATGAGACAGAAAGATAAAGTTAAACTTAATACTATAAGATCAATAAGAACACTTATTCTAGAATTTGAAAAAAGTGGTAAAGGTAACGAACTTAATAAAGAAGATGAAATTAAAATGTTAAGTACAGCTGTTAAAAAAAGAAGAGAAGCGATAGAACAATTTGAAAACGCTGGAAGAACCGAGTTAACGGATACTGAAAAACAAGAACTTGAAATCCTACTTGGTTATTTACCAAAGCAACTTTCTGATGAAGAAATATTAGAAAAAGTAAAATTATGTGCAACAGAAGTAGGTGCAACTTCTAAAACTGATTTCCCCAAGATTATGCCTGTTGTTATGAAAAAATTAAAAGGCCAAGCTGATGGCAATACAATACGTAAATTTGTTGAACAAGTTTTAGGTGAGTAATTGAACTATATTGATTATATACTAATTGGAGTCATTCTTATTGGATTCATTCTTGGTTATAAAGATGGATTGGTAAGAAAACTACTAGGACTTGCTGGTTTGATAGCTGCTATAATGTTGGCAGTAAATTATTCGGGGGAACTTGGTGAACAACTTGCTCCAATGTTCAAAAATGAATTATATTTAGCAAAAGTAATTTCAGGTATTCTAATTTTTCTTGGGACTATTTTGTTGGTATCAATACTAAAACGTATGATTCATCCTGTTGATAAAGTAAACAAATTTATAAATCAATTTCTTGGTGGATTAGCTGGAGTACTTCAAATGGTATTTCTTCTAAGCGTTTTTATGTTACTGCTTAATTTTATGAGTTTCCCAGATGAAGAAGATCAAGCAGAATCAATTTTATATTCATCCATTTATAGTGTAATACCTACTACAATTGAATTGGTTGCAGGTAAAGATTTTGAAGCTGAAGGATTTTTAAAAGATTACATAGATAGTAAAAATGACATCAAAGTTAAGTTCGAATCGGATGATCCAGTATTACCTGAAAGCAATTCTAATTCAGATGAAACTTCCGATCCGAATGATTCTTCAATTTCATTGGACTCGTTAATTAGACGATGATTAATAAAGCCACTCTCGAAAAACTAGATTATCAAAAAGTTCTTTCGAATATTTCAGTTTACACTTCCACTGAAAATGGGAAACAAAGCATTCTAAATTCTCTTCCTTTGGCTTCTGTTGATAAAGCAATTGAAATTGGTGAAATGGTTTCAACTGCAAAGGAAATGTTAATTGAATCTGACTATCCTCCGATAGATTTTATTCCTAATCTTGAAATTGAAATTTCACGTAGTAAAGTTTTAGGGTCAGTTTTACAAATTGAAGCGATTAAAAATATTCTTCAACTATCTATTACTTCAAGAAAATTAGCGACTTATTTTTCAAGTAATTCGCAGTCAAATATTTTTAATAGATACAAAGAATTATTATTTCATGATAGAGGATTTGAGTCAAAAATTTCAAAGATATTTAATGAAGCTGGTAATGTTAGTGATTCTGCAAGCTCAAAACTCAAATCAATTCGTAAAGAAATTATTTCTAAGAATGATAATCTAAAAAATGTTACAAATAAAATACTAAAGCAATTGAGTTCATCTTATTTAGTTCAAGAAGAATATGTGACTCAAAGAGACGGAAGATTAGTACTACCCATTAAAGCAGCTCACAAGCGTCATATCAAGGGTTTTATCCATTCGGAATCAAATACAGGGCAAACAGTTTACATTGAACCAGAACAAACATTAGAATTAAATAATGAAATTCTGTCTCTAAGTTTTGCAGAGAAAAGAGAAATTGAAAAAATTCTCAAAGAAATAACAGTTTTAATTGGTACAAGAGCGGATGAATTAAAAACAACTTTAAATACTGTTACTGAATTAGATTCCATATTTGCTAAAGCTCAATATTCAATTGAAATTATTGGGGCTTTCCCAACTTTTAATGAAAATAAAAGTCTAAAAATAATTCAGGGAAGACATCCTTTGTTAATTAAGAAATTGGGAAGACAAGAAACTATTCCTTTGGACTTTACTTTTGAAGATGATAATGTAATTTTAATAACTGGTCCAAATGCTGGTGGCAAAACAGTTGTTCTAAAAACAATTGCACTACTATCGTTATTAGCTCAAAGTGGTATTCATATTCCTATTGATCCCGATTCTAATTTGATTTTCTTTGAAGATGTTATGCTAGATATTGGAGATGAACAATCTATTGAAGATGATTTATCAACTTTTAGTTCACATCTTTCAAACATCAAATCTATTTTGGAAATGGCAAATGATAAAACTTTAGTTCTAATTGATGAAATTGGAACCGGAACTGATCCAAGTGAAGGGACAGCATTGGCGGCATCATTTCTAATTACATTAAGTGAAAATAATGCAAAAGTTGTAG
>Ga0209633_10004628_pt1 | contig 12309 bp, 11 predicted proteins | sample Cruoilmetagenom1_FD_187290 | JGI IMG/M metagenome (GOLD analysis project Ga0209633, IMG submission 187290) | Oil polluted marine microbial communities from Coal Oil Point, Santa Barbara, California, USA - Sample 1 (SPAdes) (version 2) | ecosystem: Environmental > Aquatic > Marine > Oil seeps ... | reverse complement strand
ATCACGTATCACGTATCACTTTAAGGTGTATAAGAATATGTTTGTGCAAATAGTAAGGATGAAGATATGACGATGACTTGATTTTACGTATGACCCCTACAATATAAAGCCTGTTCTGCCTGGGTGCTGCTGCTAGATATTGGCAGTGCTGGCACATTATCTTGGCTATGGAATATTCGCAGGTAGCCTAAAATTTCGTCCGAAGATAACCTCGGGATTTTGTAGATTCGGTAGTAAATGCTTTATTGCAGTATTCACAAGTCTGGTTTTAATTGAGGCATTGCGCCCGGCCTTTTTCAGGTGGTGTCTGGCATCTTTAGAGCAAACGAATACCATCCTTGCCAATAGTAATAAGTTGCTGTCTGTAGAGGTTGCCGATAGTCTTTTTAAAGGCGCCTTTACTCATGCCAAATAACTGGTAAATTAATTGAGGATCAGACTTGTCATGCACCGGGGAAAAACCGTTTTGTTTCTTTAGATGATTTAGAATTATGCCTTCATATTTGTCGCGGGTCTGCTGACCGCCCTGAAGGGTCAAATCAATTTTGCCATCAGGGCGGATGCGTTTAATAAAACCCTTTATGCTCTGGCCAAAACTCAGGCGTTGAAAGACCTCATCTTTATACAACACGCCCCAGTAGCGGTGATTAATAATGGCCTTGAAGCCGAGATCGGTACTATTGGCAATGATCAGGTCGACGGATTGTTGCGGGGTATAGTGGTGTGGTATTTCTTCATCCAGAAATTTATCAATTTTAGAAGAGGCCGTGATGCGTCCATCGGCCTTGTTAATATACAAGAACACCAGATAAGAGTGACCGACTTCCATGGGGCGGTGCTGCTCACCAAAAGGCACCAGCAGATCTTTGTCCAGACCCCAGTCCAGAAAGGCACCGACATCAGTGCTATCAAGGACCTTCAAATAGGCAAATTCGCCGACCCTGGCCCTGGGGGTTAGGGTGGTGGCTACTGGCCGGTCCTCCGAGTCGCGATACAGAAAAACCTCAATAGTATTGCCTACCGCCAGATTTTTCGGGGCATACTTACGTGGTAGCAATACTTCGCCGAGATCCCCGGCGTCCAGATAAACACCAAAATCTAGCGTTTTTACCACGTCTAATGTGTAAGTCTGGCCAATGCTGATCATTGTCTATTTCTCTGTGATTTTTGCTGTAATTATGAGCGTATTATCATAGATCAACAGCAAAAGGGTAAGTATTAAATTCGGCTTCGTGGACAAGATTGGCGCAAAAGGGTTATATCACATGATGTTTTATCGCTAACGTGGAATGAAAATATTTAGATGAGTTCGCTGGTTGCCAGGTAAGCATTACGAGGCAAGGGGAAATTTGTTTATATCAGGGTACAATTTGGCGTTTTAACTTTGGCGGGATGTGTAAATACTTGTCATAGTAAGGCGATATATTATATTTACTATATAGATAATAAGAAATCGTTGGAAAGATTCGCGATTAGTACAATATAGCATAAGGGGTAATGCAGCAGATGTTATGTTTTCCGATGGAAAAGAAACCAGACTGGCGGCACCCGCCTGTTATTACCATTCTACTGATAGTAATTAATGTCGTTTGTTTTTTGTCATTTCAACTTGATGATGAGGTTGAGAGTAAAGATGCGCGTCAGTATTATTTTAAGATTGGCCTGGATAAGATCGAACTGCCAAGATTCTATGACTATGCGATTAAGAACTATGCTTACAAGGACGGCATGGATTTAAAGGCAGCAAAAGAGAATCTGGAGAAAGAAAAATTTGAGTATATGCTGTCTGCGGAGATGTTTAGTGATGGGAGTTTCATGAGCAAACTTCATAATGGAGAAATTATTACCAAAAAAGACCCCGTTTTTGTGAAATGGAAACAGTTAAGGAAAAAGGCCGATAGCAAATGGAATGAGATAACGTATTATCGATATGGCCTTAAACCTAATAAAGCCGATATCGAGACTTATATTACGAGTATGTTTTTGCACGCAGGCTTCGAGCATCTGTTCTGGAATATGGTTTTTTTGTTTCTTTTTGGCTTTATCGTGGAAATGGCCATAGGCTGGAAAATATTTCTGCCTGCCTATCTGCTAGCTGGTATTGGTTCAGGGCTACTGTATGTATTGATGGAGTCTGATTCATCTATACCGGGCATAGGAGCATCTGGGGCGATTGCCGGTCTTGCCGGCATGTATACAGTACTATTTGGCTTGCGCAAGGTTCGCTTTTTTGTGTACCTGTTTTTCTATTTTGATATGGTTAGATTGCCAGCAATTATTATGCTGCCCGTATGGGTTGGTTACGAATTTTACAATCATTATTTTGTCGATAGTAGTGTGAATAATCTGGCGCACGCGGGCGGATATATTACGGGTGCATGGATTATTGTTTTATTGAAAGCATTTAAACGCAAAGTGAATGAAGACTATTTGGACGACGAGATTCAGAAAGAGGAGTTTACTAAGCAATATTTAAGAGGACAGCAATATCTGGCCGCGCTTGAGTTTGACAAGGCAGGGAAGCTCTTTTCAGAGCTGGGGGAAGCGCATCCTGAAAATATGGATATAAAACGTAGTCTTTTCAATATTAGCAAGGTCGAACCAGCAAGTAATAATTTTCATCGATACGCGCAAGAACTATTATCCCTGACAGGCGTGGACGCACAGACGGTAAAAAATCAACGGGAGGTGTTTACGGAATATGTGGCGAAGGCCAGGCCGGGGCCAAAATTAAATCAATCGATACTAACCAGGCTGGCAATACGTTTTGCCAAGCGTGGCTATTTTGATGAGGCAGACAGAATTGTAAGGGTCTTGCTGAAAAATAAGATAAAGAGTAACGAAATTGTGGAGTTGTTGATCTTATTGATACAAAATATGAAAATTGAAAAACCGGATAAGGCCAGACAATACCATGCTGAACTCATGTTGTTAGCACCAGAAAAAGCACGGCAAATTCTCGAATGAATGATTATGTATCAGCGAGTTGAGCGACTACTTTGTAATATTCATTGATTTCATGCTGGAGATGATTCTCCGGATATTTCTGCATCAGAAATTGAAGTACCTGCCTGGATTTGTCATCATCATTCATCTGTTCACAAAGAATCCTTGCCACGAGCAGGTAGGCTTCAGGTATTTTTTTAAACGACGGGAAATCCACATGCAGGTTATTAAGGGTGGAGACTGCTGCTTTGGCCTGGCCTCCCTGTTGCAGGAGTTTGGCGATCGCGAGTCTTTCATCTGCCTGTGCGGGACGAAATTTCTTATGAGTCCGGTGAATCATGTTAAATATGCTTAATGCATGTGAAAGTTCATTTTGTGCGATTAGATAGCTAATGTATTTCTGAGCCTTATTAAATAGCTGTTTAGTCTCACCCGTAATTTCCAGTAGTTTGAAGTATCGAGTATTTGCCTCCCTGTCAGAAGGATTGTTGAGCAGATAGCGTGATAGCCGGTCAAGTGCCTCTTGGTGCTTACCTTCCTGCACGAGTATTTCTACTGTTCGAATTTCAGGGCGTGTGGCTGGTTGAGTATTCCCGGGCTTAATGTCGGCTTCATCGGCTTCTTTGTTGATGACAAAACCTAGTTTTTCGTGATACTGGTATAGCACGTAACCTAACATGTGTGCCATAACGACAGTGAAAAACATCGTCGTAAATAGAAAGACGGCATAAGCTGAATCATAGGGAAGAACATTTATTAATGCCTTGAGAGTTGTGACCTCTGAAATCTGGAGGAGAAACAGGAGTAAGCATAAAAAAAGATATGGAGCGCCAATACGCAAAATCACCGGAAACACAACGACAGGGTTGAGCGCGGCAAAAAAACTGTGTTCCATGGCGAGTACCATGATATTTGCGGGCACCGCCAGATTGCTGATGATAAGCGCAATCAAATAGGGGACAAAACCAAGATGCACGCCTACCCAGTGAAGGCCAAATTGAATGGCAGCCATGAGGGCAAATAGTTTGAATGGCAATTCCATCTCGCTGGAAATCATGGCGTTGGATACTGGCAATGGTTTCAAATGACCGAGCGCAGTATCCTCGATAACTGCAAAGCAGTATTTCATAAACACCAGTCCCAGTACGACGGTAATAAGAAATCCGGTAAATGTGCCCGAAATAAAAACGGCAATGACGGTGAGTATGCTGATAAAGAGCAAGGCATACATCTGCATAGGATAGAGGAAGAATTTTCCCAGTCTTAACCAGAAGGGTGTGATCAGATTACCGCTGCCCAGAGATAGTAATTGGCGCTGGCACACCGGGCAATCAGGCAGGTACCGCGGATTGTCCTGCTTGATACAGGTTTTACAGAAGTCTATTTGACAGTGTTCGCATGACCAGCGAGCAGGTATATCTGGATGATATTTACAGTTCTGTGTGTCCATAACCCCATTCATTATTATTGTATTTTCAGTCGTCACGTCTTCCCTGACTAATTTGATTATAGACAATTATTTACAATTGGAGAAAGAAGTATGCTGAGATAATTTGATGGATGGTTTTTTGCTGCGATTCAGTGGCAATACAGTTTAAACCGACGTTTATTGCCAGCATCCTGGGGCTCTGTGTGTAGATCCAGTTCAAGCATGGCGCATAATCTACACACCCAAACAACAAAATCGGCCTGACCCTTGGAGTTGATGGGCAGGACAACGAGCGTTGACTCCATGCAATGCTGGTCAATAATATCATTGGTCTGGCAAAGTGCGCCAACAATACAGGGATGCGAAACCATTGCCTTAACATGGTGGCAGTGGCCAGGCGAGATCTATGTCAATAAACTACCTGTAAGTTGACGGGGTATTAAATTGTAAGAGCGGTCTGTGACCACGAGGTTTTATCGAGGTCAATCGAGCCGAGGACGGCGTTTCTATCCTCTCTTCGCAGCACCAAAAGTAGGCACATTAGGTGAGCTGCGGGGAATTGAAACCAATGGGATTAAAAATAAGAAGGATGGATAACAAATCACAACATTGACTTTTGCCTTGCCACCACCCCTCTTCTTATATGTTAGGCATTTATGCCCTTTGACTCCAAAAATGAATCAGGTATATCCGATCTTTTTCTGCCCGCAATAGCAAAATAGTAAAGGGGTTCACCTTCTATGGATAACCTGTGTCGATAGCGCTCAATGTAATAGACATCGAGATGTTTCGAGAAGGTTAATTCTCGAATCATTTTCGAGAAGCCGGAGTCATCACTAGTATCAAAAAAGCTATCTTTAATGTTGAATGCGACCCAACCCTCGCTTTTGATGAGGTTAAAAGCCTCTATAAATGCCTTTACCGGGATGTCACCGAAACCAAGAGCGGCAACGGTTACCATGCAATCACATTGCCACGATGATATTTCTTCTTTTTTCTCAGTGTCAAGCTTGGTGAAATCCTCAACGTAATAGGCGTCATATACCCCTGGCCTATCCCGGACCGTTGCATCATATGCCTCTGGAATGATATCAATACCAACTAGGCGCGAAACGCCATATTTCTTTAGTTCCTCACCCATCATGCCATTGCCAGCGCCCAAATCTAATACTCGAAGTTCTGACAAAGTATCTTGAGACTGTCGTACCGCGGCATCGAGTATTGACGTTACTTTAACTGGCGACGAGCATTTGAGGCGATCATAAAATAATTGTTCATATAAACCGGGAATTTGATAAATTTCGTTGTAGTCGTGAAATCTAATCTTTCTCTGATTCCCTGAGCCTTGAAGATAAAAATAGGATTCGTCTTGATTTAGATGAGATGACTCGGCTTTCGGGAACTGAATTCTGTGTCTTTTCTGCATTATTTCCTCTGTGCTGGCTGAATTTTGGACTGGATGAGCAGTGGAATCTATACTAACAGATACAGGGCATCCAAAGGGATTTGTGGCAAAAATAATAAACTTTGGTTAATTTTACCGAAGTAAGGTGTTTTACGGCTGCGGGTATATTTTCGGTGACGCCGTAACCGGGGGGTATAACCATTATTTTTTGACAGTTATAACGAATACAGAGGTAAATTAATGCATAAGAGTAAATAATTCTCATTATGTTTGCTGGTTGATATTGCAATTAATTGTTTTTATAGCTGATGCCAGCCGACAAATATTATGAGATTTTCTAAAAAATTAACGAGAGAAGTTTTATCAGCGCTGTTGACATAGGTCAAGAGATGTTGAGTCAGTTAACTATTTCCATAAATAGTAGCCGGATCTGGGCGTAGTGCCGACATTACCTGGCGGTTGGATTTTAGGCGGCTGGCCACCGACGATTTTTCAGTGTCGCGATGCAGAATGCACTCAATAGCATTGTCCATAAGGAGATTTCGTGGAGCCTGTATGATGTGGCCATATATCATCAGAAATTTTCAAAGACGACCGAGCAGTGTTCTGCCTGGGCTAATGGACCTTGGAAATGGTAAATCCGTATGCGCTACTCCTGATATTCAGGTGGGCCTGGAAAGGCTTGTATATGGTATTAGAGTTTTTCAACGTTAATCAGCAAGACGTAGCGGTTCTGCCTCACCAGGCATTTTTGCAGTTGATGGGATACATAGCCATTTGCATTAGAAATGACCTTTTGTGCCTGGCAATAGGCAACTTCAAATTTTGCCTCCTGGCACAGCTTACGCGGCCTTGATAAAAAATGAGACTTATAAACATGCTCGTTTTTTTACGGGCATTTTATTTTCTGCAAACAAATTTCCAACCATCAAGAAGAAAGTAGACTGCTAATTTTCCAGGTTGTATTGAAAATATTGCCTCATGTTCTTTTGCCTTTTTAATAGCCTCTGTAAATGAGATGCACTCCGGCTCATTAATAAAATCATAGAAGACACCTAGTGTGTCGTCCGGGCTGACATCGTTAAGTGAATCGTTCTGTTCTATGTAGTTATGATCTAGATAATTAAATAATCTGGATGACTGTGAGAGTATAGTATCCGGGCGTTCACATAATAAACGAATCCATTTATCTCTTCGACCCGGCAGAACAAAAGTTTCCGCGAAAGACCTTATATGTGACTCTATGTCTAATTTGTTATTCATATAGTAACGTCTATTTTTGTGTTTGAAATGAGAAGTATTGAACCAGTATTATACGGCGGCTACATGCAAGCCCTCAGTTTTTATATTATTCAATTGCATTATAGTCGATGCCAGGGCGCAGCTAATCGCGGAGATGCCAAGATTAATTAACTCTGCCACAGTAAGACTTAATATGTCGCAAGGGATAGTATAACATTACGAAAACCGATTTATGGATATCTTATTGAAATGAAACTCTACCTTATGCGCCACGGCCAGGCAGCCAGTCCACAGATTGACCCACAAAAGGGTCTAAGTGATGAGGGCAGGGCGGGAATTGAGCAGTTAGCGCAACGACTGGCTGGGCAGGGCGTCCAGTTTGACCAGATATTTCATAGCGAAAAGGCCCGTGCCCAACAAACGGCAGAAATCATGGCCAGTATTCTCGCCCGCAGGGTGACGCCCCAAATGCGTAGCGGACTGAAGCCCAATGATGACCCGCACCTGTTGCTGGCGGAGATTGAAGGTTGGCAACAGGATACCCTCATAACCAGCCACTTGCCGTTTGTCCCCACACTACTGGCTGAGCTGACGGGCAAGCCACAAGGCATGGGCCTGGTGCCCGGCACGATCATTTGTTTAGTCAAAGCCAAACAGGCCTGGCAGGTTGAGTGGATAGAGTCGCCTTGAATACATGAGTTGATTAGAGATTATGTAATCTCAGTGAGCGTAATTTCCCGATATTTGTTGCGGAGTAGCACATTTTTAATATTAGGGGAAATTGCCCTCCGGCCTAGTATTCAGGATTTTAGTGGGTATCGTAGTCCGTCTCTTATTGTTCAGGTTATGTGACCAAGGCACAATCAGGTCACAATACTCGAATGCCCCATAATAACCCGCCATCTCTTACTTAACGTTTTACTCCAAACACGTGTAAAACGAAAATTATTCTCCGACACTAGCCCGTAAAAACTTCCTAAAATATGAGCGTGAACGGAGACAACGGCAACACTGCCATAAATTTTGAACTTATATTCAGAAAGGGTGATCTCATTAATCTTCAACTTTCCTGATTCATGCGCCTCCAGGTCATCCTGTTTCGTCATGAGTTGTCCAAGATGATTAGTAAATATAAGGTCTGGTTCAAGTAATTCATCGAGCGCGGAAATGTCGGATCGCAGCATGGCCTGCTTCAGTCGTTCTTCACACTCAGCTATTTGCAGCTCAATAACCTGACTCATTGATTTACCTTTCTATACACATAAGTCCAGTGTTTAAGGTCGCGCAGTGTTTGCGCAGACCAGGTTGATATAAAACGCCTGTGATACTAGTCCACATGACAAGACCAGCGATATAGGCTAAAACAGAAGAAAGAAATCCGACTGTAATTCGATCCGCTAGTGTCATCCTTTCTTTAGGTATTCTTTTTGTCATGATCTTTCACTTAAGATAAAAACAAAAAGATGATATGTTTTTGTGCAGACCCAATCCATTACCATTATATTTGGACACCTTGGGTTTTCATTGCTTAAAATAAATCTGTCTCCGTTGCGTAAAGCCTTATTTCCAATAATACAGGGCGGCGTCCCCAAGCTCCTGCTCAATTTCCAGTAAACGATTGTACTTTGCAATCCGCTCACTCCGACTTGCAGAGCCGGTTTTTAGATGCCCTCCATCCATGGCAACTGCAAAATCCGCCAGGAAGGTATCTTCCGTTTCACCGGAGCGATGTGATATAAAATAACGCCATCCCGCATCACGGCACATGCGCACGGCTTCAATTGTTTCAGATACCGTGCCGATCTGGTTCAGCTTAATAAGCGCGGAATTCGCCGTGCCTTCCGCTATTCCCCGGCGAATGTATTGGGTGTTTGTGACAAAGATATCGTCACCAACGACCTCGATCTTTTCGCCGAGTCGATCTGTGAACTGTTTGAACCCATCCCAGTCACCTTCGGCCAGGGGATCTTCCCAAAGAATAATCGGGTATTTCGATACCCATTCGTCAGCAAGCGTAATAAGATCATGGCTTCCCATTTCACCCGCGCCTGACCATTTCAGGTCGTATGAGCCTTTCATATTGACAGCGAATGAATTGGCGGCACTGTCGAGGGCGATGGCAATGTCCTCGCCAGGCCTATAGCCCGCCTTCTCAATGGCCTGAATGATGGTTTCTATCGCATCCTCGTTGCTGTTGAGGTTCGGTGCAAAGCCACCTTCATCGCCGACACTGGTGGCGAGACCGCGATCTTTAAGAATCTTTTTGAGCACATGAAAGGTTTCCGCCACGTAGCGGAGGCCCTCACGGAAAGTAGGTGCGCCCAGTGGAACAGCCATGAACTCCTGAATATCGACGTTATTATCGGCGTGTTCACCGCCATTGAGAATATTCATACAAGGAACCGTCAGCCTTCTTGCCCCCGCCCCGCCCAGGTACTGGTAAAGTGGGATATCGGCTGAATCAGCGGCGGCCCGGGCAACTGCCATGGAGACACCCAGAATGGCATTGGCGCCAAGATTCGATTTGTTTGGCGTGCCATCCAGTTCGATCATGGTGCGATCAACCAAGGACTGCTGATTCGCATCCATGCCGATCAAGGCGGGACCGATTTTATCATTGACATTGGCCACCGCTCGGAGCACACCCTTGCCGGCATAGCGGGCCGCATCGCCGTCACGCAATTCGATAGCCTCATTCTCACCGGTGCTTGCGCCGGAGGGAACAGATGTCACAGAGGACGTTCCATCACTGAGTTTGACAAACACACGTACTGTGGGGTTACCGCGAGAGTCGAGTATTTCCATCGCCTGTATAGTGGATATGGTGGTTGTTTTCAACTTTGTCTCCTTTGTGATTTGTTAAAAAATCACATAACATTAAAGTTAATTTAGTCTTAATCCAAAGCGATGCAACGGTTAGGCGTTTGCTGCAAAAGGTTTAAGTGATGATCCTGTTTTTTCCTTTCCGATTCAATATGCTTTATTGTGAGTTTATTCACATCCACAGTAGATGGAAAAGGATTAATTTTCATGGTGCCTCTGGAAAATTTGTTCTTTCCATCACCTCCGCTGAGGTAACTATTGGAACAATATAAAGCCGCTCTCAGAATATAGCTTATTCCATCATTTAATATATCATTCAATATCAATAAATTATAAGTGTACGCAATAATTTTTCTGAAGAGCCACTCTCATATTTTCCACGCAACTGCGTAAATCACCGCAGAAAAAATTGCTGAGGAACGAGCGGCGCAGACCGTTGACGTTCGAGTGTGGTACCTTATTCTTTACCAGTAATTACATCTCTAAGATTCTGCATCGATAAATTTCCTCCGCTTACAACCAGCACAACATTCTTATTTTTCAATCTCTCCTGAATTTTTAAGGCTGCCGCTAAGGGGGCTGCGGCCGCCTCTTCTACCAAGTTGTGAGTATGTTCCAACAGGATTGAGATTGCCGATTTAATATCTTTATCATCTACTAATATGAAATCATCCACATATTCACGCATAATACGCTGTGTGTTTTCAAAGGGAACTCTTGTTGCCAGTCCCTCTGCAAAGGTTTTCATTTTTGCTTCGATCAAGGTTCCACTATCCCAGCTTAACTTCATGGCTGGTGCCTGGGCGGACTGGACAGCTATTATCTCAATATCTTTATTAATAGCTTTTGCGACAATGCCTGTTCCACAAACCCCGCTGCCGGCCCCTACTGGTACTATGATGGTATCAACCGAAGGAAGTTCATTTAAAATTTCCAGGGCATATGTTCCAACGCCATGTATAAGTGGTTCATCTGTAGGGCCTACAAATTTGCCACCCTTGTCTGCTGCGATCTGTTGTATCCATTCTCGCGCCTCATCAAAATCTGCACCATGAAAGAGTACTTCTGCACCTAATCCTCTCATCGCAGCCACTTTTCCTGGATTGGCCCCTTCAGGAACAGCTATGCTAGATTTTATGCCATAGGCCCTGGCAGCATAGGCAATACTTTGGCCATGATTACCTGTTGACGCGGTAAACAGTCCATTATTTCTTTCCTCATGAGTTAAATTAGCCGCCAGGTTCAATCCACCACGAACCTTAAAGGCGCCAACAGGCTGATGATTTTCGTGCTTTATCCACGTATTTGTTCCCACCAAGTCACTTAACGTTGCGTAATTATATAGTGGCGTGGGTTTAAGATGACGATAAACATGTTTTTGTGCTGAAATTATATCTATTAATGTCGATTTTTTTTGTTCCATTAATTATTCCTATGTTTTCTCTGGCCTGTCGTTGTAGAGCCAGAAGTGTGGGCGGGTCATGCCTCGTGCCTGGAGTATACGGCTTATCCGTGAATAATAAAATTTAAAATAATTACCTGTTTGTTTCATGTTATAGCCACTATTTGTATAAGGAACCGCCGTTTTGGTGGTTAACTGGAATTTAGTGTTATGGATTATTAGTTTAATGCTCATCTGCCCATTCATCATATTTAGGTAAGTTACAGTCCGTTTCAATGTCAAACCAGGGCGCTTTTAAGCTAACCCAAATATGATTTGTGGGTCTGACTATGGGATCGTCATCCAATGTTCCTAATCGAAGAATGTAATGTTTTTGACCTTCTCTGTGGGCGTATATATGCGAGCCACAATTTGAACAAAAACATCTAACTTTATCAGGCGATGATTGGTAACACTTAATAAGATCTTCACCTGATGTGAATTCAAAATCATCTATTTGCACGGCCGCTACGGATGAGAAAGCAGAGCCATGGGCTTTTCGACATGTTGTGCAATGACAGTGGGTGATTTCACCAATATCGCCATGAATTGCATATTTTATTTCACCACACATGCAGCTTCCTTTGATCATTCAAATAGCGCTCCCTTGTTTTTGTGAATAACGATGAGTTAATTGGCCGCGCGCCATATGCGGGGGTCCAGATAGAGCATTATTTTGCTCTGTGATTGTGAACGTGTTGTTACTTTTTAGTGAATTCACCACATGCCCTACATTTAATTCCATGTTTATAAAAGTAAAGAGGAAAACCCAATAATAAAAAAAACAACGAGAGCAGGCTTTTTTCCTTTAGTGTATGGCTCTATATCTGTGCTGCCACATTTAGGGCAAGCAAATTCGTCTTTTCCAAACTTTTCATCAAGAAGATCGGAAAAGTCCTGGGCTAAAATATATTTCACTTTTTTTTCATATTGTGATGGAACTTGAACCTTAACTCCTCCTAATGCATTTGAGTAAAGCCATTGCATACTAATTGTATGTTCATCAGCAATATATGCTGGGAT
>Ga0209633_10004627_pt1 | contig 12321 bp, 11 predicted proteins | sample Cruoilmetagenom1_FD_187290 | JGI IMG/M metagenome (GOLD analysis project Ga0209633, IMG submission 187290) | Oil polluted marine microbial communities from Coal Oil Point, Santa Barbara, California, USA - Sample 1 (SPAdes) (version 2) | ecosystem: Environmental > Aquatic > Marine > Oil seeps ... | reverse complement strand
ATAGATAAATTGAATCAATTGTTGATTGATACCGTTAATTATACTTCGTTAAATAAAAATGATACAATACTTACGAACAGCAGGCATGTTGAAGCACTTCAAAATGCTTACGAAGCGTCTTTAAGAGTCTCTCAAGGACTCGAAACCGGAATCACTTCTGATTTTCTGGCTCAAGATATTCGTGAAATATTGCAACATATCGGAGAAATTACAGGAGAATTCACTGTTAATGAGGTGCTTGGGAATATTTTTGCAAATTTTTGTATCGGAAAGTAAATTCATTTTCCGATTTCTTCTTTTCCTTTCTTTTACTGCACTTTACAAAAAATAAACTTCTATTATTTGTTGCCCATTAACCTTTTTTTGCTTATATTTGTTGCTGGATTGTTGCCCTAATACGTATTTTTGTTGCCAAGGAAACAAAAAGGCGAAATTATGGCAGTTCAAGACAGTTCAGGTCATAATTAGACAGTATCAGACAGTTGAGGGCATGGCATCAAATATGAAAATAATAAAAACCTGTGAATTTTGTGGTAATGAGTTTACTGCAAGAACTACCGTGACAAGATACTGTTCACACAAATGCAATCAAAGACATTATAAGCAGATTAAGAGAGAAGAAAAAATCTCAAAAGTAAAAGAAGAAAAGCCCAGTTTTAATGATTCTGAAAATCAATCAAACTATGATGAATTAAACATTAAGCAATTTCTCTCAATAAAAGAAGCCTGTTTATTAATAGGTGTCAGTGAAAGAACTTTATACAGATTGATGCAAACCGATAAAGTAAAAGCAGCTAAAATTGGAAGAAGAACCATAATAAAAAGAACTGAAATTGATAAACTATTTATATCATGAATGTAACACTTCGACAACGGACAAAGAATAATAAAGTCAGTCTTTATTTGGATTACTACCATAAGGGGAAAAGGAAATATGAATATTTAAGACTTTACTTAAATCCAAAGCCGAGAACATCCGGAGAACGAGCAATGAATAAGAAAACTTTGCAATTGGCTGAAAACATAAGAGCAAAGCGACAGTTAGAATTGCAAAATGGGATATATGGCTTTCAAGATGTTGAAAAAATCAATTCAAGTTTTCTGACATATTTTGAAGTGCTGATGGAGAAAAGGCAAGAAAGTGACGGCAACTATGGTAATTGGAAAAGTGTGTTGAAACATTTGAAAGCATTCAGTAAAAAGGGATTAAAATTTTCAGATATTACAATAGACTGGTTGGAAGATTTCAAGCAATATTTAATTCATGACGTAAAAACAAAGCAAGGAAAAAACCTGTCAAAAAATTCCTGTGTATCATATTTTAATAAAGTAAAAGCAACATTAAAATTCGCAGTTAAAGACGGTATAATTGTAAACAATCCGGCCTTAAATGTTGATGGAATAAAAGAAGTAGAGACACAAAGAGAATTTTTAACATTGGAAGAGCTGCAAAAAGTATATCATGAGAAATGCGATGTCCCAGTTTTTAAGCAAGCATTTATATTCAGTTGCTTAACTGGGTTAAGATTTTCGGATATTCAAAAATTAACATGGCAAGAAATTCAACATTCCGAAGATAACGGATATTATTTAAGGTTTAAGCAGAAGAAAACCGCAGGACAAGAAACCTTACCGATTTCAGAGGATGCATTTAAGTTATTAGATAAAAGAAAAAGCCCTGGTGAAAAAGTATTTCTTGATTTAACATACAGTGATTACAACAATCAGAAGTTAAGAGAATGGATGATAAGATCAGGAATTGAAAAAAATATTACCTTTCATTGTGCCAGGCATACTTATGCAACTTTGCAATTAACATTAGGGACCGATATATATACGGTATCAAAATTGTTGGGACATAAGAGTTTAAAAACAACAGAAATTTATGCAAAGATTGTTGACCAAAAGAAAAGAGAAGCAGCAAACCGAATAAAACTGAACATATGAACAACAATATGGATAATTTGGACGACATCTTATATAATAATATGAGTCCGTGGCATAATGAAAACAAACCTGATGAAAAGTTTGCTTCGCTTATTTCTGAAATTGAGTTAATACAAAATGACACTCAACAATATGAAATAGAATTTTTCAGACCTTTTAATTATAAAACGGAATACTATAAGAAATACATAATTTCGGTAACAAATGCATATTGTAATAGATTCACGGAATTGATTGAGAGTGATAATAATCTGAAACTCCAAAAATATTGGTATAACGATACAATTAACAAGAAGCTTAAAACTCGATTGAAGGATATCGGTAGGATGATTAAAGAAAGAAACTATGATTCAGCCTTTATAAATCCAAAAAAGACTGCCTACGAAACGGATGCCGACCAAAAAACAGAAACCTATATTATGCAGTTTCTGAAACTTTCCTTTATAAAGATTTACCTTGAAATACAAGAGCTTTATAAGCATCTGTCTGATGACATGGAGTTAATTGAAACTGATTTTTACAGTCGATTCTTGAATGAACCCATTCCCGTAAAATCATTTCTTAAAAAAATAGAACAAATCAAAAATGAAAAAGCATCAAAACCAAAGAAGATTAAAAAACTGTCATTTGGTTATAATCAAAGTTCAACGGATATTTTAAAAAATATTTGCAAATCCCTTATTTTAAAAATTGATTTTATTAACGAAGACTTGACAAAAGAAGAGGACTTTATTACTGTAATGACTGCAAAAGATTTGACAGTTATTAAAAAGCAAATTCATCTTGAATGTGAAACAAGGCAATTCCGCTATGTTGTCGATAAATTCAAACCTTATTTTTCTTCATTTACACTTTCCAACATTGAAAAGTCGAATCTATTCTTTTCTAAAAATGGAAATAAAATTACCGCTACAAATCTTTCCAGAAACAAGATAGAGAACCCGAAAGAAAAGGAAGCTATCGACAAAATTTTCAAACAAATGCAATAAAAAAGTGTAAGAAGTGTAAGCAATCTTACACTCCGCTTAATACCTTACATTTTAATGATTAAGGAGGCTGTACTTTCGTCCCATTCGAATAAATTAACAGCCTTGCGCAAGGCTCATTTATTAACATTTTAAATTTTGTTAAAATGAGCGAAAATTTAATTATTAAAAAATTGGAAAGCATTGAAAAGATGCTGAATGAGCAAAATATGCTCAAAAAAGAAGTATTAAGCTTCAACGAAACAGCCATATATCTGGAAGTTTCACACTCACATTTGTATAAATTAACAAGTACAAGAGCAATTCCGTCATACAAACCGAACGGTAAAAAATTGTATTTCAACAGGGCAGAATTAGATCAATGGTTATTGAGCAATAAACAAACAAGCTCTGATGAAATTGACATGCAAGCTGATGAATATTTGTTAAAAGCGGGGAGGGTAAAGTTATGAATGAGATAATTCAAGCCCTTCTGAATCTTTCGGGAGATATAAAAGAAATTAAGGCACAATTACAATACATAAAAAAAACACGTGCCGAAGTTTTCAAAGAAACATGGATTGACGGGCAAGATATTATGCTTGCCCTCAACATCAGCAAAAGAACGCTGCAAACGTTGAGAGATACAAATGTCATTCCGTACTCACGCATTAAAGGCAAGTTTTACTACAAGGTTTCTGATTTAGAAAACCTGTTAGATAAGAATTATTCAAGAAATCCTAAAAAATGCTGATAATGGAAATAAAAGAAAAGGACATATTGAATAAAACTCACTACGGGCTTAATATATACTCGCACATATTGCGACAGTATTATAAAGATGAAGTTCTTATTTCACTATCCGGAAAACAATGCAAACCTGCAAAGAATCCTTTTAGAGATGATAAAAAGACTTTAAACATTTTCCTAAAAGACGGAGTATTTATATATGAAGATTTAAAAGAACTGAACTTTAAAGGCAATCCGTTTTCCTTTGCTGAACTGCATTATAAAAAATCAGGTGATGAATTAATGCAAATATTAAATAAGAATTTGCATTTACGAATCGGTAAAGAGTTTAATTTTTACAAAAAGAAACGACAAAAAGAAGATAATGAAACCAATGTAAAAAAAGTAAAGCTTCATATTCCTTCATTCAGTTTCTTTAATGCACCTGTCAGCAATGTAATTCCGAAGCAAGCAATAAAACTTGTTAATGTTTTTGAATTAATCAAAGGGGACAAGTACAAACAGAATACAGGAAAGCTGCGAGCAATAAAAGATAAAAAAGAAGCCCGTTCATTCAAAGCTAACCGGCTTGATTATGTAACATTCTCCGGAGCATTCACAAAACGAAATGACAAAGCTTTGCTTAATCATTCCGGTCTGTTAACCGTAGATTTTGATCATATCTCTGATGTGCAAAGTCTTAAAGAATCCTTACTTCAAGATGATTATTTTGAAACAGAACTGATGTTTACATCTCCGTCCGGTAACGGTTTAAAGTGGATAATTCCGATAGATTTAACAAAAGCAACACATCAGAACACATTTGAAGCAATTTCAAATTACATCCGACATGCCTATAAAATTGAGATTGACAAGTCCGGGAAAGATATTTCCCGTGCTTGCTTTCTGTCTTACGATAAAGAAGTTTACATAAATCCCAAATATTTGCAACAATGACTAAAAAAGACTTCAATCCGCAGGATTGGCTAAACAATACAGAACCCGACAAAAATACACAACCACAAGAGAATCGAATTTATACAGACAACAAATCAAAACTTAAATCAGATATAGAAGAAATTGTTACACAAATTGAATCTGAAAATATTGATATAACAGATGATTATAATGTTTGGAGAGATATTGGTTTTGCTCTGGCTGATGGACTCGGAGAATCCGGCAGGGAATATTTTCATCGGATAAGCAAATTTCATTCTGATTATTCATCCGGTGATTGCGACAAACAATTTGATAAATGCCTGAACTCTCACAATTCCGGTATAACAATAAAAACGTTTTTTCACTATGTAAAAAAAGCGGGAATTAAGATAGCAACAGAAAATTCAGAAATAAAGGAAGAAGAAAAGCTTCCTTTAATTCCTGAAACGGTCTATGAAAATCTGCCTGAATATTTTAAAAAGACCTGTCATCCGGCACAAACAAAAGAAGAAAAAGATATTCTTTTATTAGGTTCATTAGCTGCATTAAGCAGCAGTATTCCGAATGTTTACGGCTTTTACGACAGAAGAAAAGTATATGCTAATCTGTACCTTTTTGTAACAGCAAAGGCATCCGCAGGTAAAGGTTTGTTGAACCATTGCAGAGAGCTTGTTGCTCCGGTTCACAAAAGTTTACGAGATGAAAGCAAACTTTCAAAAGAGCAATACGAAAGAGATTTGAATATGTATAACTCAACAAAAAAGGATAATCCGGATGCGGAGAAACCGCCTAAACCACCTGAAAAAATGTTATTTATTCCGGCAAACAGCAGTGCAACCGGAGTATTCCAATTATTAGATGATAATCAAGGCAAAGGGCTGATTTTTGAAACCGAGGGCGATACTTTGGCAAACACCTTTAAAAGTGATTACGGTAATTACAGCGATGGTTTCCGCAAAGCTTTTCATCATGAGAATATCAGCTATTATCGAAGAACAGACCGTGAACATGTAGAAATTGACAAACCTTGTTTGTCGGCTGTTTTATCCGGTACACCTAATCAAATTTTAAACCTGTTTCCCGATGCCGAAAACGGTTTATTCAGTCGTTTCATGTTTTATTATTTAAACATTAAAAACGAATGGAAAAATGTGTTTGCAAACGATTTTGACAACGGACTGGATGAATACTTTGAAACATTAGGCGTTCAATTCTTTGAACTTTATAAAGAGCTGCATTCAGGTCTTGAAATCAAATTTTCATTTACCTTCGACCAACAAACCCAATTCAACAAAGTGTTTGAACAATTACAGGACAGTTATTTAAAACTATTGGGCGATGAATATACGGCAACAGTCAGACGTTTAGGCTTAATTGCATTCAGAACAGCAATGATATTTTCAGTATTAAGAATTTTAGAAACAGGAGAAAAGCCAAGGACCATGATTTGCGAAGAACGAGATTTTAAAAGTGCTATGTCAATTATTCAGGTATTAATTGTTCATGCAAAAAAAGTATTTTCTGAGTTGCCTGTTCAAGTTGCTCCGGCAAAAAGAGCAAACCGAAAACAGAAATTTTTAGATATGCTGCCTGAAAAATTCTCACGACAAGATTATGTAAATATTGCATCCGGTTTAAATATTCCTGATAAAACCGCACAAGGCTACATAACCGGCTTTATAAAAGAAGGTTTTTTACACAGAGATAAAAAAGATGAATACATAAAACCGACCGATGAGGATATTGAGGATTTTGAGTAAGCCAAGGATTAATTAATCCTTGGTTTCCTTAATTTCCTTAAACTCCTGTTTATAACTTTATTCTTTTCTGTTCTTTTTTATACTCATATTTTTTTAAATTTGGCATTAATATTCTGGTATATTTTACATTGGTCAATATTTGTTTTAACCTTTTTTAATAAAAATGTTAGTATGAAATTTTATAAGAAACCAAAGGTTTTTATAGCCTCAACAGTAGAGGGAATTGGATATGCTGAATCCTTATTGCTCTTATTAGAACACGAAAATTACGATATAACACCTTGGCCGTTACATTTCAAAAAAGGATTTGATAATACTGTAAATCAACTTATAAATGCTTCCGAATTTGACTTTGCAATAATAATTTTCACACCTGATGATATTACAAGAGTGAGAGAAACTGAATATATTACTCCAAGGGATAATTTGGTTTTTGAATTAGGTTTATTTCTCGGTCTTCTTGATAAAGATAGAGTTTTTCCAATAGTTCCAAAAGAGCCTAAAATTAAACTGCCTTCTGATTTAATTGGCATAAATCCTTTTTATTTTAATTATAATTCAAATAATAATACTGTTGAAAAACGTAATGGAGCAATAAAAGAAGCTTCAATAAGAATTAAAGATAAAATAAATATAATTGGTGTCAAGAATAAAATCATTTTTCATGACAAAATGATATTAAGACCATTAGAGAATAAAATAGGTTTTAAATTAGCTTTTACCGGTCCTGGGAGTCTTGTTAATGTTAAATTTCATGCACATTTAATAAAAGTTAAAAGGTCAAAAGTTGATAAGAGCTATTATAATAACTGGAATGATTTGAAACTTACTACAACCTTTGCTCCTGAAATTTCAATTTCTTGGGGGTATTCTCACGTGTTAGAGGATAGCTCTACTATTACAGAAATTATAAAACCAAAAAAGAAAAATTATTGCTTGGAAGATTTTGAGGATTTAGACAAACTTAAAATTAGGCTGGACATAAATGGTTATGAGTCTAACACAATGAAACCTGTCTATGGAAAGAAAATATATACATTTAATGATTTAAAATGTGGAGAGTTTCTTAATTTTTATATTAAGGACTCAATAGGAACTATTAACACAAAATCTATTGATTGGGATAAGTTCAATGGGATTATTGATATTCCATGTGAAGATATTTAATAAAATTAAATAATAAGTAAACCTATGGATATATTCAGCAAAGGTGTTGAAAAAGGCTTAATTGCTTTTAGTGAGGATAAAAAACAAATAACCTATATACATCAAAAGAAAAAGAGAAACTTTACACATCCGGAAGAACCTGTTCAGGCGGAAACCTTTTTAAAACTGGTTCTTATATATGGATATCCGGTTGAAAGGATTAAGCAATTTGTTTCAGTTACAATGGGTGCATCTGTAAAAGAAGCAGATATTATTGTTTATAATGATGATGAATGCAAAGAACCACAAATTATTATTGAATGTAAAAAAGAAGAGGTTTCAGAACTTGAATTTGAACAAGCGGTCGAGCAAGGATTTGCTTATTGTTATGCTACGGCAAAAACCGTAAAATATCTTTGGGTAACATCCGGTATCAAAGACAGATATTTTGAAGTAGATAAAGAGAAACAAACAAAAAAAGATGCTCCGGATATACCTCAATATGGTGTTACTGAATTAGCAAAATACAAATATGCAAAAGGAGGATATACGCAAAGCGTTGCAGAGGAAACAGTTGAATACGGCAAACAAAAGTTCTTTGAAATAGAAACCGTTACCGAAGAAGAACTTACAAGGCGTTTTAAACTGGCACATAACTCGCTTTGGGCGGGTGGTGAATTAGACCCGTCAGAAGCATTTGATGAATTGGATAAACTTATTTTTTGTAAAATATGGGATGAAAGACATCCGAGAAAAAACGGTGAACCATATCGGTTTCAAATATTTAGTGAAGATTCAGAAGAAAAAACTACGATTGAATTATATAAAAGAATTATTGAGCTATATGCAATAGGAAAAAAGAAAGACCCCGAAGTTTTTAAAGATGATATCCGCTTATCTCCTCAAAAAGTAAAAACGGTTGTTGGTTATCTTGAAGCTATCAATTTAAACAAAACTGACCTTGACAGTAAAGGAAAGGCTTTTGAGACATTTATGGGTTCATATTTTCGAGGCGATTTCGGTCAATTTTTTACACCGCGTCCGATTGTAAAATTTATTGTAAACTGCTTGCCGATTGCAAATGACAAAAGAGTATTAGATACATCTTGTGGTAGTGGAGGTTTCTTATTATATGCATTAGATAAGGTAAGGGAGCAGGCAAATGAGTTTTATGATGAAAGTACTGTTGAACATTATAAGTATTGGCATGACTTTGCAGAAAAAAAACTATTTGGCATAGAGATTAATGAGAAAATTGCCAGAACTGCAAAAATGAATATGATTATTCATGATGACGGGCACACCAATGTAATTTCATCAGATGGTTTATTACGAAGCAAAAAGATTATTGAAAAATCAGGGAATAAAGAATTTAAATATAATTCATTTGATTTTATTATAACAAATCCCCCTTTTGGCAGTAGTGTGAAGCAAACAGAGAAAGCCTATTTGCATCAATATGAATTAGGGAATAAAGATGTAAGTTGGTTAGATACAAAAAACAGTGGTGTAAAAGGACGAGCTAACCAAAGTACAGAAGTTTTATTTATAGAACAATGTTGGAATTTCCTTCAACCGGGTGGATTTTTGGCCATTGTTCTTCCTGATGGTATTCTTACTAACAGTAGCTTACAAAACGTAAGAAATAAAATTGAAAAATGGTATCGTATTGTTGCCGTAGTATCTATGCCGCAAACAGCTTTTGCACACACGGGAGCAGGTGTAAAAAGCTCCGTTTTGTTTTTAAGAAAATGGAGTGAGAAAACAACAGATAAAATTGAAAACAAAAAAGTTGGAATAGAGATACAATTAAAAAAAGAATACGATTACGAAAACAAAGTTGCCGGATTTGAAACAGAGAAAAAAAGAATAATTAGAGAACACGAAGGTTTTGAAAATACGACCAATGAAACCGATAGGAAAGTAATAGAAAAAACAGAAATATTTAAAAAGTGGAAAAAACAAATTTCTGATACCTACAATCAAAAAATAAATGATTTTAAGGAAGAGATGGAAGATAATTATCGGATTGAAAAACAGAAACAATTAGAGGATTATCAGATATTTATGGCAATTGCCGAAGATATTGGTTACGATGCAACAGGAAAAGAAACAGGTAACAATGAACTTGATTCAATTGAAACGGAACTGAAACGCTTTATTACTCATATTTTAAAAGAGGAAACATTATGAGTAAGTTTACATTAAGCAATACAGTTAATAAAGATAAAATGTTTTTAGTTAGTTTATCTGAAATAAAAGGCAGATTAGAACCAAAATTTTATACAGACATATATATTGATAATGAAAAAAGAGTAACAAATTCAAAATATGAAATAAGACATCTTGGTGAAGTAACAAATTTAATAAGTGACGGAACACATTTTACACCAAAATACAAAAAGGAAGGTATAAAATTTATAAGTGTAAAAGATGTCAGGAAATCTAAAATAAGTCTAAATGAAACTAAATTTATTTCTGTTGAAGAAGCAGATAAACTTGATAAAAGGTGTAAACCTCAAAAGGGTGATGTTCTTCTGACAAAAATTGGTGCTACTTTTGGATTTGCATCTGTTGTTAATACAGATGAAAGATTTCAAATTTTTGTCAGTCTTGCTTTGTTAAGACCCGACAAAGAAATAAATCCTCATTATTTAGAGGTATATTTAAATACAAACCTTGCCTATTTACAATATCATAGGGTAATAAAAGGTGCAGGTGTACCGGATTTACATTTAGAAGATATTAGAAAAATCAAAATACCGATACCAAATTCAAGTGTCCAGAAAGATATCGTAAAGCAATATTATTCTATTTTAGATATTTCAAAACAAAAAGAAAACAAATCAAAAGAACTCTTATTCGGCATAGATAACTATTTATTAAAAGAACTCGGCATCACACTTCCCGTAAAAGACAATTCTTTGAGTAATAGGATTTTTGAGACTTCTTTAAGTCATTTTGCTGGTGTAAGGTTTGATGCTGAATATCATCAAGTTTATTATTCCAAGATTATTGATGCAATTCAACATACAAAATTCTCTTTAAAGAAAATAAAAGAAATCATTTCATTTATTGAAAGTGGAAGCAGACCGAAAGGAGGAGTTGGAAATATTAAAAGTGGTGTATTTAGTATAGGTGGCGAACATGTGAATAATAAATGTGAAGTAGGCACAGGGAAACCTAAATATATTCCGGCTGAATTTCATGCAAAATACTTATATACTGAAACAAAACTAAACGATGTAATTCTTGTAAAAGATGGTGCAACAACCGGTAAAATTGGAATAATAGAAAATGAACTTTTTGCAAATCAAAACATTAATGAACATGTGTTTTTAATCCGTCCGGAGCAAGCAGAAATTACTCCGCTATATTTAACTTATTTTTTGCATACAAAAATCGGTCAGATTCTCTTAAAGCGTGAGATTACAGGAGCGACAGTAACAGGCTTAACAAAAGAAGCTGTTAAATCAATTGAAGTTCCTGTACCCCCAATCGAAAAACAAAATGAAATAGCCGAACATATAAAAAACATCCGGCAAAAAGCCAAGCAATTACAAACAGAAGCAATTGAAATATTAGAAAATGCAAAACAGAAAGTTGAGGAAATGATATTAGAAGAATAATAAAATTTAACATATAAAAGCAAAAACTATGGCAATGTCAATTGAAGAACAAAGACGTTTAATGCTAATAAAAGAACATCAAATTGTTGCCGATGATATTTTTAAAATGCTTGAACGTTATTTTCAAAATGAAAAACTATTAGATTCAAAAGATATTTTCAGAAAAGATAATGAAACAATAAGATTAAGATATGACAATAGGCTATATTTAATTGAGGCTACTTATAATAAGAATGAAGGTTATGGTCAATTGGTTGTTTTTAAGGCAGACAGAGGAGAAGAGTTTAATCCAGAACCTAATTTTATTCCCAAAAACAATTCATTAATATTTTTTGACAAATTAGGGAATATATCAATTGGGAATATGGTATCACATCCTAATCCGGAAAATTGTGCGGAAGATTTAATTAATGAAATAAAAAAGTAACCTAATCAAAGTTTTTATGAATGAACAATTAAAGAATAAAATTGAAGCCACAGACACCAGCATAAGTGTATTGCTTAAAGATCAGAAATTTTATATTGATTATTTTCAACGTGAATTTCGTTGGGAAGCAAAACATATGAAAACATTAATTACAGATTTAACATCTACTTTTTTAGGTTCATACCAAGAAGGACATAAACCGGGAGAGGTTGCAAAATATCAGACATATTATCTTGGTCCGGTTGTGTTTAGTGTGAGTCAAGAAACTGCAAAAAAATCTATTATTGACGGGCAGCAACGAATAACATCAATAACTCTTTTTTTGATTTATCTGAATCATTTACAAAAGAACTTTCCTGATAAAGAAAAAGTTTCAATTTCTAATATGGTATTTTCAACTAAACATCGAGAGAAGTCTTTCAATATGACTGATGAATATAGAGAAGATTGCTTAAAAGCACTTTATGAGACAGGAGAATATAAACCAAATGAAAATGATGATGAAACTGTTATAAATATGGTTGCTCGTTATAATGAGATTAATGATGTTTTTCCGGAAGAAATTGATGATGTTGCTTTGCCATTTTTTATTGACTGGCTAATCGAAAATGTTGTTTTCGTTGAAATTACGGCATATTCAAACGAGAATGCTTATATCATTTTTGAAGCAATGAATGATAGAGGTTTAAATCTTACTCCTTCTGAAATGCTTAAAGGATATGTTTTGTCAAATATTGATGATGGTTTAAAACGTAATGAGATAAATAATATTTGGAAAG
>Ga0209633_10004625_pt1 | contig 12322 bp, 9 predicted proteins | sample Cruoilmetagenom1_FD_187290 | JGI IMG/M metagenome (GOLD analysis project Ga0209633, IMG submission 187290) | Oil polluted marine microbial communities from Coal Oil Point, Santa Barbara, California, USA - Sample 1 (SPAdes) (version 2) | ecosystem: Environmental > Aquatic > Marine > Oil seeps ... | reverse complement strand
AAAATAAGATATTAATGCTTTACAATGAATATTACTAGTATTCTTTAGGGGGATCGCCCAACTATTGAGTACAAATTTAAACCCTAAAGTGTCTCGAAAGGATGTTGAAGCATAGAAATCTATAAGTTGTTCCGTTCTGGAAGAAAATATATACCTGCCCACTTTTTCCTGATCAGCCACATACTTTTTGTAATTAGCTATGGCTTTTTGATGCGCATAAAGCAGATTTTCATCACTATCAGCTTTAAGCTCCATTACTTTACTTTTTGTCTGATCTATATAGACAAGGTCTTCTTTTTCTTGTACCCAAAGTTCTATGCCTAAGTTAGTTTTAGAAAATGATTCTCCTGGAATTCCTTGTTCTACAGTGATTTTAATCGGTTTTACTTCTTGAGCTGATATCGTAACACAACATCCCAAAACAAAAAAAATGATTATCCTGATTTTTCTCATATCGATTAATTTTTTATGATTTTTATTGGGACAAAATCTCCCATACTGCTATTTATATTCACAAAATAAATTCCGTGAGGCCCATCAATTTGAACATCTACCAATTCATTAATGGATTCAAATTCTTGTGTTTTTAGCTTTTGCCCTAGGATATTTGTGACTGTAATGGTGACATCATCATAAAGGTCATTTAAATTAATGGATATTTTTCCTTGAGTTGGGTTGGGGTACACTATAAAATCACTCTGCGCAAAACTATCATTTGATAAAGTTGATGATATATTATACACCCTAACATGTCCTGAATCAATTCCATTTCCATCATTTCCAAAAGCACCAATAGCTACCGAGCTACCATCATCTGCCGAAAGGGAAACGCCAAAACCACTGTAATCGTTTGCTGCTTCCCCATCAATATCAACACCTACCTGTATCCATGTACCAGCGATGTTTTGATACACTCTTACATGTCCAGACTTAGTTCCATTGCCACTATTAAAACGAGCACCAATGGCAACCATATTACCATCTCCAGAAAGCGAAACGCTCCAGCCACTTTCATCATTATCAGCCTCTCCGTTTATATCTGCCCCAACTTGCGTCCAAGTACCAGTGTTATTTTGGTACACCCTTACTTGACCAGATCTACTGCCATTTCCGTCAATATACGGACTGCCTATGGCTACTATGTTACCATCAGCAGAAAGTGAAACACACGAACCAATCTGGTCACCAGCTGCCTCTCCGTATATATCTACCCCTACTTGTGTCCATGTACCAGCTATGTTTTGATATACCTTCACCTGTCCTGAATTACCTTGGTTTCCATCGCTGAATGGCGCACCAACAGCTACTACACTGCCATCGGCTGAAAGTGAGACACTGTAACCACTATTATCATCAGGTATTATTCCGTCTCCATTTATATCTTCTCCAATTTGCACCCACGATCCATTAATATTTTGATAGACACGCACATGACCCGAATTAGGCTCATTTCCGTCATTATAGGGAGCACCAATGGCTACAAGACTACCGTCGGCAGAAAGCGAAACACTCCAACCGCTCTGATCATTTGCTGCTTCACCATCTATGTCAGCGCCAACTTGTGTCCATATGCCTGCAATATTTTCATAGACTCTTACATGACCTGACCTACTACCATTTCCGTCATTATCTGGTGCGCCAATGGCTACCGTATTGCCATCGGCAGAAAGAGAAACGCTGTAACCACTTTGATCACCTGAAGCTTCTCCATCTATATCGGCTCCCACTTGTGTCCATATACCTGCAATATTTTCATAGACTCTTACATGACCAGCATCAAGTCCGCCATCGTCATTAAAAACCGCCCCAATTGCTACGGTGTTGCCGTCGGCAGAAAGCGAAACGCTGTAACCACTCCAGTTATTTGCAACTTCTCCATCGATGTCTGCTCCAATTTGTGTTTGCCCTATGCCCAGTAGAGGTAATAAGGCTATAAGTAATAGTTTTTTCATAGTTTTTTTATTTTAGTGTATTGTTCTAGTTCTAGTTCAATTAATTTTTTATAATCTTCATTGAAGCCTTATCTCCATTTGAGCTATTTATGTTCAAAAAATAAAGTCTGGCAGAACCATTAATTTCAAATTCAATTTTATCCGTATCAGTATAATTTTGCGACTGTACTATTTGGCCTAAAGCATTACTCACTGTTATGGTAACATCTTCATAAAAATCGTTTAGGTTTATTGATAGTTTTCCTTGGGTTGGATTAGGATATACGTTAAAAGAATTACTAAGGTTATTTTCTGCCACGCTTAGTACAGATGTGTTTATTTCGATAAGATTACTTGAAGGGTTATTGCCATTTGCTATATCGAAATCTAGTTTTTTGGTATAGATTTCTGTTTCGGGATTAAATTCAAAAAGTACACCCTTAAAATTAACTCCTCCGCCTGCCATGCCATAAAGATTCCCGTTTGAAGCATCTAATAAACTGGCTACAGGATTAGCACCAATATCTACATCAAAATCGAATTTAGAACTATAAGTATTTGTTTGCAGGTTGTATTCAAAGAGTACACCATAACCATTTGCCCCTAAATATGGGGTCATTCCATATAATTTACCATTGGCTATTTCTGTTAAGCTTCCATTCGGATACCCAGAATTTACACCATCAAATTCATATATAACAGTATAAACATCTGTTGCAGGGTCAAATTCAAAAAGAACACCAGCAAATGTTGTTCCTCCATTATTTGTCAATCCATAAAGTTTATTGTTTGAAGCCTGAAACAAAGTGCCACGAGGATTTCGACCACTTATTTCATCAAAATCATGCATTTTGGTATAGGTATTGGTCTCAGGATCAAATTCGAATATGACACCATATCCATTTGTCCCCCCATTAAAGGTCATGCCATAAATTTCACCATTCGATGCTTGTATCAAAGTTCCCATGGGGAAGACTCCGCTAACATCATCAAAATCATATTTTTTTGAATACGAGCCCGTTATTGGATCAAATTCAAAGATAACACCTTTGTTATTGTCTCCACCAAGAGAGGTCGTGCCAAACATTTTCCCACTTGAAGTCAACAACAAATCTCCTAGAGGTTTACCTCCAGAAAATCCATCAAAATCAAACTTTTTGGTATAGGTATTTGTCAATGGATTCAGTTCGAAAATCACACCGTTGGAATATATTCCACCTTCGTTCGTCATACCATACAACATTTCATTAGTATTTTGTACTAATCCGGAGGAAGGTTTGTGCCCTTCAATACTACCCTCAAAATCAATACTCTTTACATAGACATTGGTATCGGGGTCAAATTCAAATATCACACCTACAATCTGCCCTCCTCCTTGCATCGTTGCGCCGTATATTTTACCATTGTTCGCTTGTAAAAGGCCTGATCGTGGGGATGCTCCGGTATTATATTCACAATTGTATTTTACTGTATAGATATTAGTTTCAACATCAAAATTATAGATTATCCCCCAGTTATTTGTCCCTCCATATGTAGTAGTGCCATATAACTTTCCATCGAGTGCTTGTAGTAATTTGCCAGAAGGAACACGTCCTGTGGAATTTTCAAAATCAAATCTTTTAGAATAAGTATCCGTGTCTAAATCAAATTCGAATAAAACTCCATAATCATTCAAACCGCCTGCCGCCACCCCATATAGTTTACCATTAGATGCTTGCAGCAATCCTCCTCTTGGGATACGCCCATCAATACCATTAAAATCATATTTATTAGTATAGCTATTGGCTTCAATATCAAATTCGAATATAACACCTAATCCATTTAATCCACCATTGGCAGTTATTCCATACAGCTTTCCATTGGATGCCTGTATTAAATTCTCTTGTGGCACATTGCCTTCAGTCTCAACAAAATCGTATTTTTTAGTATAGATATCCGTTTCGGGGTCAAATTCGAAGAGAACCCCATCATCATTAATTCCGCCAGAACTTGTTACTCCATACATTTTACCATTTGACCCTTGTATCAGTCCGCCATAGGGCAATCCGCCATTTTCTCCGTCAAAATCATGCTTTTTGATGTAGGTATTGGTCTCGTGGTCGAATTCGAATATAACACCAAGATCATTAGTGCCTCCATAAAGTGTCATTCCATAAAACTTCTCGTTAGAACCTAATAACAGGCTTCCGTTTGGCCTGTTCCCGTTGGTGCTGACAAAATCATATTTTTTACTATAAGACTTTGTCTCTAAATCAAATTCGAAAAGTACCCCATCACCATCTATTCCACCCGATCTAGTCAATCCATACAATTTTCCGTTACTCGCCTGTATAAGGTAACCATTGGGAAGACTCCCTTCATTCTTAAAAAAAGATTGTACTACACTTTGGTTTTCACCATTACCATCAGTTTTAAAAATAACTCCGGCCCTATACTCTCCACCTTCTGGAGTCATTCCCCAAAGTTCGGTAGTTTGTGACTGAGCTCTGGTAAAGCATAAAATAATTACAAAAAAATATAGAAGTAGTTGTTTTTTCATAGGTTTTGATTTTTAGTTATATCCATTTCAGGATTCAATTTTTTAATAAAAAGTCCAAACATCATTTTTTAGGGCATCTGATTGTTCAACACCACCAATTACCCATATTTTATCATCTTTAATAACATTACTATGCCCTGTTCTTTTTGAAAAATCATCAGGAATTGTTTCATGCCAATCCACGCCATTTTCGCTATACCAAAAATCATTTTGTACAGTTCCGAATTTATTACCAGCTACAACCCACATTTTATCATTGAAAACAACAGTAGTATGTTCAAACCTAACCACAAAACCAGCATCAGATGTTGTTTCTTGCCATGTTGTACCATCTGAACTATACCATACATCGTTTAATAAACCCCCGTCATAACCACCAATAACCCATACCTTTTCATCAAAAACCACCGAGGTGTGTCCAAATCTTCCAGAAAATTCTGCAGTTGAAGTTGCTTCTTCCCATAGAACACCATCACTACTATACCAAACGTCATGTAGCCTTCCAGAGCCATCGATAATCCACATTTTATTATCAAAAACTACTGTAGCATGGTTTTGTCTTTTGGTAAAAGAGGCATTGGATGTGGCTTCTATCCAATTAGAACCATCTTCACTATACCATACATCATTTAAATTATTATTACCATCATACCCTCCAATAATCCACATTTTATCATCAAAGACCGTAGCAGTAAAATTTATACGCGACTGAAACCCAGCATTGGCCGTAGCTTCTGTCCAATTTTGCCCGTCTTCGCTGTACCAAACATCATTTTTATAATCGCCATCGTCACCGCCAATAAGCCAAAGTTTATCATTAAACAATAGTGTTTCATGATAGGCTCTCTCAGTAAAATCAGCATTATTGATAACTCTGTTATTCTTTATATCTCTTGTGGTAAATGAATAAATTTCGCTACTGGTTTGAGCTTCGTTTTCATCTTGTGCCACTACTTTCCAATAGTACGTGGTATTCATATTCAAATCAGTTGATAATTGATATAAAATATTGTTTATACCAGATGCTATTTCTGTAACTGGATCTTCAATGATATCCAAATAAAGCGTGTAGGTAACTGCATCTCCATCGGGATCGGTTGCTGCTGTCCATAAAAACATAGGCTCTAGTTCTATATTTTCGGCGTTATTGCTTATTTCTACAAGCGTAAAAGTATTTGGCGGATTGTTTTGTACAACCGTTTGATCATCATCATTTGAACACCCAGACAGCGCCAATGATAATAGTAAAATTTTAAAATATTCTATCTTTTTCATATGTATAGTTTTTTATTGGTTATCCGAATCTTCGGTAAGGATATGCTGCTAAGCATATTAGTTTATCTGTTGTTTATAAATGGTATTTAATAACAATTATTTTTTTGATTAATCTTCAAAGAATATGTATTGAATATCTTCAGGAACATTTTCTAGAGTTTCGTAACTGCTTGTTGATGCATATACTTTACCATCTTGGGCGGTATGTAATTCTTCAATTTGGTACTTAACGATATTCCAGCCTTTTTTAAAGTTGAGATTATAAATCTTTTTTATTTCAAAATTTTCATCGTTATTACCTGTATATTTCACTGTGTAACAAATGCCCTTAATTTGTGCGGATTCTGCTACATAATAATAATCTATAGCATAGCCTTTTTCGGCATTTTTTTGTCCATAAGACGTATAGGCTTCTGCAAATTTTTTGGAGTTTGCAGCAATAAAAAAACCATATTTCTTTTTCTTTTCTATATCGGCCAAATCAAATACTCCATAGGATGACAATTTAGTAATGGGTTGGTCTACATTTTTTAATTCCAGCTTCTGATTGGTACAAGCAAAAACATTCCATACGGTTAATGTTGCAACCTCCCACTTTTGTGAATTGGTGTTTGCTGTGTCCTTTTGTTTGGATGCTTTTTTTAGGTAATCCTCTTTTAAAGGGATGGTAATCATTCCTTTTTCGTCTACACTGCCTATTTTTTCAGGGCCGTCCTTAATGGTAATTACATCGGTTTTTCCATTAGGCCAATAGTCTAATTTACCAGTAATTGCTTTTTGCGCGGTACAGCTATATGCTAAAAAAAGAATAGATGTTATTAAAAGTATTTTTTTCATGTTAATGGTATTTTTTTGTTGATACAATGATGTTATACCTGAGATTTTCAGGCATCTTATCTATTGTTTTATAATTAATTATTTTTGGATGTGTGTTTCCTGCGGTATCTGTAAATACATCTTCTATCTCAAAGAGCACCAAATTCCATCCTTTTTTAAAGTTAAGTTTATAATTTTTAGTGGTTTGAACTTTATCTTTTCCATATCTCCGGTTGCGTTCACATTTACCATTTATAACAGCTGGTTCTGCCACATAATAATAATCAACACTATAGCCTTTTACGGCTGTAATTTGACCTCTATAGGCTCTGTATTTTGCAAATTCCTGTGAGCTGGATGCAACCATGGTGGCTATGCTAAATCTATCTTTTGTCGTTTTCTTTAAAGCATAGGTATTTGATAGGGATAATTGCCCAACCGCTTGATTGGTGTTTTGGACTTCTAATGCTGTACCTAGGCACGAAAATAAATTAGATAAGGTTGGTATGCCCATAAGTCCGTCGGGCATATAAGGCATTTCTTTTTCTCGCTGTTTTTTGAGTTCTTGCAAAAAAGCTGTTTTTAATGGGATATTAAAAGCACCTTTACCATCAATGTTACCAACCACAGTTTTGTTATCTCCCATAATTTTTGCAGAACCATAATTCCAGTTTTCGACAATCCCACTAAAAGACTCTTGGGCATATATCAATAGACTTAAAAAAATTGCAATTGTAGTTGCTGCTTGTCGTATCATCTTATTTAGTTTTAATACTCACTTGAACCTGTATTATGCATTAGAACTTTGTAATGCATAATTTGGATTAATTTTTTTCAATTATTAAATTAGAAACTTCGATTGCTTTTTTACGGTTATTTTGTTCTTCATTAGATACTTTTACATGAACATGGAACAAATAATTGTTCGCAAGAAAACTCAACTGGGACATTTTGGCATCCCAAACGGCCATATCTCCTAAATTTGAAATTTCTTGTGGTTGTTTATACACTTTTATTGACCTGTTATAGGAATTTTTATTGGCTTCTTTTACCATCACTATTAAAACTTCGCTGGGCATTTTAATTTCAACTTCTTGGTTGCCAATTTTCTTCATACTAAAAACCTTGCCGTCTTTCCATTTATAAATGCAAGTGGGATGCGTCAGTACCTTATCCTGCATTTCTATTGAAAATTCAGTTACAGAAAAAATATTTTTAACATCTTCAATTGAAATAAGCTCGCAAGGTGAACTAATTGCAACCACCTTTTCTGACTTTGTACTTGTGGCTAACTCAGCTTTATTTTCCTTGTTGTTACAGCTCCATGTAAACAGTGAAATAAGGGTAATTATTAGATTTATTTTTGTCATTTTATTTTGTTTTTTTAAGTAGTTCTTCCAAATCCAAACCATCGACCAAATCCCATGCTTCATCCGCACCAATATTAATGCCTGTCACTTCTACGCCCAACCGGTCTTTGTAAACAAATTTTAAATTTGAATTATTCTTTGTCTTGAAATAAATTTGACGTGCCTCTATGCCATTGTTTTTGACAGATTGTTCATGTTTGTATTCATCATCTACTTCGGTTTCCAATTTGCCCATAAGGCCCATACCCATCATGACCAGTCCACCCATATTACCCGCACCATCGATTATTTGTACCCTGAATTCCTTTTTTTCTCCGTCAACGTCTGTTTTATAGGTTCCTGAAATAGCTCCAACATTGGTATAACCCGATAAACCTGCCTTGAAACCTGTCCTTTCCATTCCGTTTACAGAATTGGGTAACCAAGATTTTAATACATCATTAGCTAATGGTGTTAACTGACGAAGTTTCTCCGTTTTTTCCTGAATAGATTGGGCATTGTTAAAAATAGTCGTAGCATCCTTAACTTCTTTTTTAGCATTGCTGATTTGGTCTCTCGTTTCTTTTTTACAGGAAACTAAAACGGCAATTACCGTAAAAATTAGCATAAATTGTTTTATCTTTTTCATAACGCTTTTAGTTTATATTTAATGTAATTACACCTTTATTTATTGATCCCTCAACTTCTATAGGGACTGCTTCTATTATAATTTCATATCTTCCTTTAGGAATTGCACCCGTATTTTTTGAATAGGACATTCCGTCTTGCTTATACACGCTGAGTATGTAAATAAAATCATAGGCCTCAGTAGGAATTAACATATCTCCTGGTAAATATGGCATAGGATCACGTTCTAAAACTTTTATAGTTTTACCATTATGCTTCACTGTGGTTTTAAATTTAAAAAAACTGAATTCAGGTTTTGAGCCTTTTGAAGGATAATCACCTTTAAACGTAAACATTATTTTGTGTTTACCTGTTTTAAAATATTTAAACAGATTTACAACATACGGATCATCAGTATTGATAGTTTCATTTGGAGAATTGTTAAATGTAATCTTTCCTTGTACTTCTTGTGAATACATTGATGGAATACCAATTAATAAAGCGATGATAAATAATTTTAAATTTTTCATTTGATATTTATTATTAAAATTTTAACATGATAAAGGATTTTTGTCTCCGGCTACTAATCCAATTAGCGTATCTAATCCTCCCATTAATGCCCCTGGACCTTTGTTAGTTGCGTAAACAATTTGTTTTGCAACTTCACAGGCAAATTCTGCAAGTGCTAGCCTGATTTTTTCATCCATTCCTGAAGTGTCCATAATTATAATGGCTTCAGATACTATGGCATAAAGTTTAACCAAAGTCACTCCATAGAGAGCCACAATCCCTAATGAAAAACCACCCAATCCGGGTATTTTTCCAATTGGTGCAACAATTGAAATTAGAAGGCTAAGTGCAGCCATTATATCGGTAATTTCATCTATATCACTTTTAAATGGATTTTTACCTCCTCCGTAACCATTAGGCAATATTCCGTAAAGCTCACCAGTGTCTTGATTGATATCCCAAAATGACCTGCTTACGGCACTTTTATCAAAAACCTTGAATTTTGCATTTCTGTCAACCCGTTCTCTCCAATAACGATCACTAGAATTTTTTCTTCGCTCCTCAAACCATTTTTTTTCCCTGGCATCAATAAGACTAATCCATTCTTTTTTAAGAAGTTCAGAATATGTGCTTTTGCTGAATAGTTTATGCTCCCTAATGGCTAATTGAGCAGTCTTTTTAAGTGTGATTTTAAAGCTTTGTTTCGCATTTCCTGATAAGGTTACAAAACCGGAAGTCGGTAAATAATCAAACAGTACTTCCGTTGTATCTGTAATAAACCCGGGTTTTACAGTTGAAATACCAATTCTTAAACCAGAAGGAAATGTAAAAGAGCTTTCTTCAACAGGATTTACTAAGGGAGCCATCAGCTCCAAGGCTTGCCCAGAAATACTTAAACTACCTTTTTTAAATGCTTCTTTAGCATTGCCCATGTCTTCCTTTAACAAAGCTTCGCCCCATTCTCTGGTGCTTAACTTTACTTTGAGCAGGTCGGACATTGCCGCTGCATAAGTTGGACCTGAGCCCTCAAAATAAATTTGAGTACTACCAAACATGAAATCGTGCACCTCATCTGCCATAGCCTGATCTAGCATTTTTGTAGGATTAATAACATTATCCCAACCAGCCAACACTCTTTTTAGAGGCTTTTCTTTACCGTGCCTAACTTCCAGATACAACCCAATTAAGGCTGGACCAATAGGTGAATTTTTATCAATAAGGTTGAATTCATAAGTATCTGATTCTGAAAGCCTTTTATTATCTATTTCAACCTTAACTTTGTGTATACTATCAGGTTTGCCTAATGAAGAATAGGTAAAAATGTATGGAGCTACTTTAATCTTTTCTAAATAGGTGTTTATACCTTTTATAGCCTCTTCATGATTGGTAACTGCTATGTGTAAACCACTAGTAACCTCAGCCATTTTTGAAAAAGTCTCTTTATGTAACCAAAAATCAGACTTCTTTACATCGAGAATAATAGCCGGCGGTCCATTTTGATATATTTTCTCATTCACAGGATCATAAGTATCATCATTATCGCCATCGGTAGCATAAATAATTAAATCATTCTCTGTTTGAGAAGCTTTGAGTAGCCAGGTGAAAAGAGATGAAGGAGTTCCCCAATAGGTAACAATGGCAGCTGGGTACTTTTTGAGAATGATTGACTTAAGTTTTGCTACTAAGTCTTTCATTCCTTCATCTGCAAACGCTTTGGGCATACTGCCAGAAATATCTCCCATGATAAGCACTCTAGGTGTTCTTTGGTTGCTTTCCATAATGGTTTTAACCAGCTTACTGTTTTCGGTTATAGTAAAAGCATTAGCTGATAAACCTTCTACCATTTCACCAAGTTTATTTTTAGGTGAAACAGATAGTTTTACATTGGGGTATGTTATGGTTTTTGCATCGACATAAAGGGATTCTACTTCTTTTTGTAAGTGTTTATTGGTATTGGAAATCAACTTATTATCACCAATGCTTATCTCGTCATTATTTATTTTAATTCGTTTACCGGATAACATGATGGGGTCTGATAATACAGAGCGTTCTGACATAAATGTTTCCGTTTCGTCAATGGCCTGGAAAGAAAGAGCTGGTGTAAAGTTGTTTACTGCAATAACAGGAGTTACTGCTTGCTCTTCAAGGGTTAAGTTATTTAAAAATTGAAGGCTTATTTGTCTTCCAACAACATCTGTCGCTAACCATTCACCATAAATTAATTCTTTTTCTTCGTTGGGCTTTATAGCATCGCGATAAGCAACTTTTACCGTTACTTTGTCTTCATTAGGTTTTCCTAACTGTTCAGAACCGATATTGCTGGTATTTCCAGTTTTTAGTTCCCCAAATGGTACTCTATCGTCAAATAAATGAGCATATTTTGTTTCTCCCTGCCATTCAAAAGCTACTGTTGGGGTATTATAATTGTCCCACCTGAAATCAAAAGGGCGATAGTAATAATTATCCTCTATTGCTAAAGAGTTCCAAATTTTTCCTCCCAATTCATCCGCCATAGTGACAATATCTTCATAAGGATTACTAAAAGTATTTATATCAGTACCTTTTCCCATTTCTCCAGACCATTTTTTTAGCATTCTATTTGTTATTTCAGGGGAAAATTTGTGCTCAATGGGTTTTAAAAAAAATTCTTTAGCCTCTTCTGGAGTAAAATTGGTTCTTTCAGTTACAATTTTCGAAGGAATTCCTGCTTTTTGATACATTAAATTTAAGAGTTCTGCTTTTTCTCTGGCTGTTGCAACACCACTTCTTAACATATATCGAATGCCCCATTTTGAAATAGTTACTTTACCTATAGCCTTTTCTGAAGTCGGCATAAGGAAAAACTCATCCCTAACAAAATTAAACATAGCCTCTGGGTCTTTTTGCTCAACAAATTTTCCCATTCTGGCAGCAAGATGATCGGGGCTAGTTTTGAGATAGTGCAGTATTTCTTCCCATACTTTATAGGGTACTAAACCTGTACCTTTATAACTTGATTTATTATCACACCCGATTATAAATGGAGGCATACTCGCAGCAATTCCTGTTAAGACAATTTTTGTAAAAAAGTCTCTCCTGCTTGGATCATTAGGCATGTAATTGTCACTCTTGGTTTTCATCAAATATGGGATACTTGTTAAAGCTTTTAGAGAATTATTTGCCTCCTAAACTATTATAGTCTGATTTATTAATAGTAAATGACTTTTTTTCAAGTTCAACGCACTTCATTGTCATGTTATTCTTTTTATTCTTTTTATCCTCCATAATCATTTCCA
>Ga0209633_10004624_pt1 | contig 12323 bp, 12 predicted proteins | sample Cruoilmetagenom1_FD_187290 | JGI IMG/M metagenome (GOLD analysis project Ga0209633, IMG submission 187290) | Oil polluted marine microbial communities from Coal Oil Point, Santa Barbara, California, USA - Sample 1 (SPAdes) (version 2) | ecosystem: Environmental > Aquatic > Marine > Oil seeps ... | reverse complement strand
ATTACTCAGTCCTTTTTTATCTTATTTATTGGACTTCGTGAACCTCCTATGTCGGTTTCTTACCAAATTTTTTTAAATTAACTAGTTAGTCCTTCTAAAATTTAGTGTCGAATAGGACAAAATTCATCTAAGCTGTGAAAAAATCTTACGTCGAACTCAGGTTATTAAGTAAAATACTATCTTTGCCCATCAACAAAAATATGTTCTTTATATGATTAATCGTAGACACCTTCGAATCAAAGTAATGCAATCGGCTTATGCCCTTTTATTAGCAGAAAACGACGATTTAGATGCACAAGAGCGCTATTTAAAAGAAAGCATCAACCGGCTACATGAATTATATATTCTGCAATTACAGCTTTTAGTTGCAGTATTAGAGAAGGCTACATCTCATTTTGAATCGTCTAAAAAGAATTTTATCCCAACAGACTCAATTCTAACTAAGAGTCCTAATTTTGTGAACAATAAAGTTTTACATCAGCTTAAAAATAGTATTAGGCTTGATGAGCTTTATTCAAACCAAAAGGAAAAAATCTGGGAATTTCACACAGAGTTAGTTGAAATAATTTGGGGCGAAATTAAAGAACACGCAAGCTACACCTCTTATATGCATCTAACAGAACCTTCTTACAAGGATGATAAAAAATTTATCTTAGATGTCTATAAAAAAATCATTGCACCTAACGAGCAACTGCATGATTTTTATGAAGCTGCTGTGATAAGTTGGGTTGATGACATTCCGTTTGTAAACACCTGGATAACAGGAAATATAAACAACTTAACGAGTACACGAAATTTTTCTCCTGATTCTTTATACAAAGACTTAGAGGATCAGGTGTTTGCCTTAGATTTATTTCGTAAATCGGTATTAAACTACAGTAGATTTGAAAAAAACATTGATGCCAAAACACCCAACTGGGACACAGAACGCATCACTAAAATTGACAAATTATTGATGGTTATGTCGATTGCTGAATTCTTTTACTTCCCTTCCATCCCTACGAAAGTGAGTATTAATGAATATATTGAAATTGCCAAAGATTACGCAACACCTAAAAGTAGTTATTTCATTAATGGCGTTTTAGATAAGATGCTTAATGACTATCAAAAAGATGGTAGCATTCAAAAAACAGGTAGGGGTTTACTGTAATTTGTATATTTTACTAACTTTGCGAACAATTAATTTTAACACACTAATTTTAAAATGAAAAAACTAACTATCGCTGTTTTAGCAAGTATGAGCTTCGCTTTTTTTTCTTGCAAAGAAAATGCAGCAGACAAGGTCAATGAAGCAAACTTGACTAAAGCAAAAGAAACCAACGATAAAGCAAAAGCTGGTCTAGCTGAAATGACTTTTGTATCAAAAGATTTTGATTTTGGAATCATTGATGAAGGAGATGAAATTGATGCCATATTTGAATTTGAAAACACAGGAAAAAGTGATTTAATTATCACAAAGGCTAAAGCATCTTGTGGCTGTACAGTTCCTGATTGGCCAAAAGATCAAGCTATAAAACCTGGAGAAAAAAGTCAGATTAAAGCACATTTTAAATCTAGAGGAAAACGCAACAAACAAAACAAATCAGTTACGCTAACAACAAATACTGCAACAGGTAAAGAAGTAATTTATGTAAAAGGATTTGTAACACCAGACCCAAATGCAGCAAAGCCTAAACCAGTAAACAATCTTACTAAAAAACCTGTAATGCAAAAAGCATTAAAAGTTAACTAATCTTAATTCCAAAACAAATGGATCAAATAATCAATAATCCTCTCTTTCTTTTCGCATTACTTTTTGTTGTGATGTATTTTTTTATGATTCGACCACAATTGAAACGTCAAAAGTCTGAGAAACAATTTCAGTCTGAGATAAAAAAAGGCAGTAAAGTGGTAATGAGTAGTGGTATTCATGGTAAAATTGTAGAAACCAACGAAACAGAAGGTACTGTGTTAATTGAAACACAAGCTGGACGTATTAAATTTGAAAAATCTGCAATTTCTATGGAAATGAGTAAGAGACACCAAAAAAGTACAGAAGTGAAAAAGAAATAACATTCTTTTTAAAATATAACTGTATAAGAGTGAGCAGTATTTTGCTCACTTTTTTTTGCTTCACATTTTCACTATTTTTGTACAAACTAAAGTTAGAATGAATTATAAACTAGGTATTGCAAAATTAAAAACAAATCCTAAAGTAAAGGTCTTTATAGTATTTTTGTTTCTTTCTGCCCTTTTTTGGTTCTTTGCCACCTTATCAGAAAAATACACCTACCTCACAGATTTTAATTTAAGCTATAAAAATATTCCAAATAACTTAGTATATCAAGAAATCCCTGAGACAACTATAAAAGCCCAAATAAAAGCTAGTGGTTTTAAAATTTTAAGTCATAAACTTAAGGCAAAATCTTTAGATATTGATGTGTCAAAATATATCAAAAAAAACAATTTTGACTACTTCTATTTACCCAATGCACAACTGCCCATTTTACAACAACAATTTCAAGAAACAGAATTAATACAATTTACAAAAGACAGTATTTTTATCGCTTTAGGAACTTTAATAAGTAAAAAGGTTCCTGTAGAATCAAAACTCAAATTACAATTTACACCTGGTTATAAATTGACACAACAGCTTTCTATAGAACCCGATAGTATTCTTGTAAAAGGACCAGAAAAATTTATAGATAGTATTGAGAGAATACAAACTCAAAGCATTGATTTAGTCGATATAAATGAAAACTTTAGTCAAAAGCTTGTCCTTGAGCTTCCGCCTTTAAATTCAGACGCGATTAGCTTTGAAACCAAAGAGGTGGTTGTTCATGGTAACGTAACCAAATTTACACAAGGGCAAATTGAAGTGCCCATTCAAATAATAGACATCCCTGAGAATGTACAAATTGAACTATTTCCTAAGACAGCGCTCATAAAATACCAAGTTGCTTTTGAGAACTATCAAAAAATTACGAAACAAAGTTTCGTGGTTAGTTGTCAATACCCTACCGATGATGCTATTAAAAACAAAGAACTACGATTGCAACTTAGCAATAAACCTGGCTTTATAACTGATTATTCAATTGCTCCACAACAAGTAACTTATTTAATAAAAAAATGATAGTTATTGGTCTAACAGGTGGCATTGGAAGTGGTAAAACAAGCGTACTACAAATATTCAAAAACCTAGGAGTTCCCGTATATATTGCTGATATTGAAGCTAAAAGGCTGATGCAATCAAATAAGACACTTATGAATGCTATAAGTAATCTTTTTGGCAAAGAATCATACACGAATACTCTTTTAAACAGAGCCTATTTAGCAAAGCAAGTCTTTGGTGATTCAGACAAATTAGCACAATTAAATGCCTTAGTGCATCCTGCTGTTCATGAGGACTTTTTAGCATTTAAAAAGTCACAAGATAGTCCGTTTATTATTTATGAAAACGCCATATTATTTGAAAATGGTAGTGATGTCTTGTGTGATTATATCATTACGGTTACAGCACCCATTGAGACTAGAATCAAACGAGTAATCAAAAGAGATACTGTAACACCTCAACAAGTAAAAGATAGAATGCAACACCAATGGGATGATCAATTAAAAATTGATAAATCAGATTTTGTCATTGAAAATATCAATTGGAATGACACAAAAAAGACTGTTGATAAACTATATAAAAAATTACTAAAAATTAGTAAAACCGAAAAAAGTTAACATTTTTCTCATAATTTATCGTTAATAGCACAGTTTTTGTGTTAATTTTATCTAAATCTTTTAATCCAGGCAGTAAAATAGATTACTTTTGAGCGATGCGAAAATCAAGTTTTTACTTCATAATTGCCCTGATGAGTTTTGCACTTATTGGGATTATTGTCGTTCAGATATTCTGGATTCGCAACACGCTACAAATTAGTGAAAAACAATTCACCAGAGAAGTTCATGCATCGCTTCAAACAGTTTCTAAGAACATTCAAAACATTGAGCTAAAGTATTTCATCAAACAATTTAACGAACTTACAAAAGTTAAAAAATTAGCTTCTGAAGCAGAAATTTCTAAAATCATTTATGAGCAAATTGATACTGCTCATAATGAAAAATTTACCTACGCAAGAACCATTTTAGAGCAAAAATATAAGGTTCCAACCGATTTGCTTAATCAAGATAGCTTAACACTCAAAAGAACCTATAGCAAAAAAGATATTCTTATTAGTAAGCACTATATTAACAAAAATACGGACATTAGGGTTATGTCCCCAGATGAACATACCGTTCATTTTAGAGAACTAACAGATTTGGATAAGGAATATTATAGAGGTTATATCAATGATGGTATGAAAAGGACTCCTATAAAAACTAGAATAAGCAGTACTGATCTGAACAACAAACTAAAAATTCAACTTAAAAACAGAGGTATTGAAACCTCTTTTAAGTTTGCTATTTATGATAGAGGTATGCTAACTTCTGTGAAGTCTGGTTATTTCAAAATTAAGAAAGGTAAGAGTTATCAAGTTCCATTATTTACAGATAATGAAGGAAATAGTAATTATCAATTGTATGTAAACTTTCCTGAAAAAGAAAGCTACCTATTATCGAGTATCTCTAAAAACTTAATACTATCCATCGTTTTTATTGTGATGATTATTAGCGTTTTTGCTTCAACAATTTATCAGCTAAATAAGCAAAAACAAATCGCTTCTATAAAAACTGATTTCATCAACAATATGACACACGAGTTTAAAACTCCTATCGCCACTATTAACTTGGCTTTAGATGCCATAAAAAACCCAAAAGTAATTGATGATAAAGAAAAGGTTTTAAATTATGTGAGCATGATTCGTCAAGAAAACAAACGAATGCATGCCCAAGTAGAAACAGTATTACGTATTTCTAAATTAGACAAAAACCAACTCGAGGTTAGCAAAGAAGTAATTGATATTCACGAAGTGATAGAAGATGCCTTGTCTCACATTCAATTATTGGTTCAGGACAAAGGTGGTAAACTAGATGTAAAACTTGAAGGTATTCAAACCGAAGTGATTGGTAACGCATTTCACCTAACCAATGTTTTTGTCAACATATTAGACAACGCTATAAAATATACGGATGGCAAACCTCAAATAAGTCTGATGACTGAAAATGCATCCAATGCAATTTTAATTCATATAAGTGACCGAGGATTAGGCATGAGTAAGACAGCAATTAAAAATGCTTTTGAAAAATTTTACAGAGAAGAAACCGGCAATATCCATAATATAAAAGGACATGGTCTAGGATTATCGTATGTCAAAAGAATCATTGAACTACATCAAGGAAAAGTAAGTGTGGTCAGTGAAAAAGGAAAAGGCAGCACTTTTACCGTTAAACTGCCTGTCATTTAAAGAACAAAACACTATTTATAAACAAAACATCATAAAAACAAACATCATGGAAAACAAAAGAATTTTATTAGTAGAAGACGATCCAAATTTCGGAAATGTATTGAGAGATTATCTCAGTTTAAACAACTTTTCAGTGACTCTCGCAAAAGATGGCTTAGAAGGTTTTGTGTTTTTTAAAAACAACGAATATGATTTATGCATCTTAGACGTGATGATGCCTCGTAAAGATGGATTCTCTTTAGCAGAGGATATTCGCAAAAAAAATACTAAAATTCCGATTGTTTTTTTGACAGCTAAAACCATGAAAGAAGATGTTTTAAGAGGCTACCAAGTTGGTGCAGATGACTACCTTACGAAACCCTTTGACTCAGAGGTTTTACTCTATAAAATAAAGGCTATTTTTCAAAGAAAAGAAAACGAAGTTGGAAAAACCGATGAGGTTTTTGAATTTGAAATTGGTGGTTTTTATCTAAATTCTAAGCTACGCCAACTTATTTATAAAGGAGGTGAACCACAAAAACTTTCTCCTAAAGAAAACAAATTATTAAAGATGTTAGCACAACACAAAAATGATTTGATGCCTCGGGAATTAGCCTTGACAAAAATTTGGCGAGATGACAACTATTTCACCTCACGTAGTATGGATGTCTATATTGCAAAACTTCGTAAATACTTAAGTAAGGACGAAAATGTAGAGATCGTCAACATTCATGGAGAAGGATTTAGACTGGTTGTAAAGCCCTAAAAACTCCATCTAAATCTTAAAATTAGAGAATTAGCAATATTATCAAAGCTAGCCTCTTGATAGCCATAATAAACTTGGGCTAGTAAATCAACATCCCAATTTTGAGCAATACTATAACCCATCTGCGGGATTAGATAGACCCCTTGTAATCCATAGGCATAAATCCCTGAAAATGATGTGTTGATAGCTGGTGTAATTGATTTAGAAACTTGCCCAAAAAATGACCATCTATTGGGCATTAAACTTTTGGCAGATTGATTAAAACTAGAAAAGTCATTTAAACTTACTTCATTTCTATCAGTTACACCTTTACTGTTGTAAAGTGCTCCTAAATTTGTAGCTATTCCGCTTTTAAAATAATAATCAAAAGACAAAGCGCCCACAAAGACCTGTTCTTGTTCAACTGAATTTTCTTGTGGGATAAAATAGCTAAACTCACCTTTAACACCCATGTTTTTTATGGCTCCTTCCCATCCTAAACCTAAAGTAAAATCATTCTTATATTTCGCTGCTAAAAGCTGAAAATCATAGGTGTATTTATGAAAATTATACTTGAAAGCTATTGTATTATCCTCCCAAATATCTGTATAACTTATGGCCGTTTCGATACTAGAATTTCCTGACGTGTAGTATTGAATTCGCAATGCATCTACTCCTGGTCGTTCTTCATAATCAAAATCAAAAAAGCTATAGGCATTAAACAAATCATTTGGATTCCAAGCAAGGTTTTTACCCCAATTAATTCGTTGTCTACCTAAAGTGATATTCCATTTATTAGATTGATAATTTACAAACAATCTGTCTATTTTTGAGTGTACCAACAGCGCAGGTTTATCTACTAGATTAACACTCAAATCAACATCTTGAATATCGGCATCTATTAAACTAGCATAATTGGGAATAACTTGCACACTATTTCCCCAAAAAACACGATTGCGAACTTCGAGTGTGGTCAAAAAATTGTCATTTAGATATACTTTTAGATTTAACCGATTGTGTAACAAATTGTCATTGATGATGGCATCTAAATTTTGGAAAGTTGAGGTGTTTAAATATTTAATGTAACCTGAAAATTGGATGTTTTCTTTTGCCCATGTTTGGGTTTCTTGGGCGTTTACTTGTAGGGTGAATACTAGCGTGAAAATTAGTAACCGCAGAGGGCGCAAATTTTTCGCAAAGGGCGCAAAGGCAAGAATCATCATATAGATTTTTATCTCTCGCAAAGACACAAAGACGCAAAAGCTATTTATATTTTTATTGTTTTTCTCCAACTTTCAACTTTTAACCTTGAACTTTTAACTCTTAATTATCTTGTCACTGATAACTCTACCATCTTCTATGGTAACCACTCTATGAGCTCTATCTATTACACGTTGATCATGCGTTGAAAAAACAAAAGTAATCCCTTCATTTTGATTCAAATTTTCCATGATATCTAACAAATCGGCAGTAGATTTAGAATCTAAATTTGCCGTTGGTTCATCTGCCAATACAAATTTTGGTTTAGATGCCAAAGCCCTTGCTACAGCTACTCTTTGCTGCTGTCCGCCACTCATTTCATTGGGGCGTTTATTTTTTTGTGCTTCAATTCCTACTGATTTTAGCAATTCTGCTACTCGTGTAGAAATTTCATCTTTAGATTTTTTCTGTAACAACATAATAAATCCAATATTTTCCGCAGCAGTAAAAACTGGAATTAAGTTATAGGACTGAAACACAAAACCTATTTTATCTTTTCTAAAATCTATCATTTTATTGTCAGACAAATCAGTAATATTAACATTGTCCACAATTATTTCTCCTTTCGTTTGCCTGTCTAAACCACCAATGATATTCAATAAGGTTGTTTTTCCGGAACCCGATGGACCAACGATGGCTGTAAATTCACCTTCTTCAATAATCAAATCAATTCCGCGTAAAGCGTGAACGGGTATTTTTTTTGGGTTGTAGATTTTGGTGATTCCTTTAATTGAAATTAAACTCATGGTTGTATTTTTTTCTAACCGCAAAGGTCGCTAAGGTTTTCGCAAAGAACGCAAGAATTATTCTATCAAAGTTGTTTTGCTAACTTTACGTGTACTAAGTATTCATTAGGGTTAAGTAGATGTATATTTATTTTTAATTTTATGAATTATCATACTAATTATTCCTGAATATTTAGAGGTAAAACCACCTCTAATCGCATCAACTGGGCGTAGACTTATCGCTTTCCAAGCTGGATATAATGAACCCAAAAGTGCTGTCAAACTCACCGCAATCACCAGTTGTAAATAAGTATCTGTATAGACATTTGGGTAAATAAATTTATCCATCCCAAATTGTTTCATTCCTTCTTCTGAATAGAAGAACAAATTGATTCCTGTTTGATGAAAATAGCGGGTTGTGAGATAACCAAGCAATAAACCAATAGGTGCGGCAATGAGTGCCAACAAAAATGTTTCTACCATAATCATCAAAAAAACCTTGACTTTATTCATACCAACTGCCATTAACATACCCAATTCTCGCACACGTTCTAAAACGGCCATCATCATTGTATTGATGATCCCAAAAATAAGCGCTAACATAAATATGACCATATATATTATTCCTGACATTTTAATCTGAGATTGAAACAAGGCCAGTTGTGGTTGTACTTCTTTATAATTTCTAACTAAAAGATTAGGAAAAAGCTTAGCAATACTTTGTTGTATGTGATCCATATCAGACAAGTCATCTAACAAAATGGCAACTTCATGTCCATAACCATTCATTCCTAAAAGTTTATTAATATCTTTTTGTCTAACAAAAACAACGGATTCATCATACATATAGTTTCCCGTATCAAACAAGCCGACTACTCTAAAGGAACCCATTGTTATCTCGTTTTCTAAATCTTGAAAGGTCAATACAACTTTTGAACGTAGTTTTACTTTCAACTTTTCTGCCAATCTTTTACTGATTATAATTTGATTCTTTTTAGTGTCAGACAAGTATTTACCTTCCACAATATGCTCAGATATAGCCGAAACATTTGCTTCATCTTTTGGAACAACTCCTACCGTGTTTATGCCACGACTAGAATGACTGGAACCAATCATGGTATGTATGATGGTTTTATAAGAAACAGCTTTCACACCAGTAATCGTATCTACAGCTCTTTTTACCAAAGCTATCTCAGAAATATAGTACTTGCTTTCTTTGTCTTTAATGAATTCAGGATCATGAATTTTTATATGAGAAACTTCATTTTTAATGGCGTTGTCAATATAGCTTTCTATCATGCCATTTACCATACCTACTAAAAAAATAATTGACCATATACCAATTACAATAGCACCAATAACTACCAAGCTTCTTGTAATACTACGCCAAATGTTTCGCCAAGCTATTTTTAAAATCATATTTTTAGACTTTTAGATATTTTGACCGTTAGACAATAGACTTATTTGTCTAAATATTTAACTAAATTATCGATTAATCTCATATTAATATTTATTAATAAACTAATTCAAGTCTGATAGTTTTGTGTCATATAAACTATTCTCTCATCGCTTTTACGGGTTCTAATCTGTATATCTTCCAAATAGCAAATAGCGCCAACAAACTAGTTATCACTACAACCAAGATTGCTTGTGAATAGAACAATGATGCATCCATGATAGTAGGAAATATTGGGTCGAATCCCCATTTTTCATATGTACCAGCCACCTCTTTACCATATTTACTAAAATCCAGCGGATTTACTTTGAAGTGGTAAACTAATGGAATGGCACCTAAAATACCAAGTATAACACCTATAATTGCCATAAACAGTATTTCAAACCATGTAGAAAGAGCTAAAAGTCCCCTACTCATTCCTATTGACAGTAATACCCCAAATTCATATTCTCGTTCTTTAACCATCATCAGAATAGTTCCAAAGATACCGAATGAAATGATGAGATATAGTACCACAAGAAAAACATAGTTACCAGCAGCATCTGTTTTTTGGGCTTCTACCAGATCTGGGATCATGGCCTGCCAATCCATTATTTCATAGGTTTCTCTGTCTAACTTTTCGTTTAACTGTTTTATGACATACTCTAAATCATCTACATTGTCTAACTTAAGGGCCAACGAAGTGGCCAAAGAAGTGGCTCCCAACAAATTTTGCGTTTCAACCAAAGGCAAGTAAACCATTTTTTTGTTCAATTCTGGTGATGCAAAATGAACAATACCTTTGATCGGATATTTTCCTGCAGCATTCACACCATGATAACCTTGTGTAAGAATAACTAAAGTATCACCAAGGTTAACTTTAAGTAAATCTTTAATGCCACCAGCAACTACTAATGCCTTATCTGATTTGTCAAAGTAGGTTCCTTCAGTAATTCTAGAATTGAGCTGAGTTAGACTATTCTCTGCTTCTGGATCTGTTCCCACTATCATCATTCCACTGGTATGTTCACCAGAGGAAAGTAGGGCAAAAGTTTCTAAGCGAGGTATAACATTTTCTAATCCATCAATCTGTGCAGGTAACTGTAAAAGCTCATCTGTTAATTCCAAAGATTCATCTAGAGTTTTTTCTTCCCAATAGCCTTTTTGATGAATTTGTACATAACCATAATAATAGTTAACCATATTATCTAACATTCGTACCCATGCTCCTTTTTGGAACGAATTCATAAAAATGGAGAACAAGACGGCAAAGAAAATCGATGCAACCGTTATGAGTGTTCGCCTTTTATTTCTCCAAATATTTCGCCAAGCTAGTTTAAGCCCCACCCCAACCCTCCCCAAAAGGGAGGGAGTTTGTACTGTATATCTTTTTGAGTTTATTGATTTCACTATAAAATATGATTGATTAGTCCATAGTTTCTATTACTTCACTTTAGCTCCTTCCCTTTTGGGAAAGGTTGGAGTGGGGCTATTATCTAATTCTCTTTATATAATTAGTCGTAAAATATTGATCGGGAATTTTAATATTAAACTCCAACTTATCATAACTTAAAATGGTTTCTTGTCCTGCATCCTCAACAGGTATAACCCGTAATTTTGAAGGAAGTTTTTTCCCACTAAATTCTTTTACCTCTGATCCAATCATTTGATTCACTAAATAATCATCTTCATCATAATAGTCGGTTTGTAACATCATATATTCTGATTTATCTACCCAAATAACTACTTTACCCCAAACAACAGGTGCCTCTTCTTTGGGCACTAGTTCGATAACCCAACAGGTATAGCCTTCTTTTATTTCTTCTCCTGTAATTTTGTGCAAATAATCCTCTAAGATTGAGGATTGTTTCACTAAATCATCGTTTGTTAAATCGGTTCCCATCCAATTTTGCAACATCATGGATGGTGGAAATTTTATGGTGCGGTCTATGGTTGGCATATAATTCCACACTTCTTTATCTCGCATCAAAAAGACCGTGCCTTTTTCTTTCGCCGGACTCGTCACAATTGAGACAGAATAATCTGTTCCTTTTGACCATCCTTTTATTTTCATTTGTTTTGACCATTTTGGTCGAATAATATCTATAGTCATTTCAGAATAAGAGGTTTTTCCACGATATTTCTCATCTGCTTTTTTAATGATTTCTGCTGCGGTCTGCGCTCTAAACAGTAAAGGAATCAAGACAATTACAAGCCAAATAAGTACTCTTTTAGTTAGTATACTTTTCATTATTTAAATATTTATCTATAATCATTTCTTTCATTTCTTCTAATGGAAAATTTTTTGTGTCAAGCATATATTGAATACTAATTCCATCTAAAATTGCACCTAAAAGTCTAGCTTCTTTTGTGGCATCTTGAACACCTAGATTTTGAAAAACAGTTTCTAATTGTTTTAAAAAAGCATGATACACTTTCATCATGGTATCATGTACCGAAGGGATTGCACTCACTTGCACGGCTAACGACAGTGTAAGATTCGTGATTTCTTGTTGCTCTTTTAACATACTAAATGAGGTATTAATAAGCATTTTAAAAGCAGTTCTAGGTGATACAGTTTCAGCTTCAACTTGCATATCGTTACCTACATCAGCGACATCTTTAAAAGCAAAAAGCACAACCTCATTTAACAAGATTTCTTTACTAGCAAAATAGTTATACAACAAACCTTTTGAAAGCTTCGCTTTTTCAGCAATATCACTTACTGATGTATTATAATAGCCATTCCTGCTAAATAATTGAAAAGCAGCTTCTAATATTTGTTCTTTTCGATGCTGTTTGAGGAT
>Ga0209633_10004623_pt1 | contig 12324 bp, 8 predicted proteins | sample Cruoilmetagenom1_FD_187290 | JGI IMG/M metagenome (GOLD analysis project Ga0209633, IMG submission 187290) | Oil polluted marine microbial communities from Coal Oil Point, Santa Barbara, California, USA - Sample 1 (SPAdes) (version 2) | ecosystem: Environmental > Aquatic > Marine > Oil seeps ... | reverse complement strand
AATAGTGTATGGGATAAAATGCATGTTTTTGTAAATGAATCTGATTTGCGTAAAGTTTTAGAATTGCCTAAAAATCAATCTCATGAAATTGATATTTTATTAAATGACTACACTCAGGCAGAAACTATTTCTAATCAATTACAAAATAAGTTTCCTGAAATACTGATTGAAGATTGGTCGGTAATTCAACCTTATGTAAATTTTATTACAAAATATATGGATGTAATGATGGGCATTTTTATGTTAATTATTCTCGGCGCTCTCGGTTTTGGAATTGTAAATACCATGCTGATGGTAATTTTAGAACGTACTAGAGAGCTTGGTATGTTAATGGCTATTGGAATGACAAAGAGAAGAGTATTTATCATGATTATGTTAGAAACCATATTTTTAGCAATTGTAGGCGCATTAATTGGTGAATTTATAAGTATGTTACTTATTAATTATTTTGGTAAAGTAGGAATTGATCTTTCTTCAATGGCAGAAGGGTTAGAAACCATAGGTTATAGTGCAGTAACTTTTCCAGAGTTGGGTTTCTATAAATATATACAAATTACCATTATGGTTTTTTTAACAGGTGTTTTGGCATCCATTTATCCTGCAATAAAAGCTTTAAAGTTAAACCCAGCAGACGCCATTAGAACCATATAAATTTGATATTATGAGTGTTATAAAAACAAAAAATTTAACAAAAACATATACTGATACAGCAGTACCAGTACATGCCGTAAACGGAATCAATTTAAACTTTAAAGAAGGTGAGTTTACTGCAATTGTTGGGCCTTCGGGTTGTGGTAAAACAACATTAATGAATATGATTGGAGGATTAGATACACCAACTTCTGGTAGTGTTGAAGTTAACGGTATAGAAATGAACAAATTATCTTCTAATGCATTGATTAATTTTAGGTTGAAAAATATCGGTTTTGTTTTTCAGGCTTATAATTTAATTCCGGTATTAACCGCAAAAGAAAATGTAGAGTTTATCATGCAATTACAAAACAAGAACAAAAAAGAAATGGATGAAAGAACCATTTCATTACTTGAATCTGTAGGATTAGGAGATAAATTGTATAGTCGCCCCAATCAACTTTCGGGAGGGCAACAACAAAGAGTTGCAGTTGCAAGAGCTTTGGCTTCAAAGCCAAAATTTGTTTTAGCAGATGAACCTACTGCAAATTTAGATTCGCATGCAACTACACAATTGTTGGATATTATGGAGAGATTAAATAGGGAAGAAAATATTACATTTATTTTCTCAACACACGACCAAAGAGTAGTAGATAAAGCACATCGAATTATTACTTTGTTAGATGGGAAAGTGGTTTCAGATGAGATGAAATTGACATGAAACATATAGCCTATATAACTATTTTTATTTTTTTTACAATCAATATTTATGCACAAAAACCCTGGATGTTAAAAGGTTATATCAAGGGTATGACTGCTATGCAAAGCAATGATGGAGGAAATATGGCTATCGAAAATACATTACATAATCGCTTCGATTTTAATTGGTATATAGGTGATAAATTTATATTTACTGCAGGCTTTCGAAATAGAATTGTAGCAGGAAACAATGTATCTCTTATTCCTAACTATAGTGATTATCTTGCTCGTGATAATGGTTATTTTGATTTGAGTTGGGTTTGGTTAGATGAGAAATCATGGGTTGGAGTTTCGCAGCTAGATAGATTGATAATAGATTATTCGGTTGGAGATTTTCAAGTAACCTTTGGGCGTCAAAGAATTAATTGGGGTCAAACTTTTGTATGGAACCCTAATGATCTTTTTAATACTTATTCCTACTTTGACTTTGATTATGAAGAAAAGCCTGGTAGCGATGCCGTAAGACTTCAATATTATATAGGTGAGTCGAGTAAATTAGAATGGTCCACTTCCTTAAATAGTGATAATAAAGTAACCTCTGCAATGCTATATCGATTTAATGCGCATGGTTATGATGTACAGTTTTTAGGAGGGATTTTTACCGAAAGTGATTGTGTTTTAGGAGGCGGTTGGTCTGGTAGTATTGCTGGAGGCGGTTTTAGTGGTGAAATTACATATTTTCATCCAATGAAAAATAATAGAGATGAGAATGGAAAAATTACTGCTAATTTACATTACGATTACACATTTAAAAACTCTTTAAACTTACAATTTGAAACACTTTATAATGGTTTTGGTGCAGATAATATGTCAAGTGGTTTAGGTGAAGTTATTTTTATGGATTTGAGTCCTAAAAATTTATTTCCAACCAAAGTAGCATTGTTTACTAGTAGTGCTTATGATTTAACACCTTTGTTTAGAATTATGCTTGCTGGTATGTACGGGCCTGAGGGCAATTTTTTATATGTAGGACCTACATTAACTTATTCAATGTCTAATACTTTAGAGTTAGCTGCATTTGGTCAATATTTTGTAATGGATAAAATGGAAGATGCTAATGGAAATGTATTAGCAAACAATGGCTCTGCAATTTTTATAAGATTAAAATGGAGTTTTTGATTTTATAAACCAATTATTTTTTGTGAAAAATTCATCTATAATATATATTTAATCCATTTTATAAGCTAAAGTTTTTGCAATAGCTTTTTCAGCTAAAGGTACCATTATTTGATATCCATTTTTATTTGGATGCACACCATCGTATGTATATTTATCTTTTAAGCCCATTTGTGTATCTACCATAGTGGAATAATAATCTAAATAGACGATTCGATTCTCATAAGCATATTTTTTAAGAATCTCATTTAAAGTAATAATTTTTTTAGCGGGATGAAGCCCTTGCCTCCAAGGGAAATCAAAAGCAGGTAATACAGAAGAAATTATAACTTTTATATTATTTTCCTTAGCTAATTCAGCCATAGCAAAAATGTTTTCACTAATTTCTTTAATAGTTATAGGTCCAGTATTTTGAGCAATGTCATTGGTGCCTGCCAAAATAATAACAAGATTAGGTTTTAAATCGACAACATCTTTTTTAAACCGATTTAATATTTGGGGTGTAGTTTGACCGCTTATTCCTTTATTGATATAGTTTTTGTTTGAAAAGAATGCTAGGTCTAATTTTTTCCAGTTTTCTGTAATGGAATTACCAATAAAAACAATTCTATTCTCATTAGTTGTTTGCAAATTTTGTGCATTAATAGATTTTACCATAAATATAAAGATCAATAGAATAAAAAAACGGAGTTTTATTTTTTTCATAATAATGCAAGTTATCATTTTTTTAATATAATAATTTGTAAAACCAAGGCTAATTTTTTGTAAAATAAATTAATCCTAAATAAGGCTTACCTTTGTGCCATGCAACAAGAACTACAACTGTCAGATTGGTTACCAACCACTAATAAAGAAGTGAAAATAAGAGGATGGGATAGCTTAGATGTTATTATAATTAGCGGTGATGCTTATGTTGATCATGCCGCATTTGGCCCTGCAGCCTTAGGTAGGATTTTGGAGAGTTATGGTTTAAAAGTTGCCATAATTCCGCAACCTAGTGTATACGATAATTTACAAGATTTTGAAAAATTAGGCAAGCCAAATTTATTTTTCGCGGTGACTTCTGGTGCAATGGATTCCATGGTAAGTAATTATACAGCAGGAAAAAGAAAGCGAGATAAAGATGCTTATACCCCAAATGGGGATAAAGGTTTTAGACCAGATTATGCCACAACGGTTTATTCCAAAATATTGAAAGAAAAATTTCCAGATGTACCAGTAGTTATTGGCGGTATTGAAGCTTCTTTACGTAGAGTTACACATTATGATTATTGGAGCGATACTTTAAAGCCTAATATCTTAACAGACTCAAAAGCTGATTTGTTGGTTTACGGAATGGGTGAACAACCCTTACGGGAATTAGTTGCGTTGTTGCAAAAAGGAGTTCCGTTTGAAAGTATAAAAACCATTAAACAAACAGCTTATTTATTAAAAGCTAATGAAGCGCCTTCTAAACAAAAAAATATAGAAGATATTGAAATCAATTCGCATGAAGCTTGTTTAAAAGATAAAAAAACATTTGCGTCCAATTTTAAGGTAATTGAACAAGAGTCTAATAAAATTTATGGACGTAGAATATTACAAAAAGTAAAAGGGCAAACCTTGGTTATAAATCCAGTTTTTCAAACCATGACGGAAAATGAAGTTGATGCATCGTATGATTTGCCTTTTACACGATTACCTCACCCAAAATACAATAAAAGAGGTCAGATTCCAGCTTATGAAATGATCAAGTTTTCTATCAATATTCATAGAGGCTGTTTTGGAGGTTGTAGTTTTTGTACCATCTCGGCACACCAAGGAAAATTTATTGCAAGTCGTAGTAAAGAATCTATTTTAAAAGAAGTTGATGAAGTTACTAAAATGCCCGATTTTAAAGGGTATTTGTCAGATATAGGAGGCCCATCGGCAAATATGTACCAAATGAAAGGAAAAGTCCAATCTATTTGTGATAAATGTGTTGCGCCATCTTGTATTTCACCAGTTATCTGTTATAATTTAGATACTTCGCATAAACCTTTGACAGAGATTTATCAAGCAGTAGATAAGCATCCAAAAATAAAAAAATCATTTATTGGTAGTGGTATTCGTTATGATATGTTAGTGCCAGAATTTAACAAAAATGCTGATGTAAAAGAATTGGAAGCATATACAGAAGAAGTGATGACAAAACATGTGTCTGGCCGACTTAAAGTTGCTCCTGAACATACTTCGGACCCTGTTTTAAAATTAATGAGAAAACCATCATTTTCTTACTTTCATAAATTTAAAGAAACTTTTGATAAGATTAATATCAAGAAAAGATTAAACTTACAATTGATACCATATTTTATTTCAAGCCACCCAGCATGTGAATTAGAAGATATGGCAAATCTTGCTGCTGAAACCAAAGATATGGGTTTTCAATTAGAGCAGGTACAAGGTTTTACACCAACACCAATGACCGTTGCAACGGTTATCTATTATTCTGGTTACCATCCATATACCTTAAAAAAGATGTATGCTCCAAAATCTAAAAAGGATAAAGATGAGCAGCATCGTTTTTTCTTTTGGTATAAAAAAGAAAATTATAATTGGATCAAAAACACCTTGCAAAAAGTAGATAGAAATGACTTAATAGATAAATTATTAAGCTCAACAAGAAGTAGCAAAAAGAATAATCAGAAAAGCAAAAACATTTCCGATTCCAATCGAAACAAAAACAAAACAAAACATAATAGCTATACAAGTGTTTTGAGTAAACCTATAAGAAAAAAGAAAAGAAGGTAGTTTTTTAGTATTTAGAATAATATTTTTACTTTAGCTATAATTAAACTTTATAATGAAAAAAACACTCTTTTTATTACTATTTGTTAATGCATTTGCTTTTGCACAGAATAATGTGAAAGTTGATTTAAGCAACCCAAATGCAACTTTATATACACATTTGTATTTTTTAATGCCAGATAGTTATGATGTAGATAAAGCATCAACAACTATAAAAGGCTTACCTAAAGAGGAAGCCAATAAAAAAGCAAAAAAAATAAAACAGGTTTTAGATGGTAAAGGTTTAAGAGTTGACTTTACAAAAGTGCCGAAAGATGCAAATTATTTAGATACAATAAATGTATCAAATCAATCCATTGAAAAATCATTAAATCGTTTTGCTCCGTTTCCTTTAAGATTACCAGAGATTTATGTTGAAAAAGTTGGAAGTCGATGGTATTTTTCAAAAGAAACCATTGAGAAAATTGATGGCATTTATGCAGATACTTTTCCATGGGAATTTACTTGGTTTGAAAATAAGTTTCCAAAAATATTTGAGACAACAGTTTTAGGTATATTAATCTGGAAACCTATTGCAATTGTTTTATTAATCGTATTGAGTATAGTTTTATATTATATTTTAAATCCAATAATATTTTTTACACTTAAAAATATTCAAAAATTATTTATTAAAACTACCAATTTCGAGTCGTTTGATATATTACACGAATTAGCTAGACCAATTGTATTTATAATTTTGGTTAGAGTTTTTAAAAAAGTGCTACCTTCATTACAGTTATTAGATTTAAACCCTTATTTAATTACAGGCTTAAGCATAGCCGAAACTATTTTTTGGATTTTTGTAGTTTTAAAATTGATGAAACTAATTTTAAGTTTGTATAATGATTTAACAAAAAAATCGCATACGAGGTTAGATAGGCAATTAGCACCTATTTTAAATAAATTGCTATTAGGCTTGGTAGTATTTATTGGGTTTTTACATATTTTAACTCTATTTGGTGTAAATCCAACTGCCGTTTTGGCTGGTGCGTCTATTGGAGGTATCGCCTTAGCATTTGCAGCACAAGATTCTGTTAAAAATTTGATTGGAACTATTGTAATATTTTTAGACAAACCTTTTCATTTAGGCGATTGGGTAGAAATTGGTGGTGCTGAGGGAATTGTTGAAAAAGTAGGTTTAAGATCAACTAGAATTAGAGCTGCCGATACAACATTATTTCAATTGCCAAACAGTTTGGTTTCTGAAACAGAAATTAACAATAAAGGCTTAAGAACTTTTAGAAGGTATAATACAGAGTTAGGTATTAGGTATGACACACCACCCAAATTAATTGAGGCATTTGTTAATGGCATAAGAGAAATAATTATTGCACATCCTGATACCGAAAGTGATTCGTATAATGTGGAATTTACAGGTTTTGGTGATTCTGCTTTATTAATTATGGTAAATGTATTTTTTAAGCATTTAGATTGGGGTAGTGAACAATCGTCAAAACATAGATTACATATTGCCATTGTCAAATTAGCAGCTGCTTTAGGTGTTGATTTCGCTTTCCCGTCTTCTACTTTAATGATTGAGCAATTACCAGGTCAAGAATCATTAGCATTAAAGTACAATACCAATCAGCAAGATATTAACAGCAATGTTCAATCGGTTTTAGAAGAATTTAAAGCTATGGATCATGCTAAAGCCTCTAATGCTTCATCATTACCAGATTAATTATCAATTATTTATATTTTTCAATATAGGTGTTGATTTCTTTTTGCACATCCATGTTTTTCCAAATAGCGATTAATTCAAAATAATCAATAGGCAGTTTAGGTTTTTGTTCGACTAATGAGCCATTAGCAAAAGAGCGTTGTAAAATATCTTCAACAATAAAATCAAGTGCTTCACTTTCGGGATGGTATTCAGTCTTTAAAGAGAGTTTAAATAAATTAGCAGTTGAATTATACCAAAAAGCTTTCCATCCGCTGCGATATTCTTTAATCAATTCAAACATGGTTTCACCAGTTTGTCTGTTCACTAGTTTTATTAATATTCTTCCTTCCGTTCGGGTTAGTTTTTTGAGTTGCTCGGTAAACTCACCTTCCATGAATTTTTGAATCTTTTTAATGTGTTTTTTTCGTTTTCTTTTTGATTTGATTCCTTCTAATTCATTATTTATCTCTATCATTTTATCAGAAGCTAGTGTTGCATAGGGGTATGCATTATGCACTTTTTTATAATACCAATAGTAATATTTTTTTTCGGTGGTTGATTTAAATTTTCGATTTTTAAAAATCACCACTTCTTCTAAAGGTATTGTGAGTGAGTCATTTTTGATGATATATAAATCATTGTTTAAATCTTCTTTTTTATTTTTTTGAGAAAATAAAAAGATAGGTAAGATAAAAAGCAGTATAAATAAATTTTTTTTCATTAAAATGGAATGTGTCAAAAATTGCTCCAAATTTAAACATAACCTAGTAATTTATTCGATTAATTCAAATTAATTGAATAATCCGAATTAATCAAATCCGTAGGATATTTTTCTTAATTTCGTAAAAAAATAATATTATGGCTAAACAAAAAATTCTCAATAAAAAATCAATAACATTTTTAGAAAAATACTTGAATAATGCTTCGCCCACTGGTTATGAATCAGATGGTCAAAAAATCTGGATGGACTATTTAAAGCCTTATGTTGATACTTTTATTACCGATAGTTATGGCACAGCAGTTGGAGTAATCAACCCCGATGCAAAATTTAAAGTAGTTATTGAAGGTCATGCCGATGAAATTTCATGGTATGTAAATTATATTACCGATGATGGTTTGATTTATGTAATTAGAAATGGTGGTAGCGACCATCAAATTGCACCTTCAAAAAGGGTAAATATTCATACCAAAAACGGAATTGTTGACGGAATTTTTGGTTGGCCAGCAATTCATACTCGCGTAGCAGGAAAAGAAGAAACTCCGAAATTAGATAATATTTTTATTGATACAGGTTGTAAAACTAAAGAAGAAGTTGAAGCATTAGGCGTGCATGTTGGTTGTGTAATTACCTATCCTGATGCGTTTTTTATTTTGAATAAAAACAATTTTGTTTGCCGTGCTTTAGATAATAGAATGGGAGGTTTTATGATTGCGGAAGTGGCAAGAATGTTAAAAGAAAACAAAAAAGAGTTGCCTTTTGGTTTATATATTACCAATTCTGTGCAAGAAGAAATTGGTTTGAGAGGTGCAGAAATGATAACACATACAATCAATCCAGATTTGGCAATTGTAACCGATGTTTGTCATGACACAACCACACCAATGATTAATAAAAAGAAAGAAGGAGAAACAAAAACAGGTGATGGACCAGTAATAACATATGCACCAGCAGTTCAAAATAATGTTCGTGAAATGATTATAGCTACAGCGGAAAAGCATAAAATTCCGTTTCAACGTCTGGCTTCGTCAAGAGCTACTGGTACTGATACCGATGCATTTGCTTATTCCAATGGTGGGGTGCCATCAGCATTAATTTCATTGGCATTGCGTTATATGCATACTACTGTAGAAATGGTAAATAAAGATGATGTTGAAAATGTAATTAAATTAATTTATGAAACCCTATTAGTAATTGATCCAAAAGAAGGGTTTAGTTATTTTGATTAAAATTTTTTAATAAAAAAAGCCTGTAAAATTAATTTTACAGGCTAATATTTTAAAGAGGTTTAGAAAGTTATTAAATAACTTCTTGTTTAATCTCTTCAACAATTTCAGGGTTTAATAAAGTTGAAATATCCCCTAAATTATCTCCTTCATTTGAAGCAATTTTCCGTAAAATTCTTCTCATAATTTTACCAGACCTAGTTTTAGGTAAACCTGAAACAAATTGAATTTTATCTAATTTGGCAATGGCACCAATAGTTGAAGCGATTAATTGATTGATTTCAATGCGTAAATCAGCATCAGATTTTACGCTTTCGCCATATTTGGTAACATAGGCATACAAAGCATTTCCTTTAATATCATGAGGAAAACCAACTACAGCACATTCTACTATATCTGCGTGCTCATCGATGGCATTTTCAATTGGAGCAGTACCTAAATTGTGGCCAGAAACTATAACAACATCATCAACTCTACCAGTAATTCGAAAATTACCTGTTGCATCTCGATAAGCTCCATCACCAGTAAAATACATATTCTCGTAGGTAGAAAAATAAGTTTCTTTATAACGTTTATGGTTTCCGTAGATCGTACGAGCAATAGATGGCCAAGGCGCTTTCATTGCTAATCTACCTTCCGATGGTTCAAAAGATTTTTGTAGTATTTCTTTTCCATTTTCATCCATCAAAGCGGGTTGTACTCCAGGTAATGGTAAAGTGGCAAAAGTTGGTCTTGTAGGTGTAATTCCTGCAATAGGAGAAATCATCATAGCGCCAGTTTCGGTTTGCCACCAAGTATCTACAATTGGGCACTTGGTTTTTCCAATATTATCATTATACCAGTGCCAAGCTTCTTCATTAATAGGCTCACCAACAGAACCTAAAACTTTTAAACTTGATAAATCATGTTTTTCAACCAAACTTAGTGGATGTTTTGCTAAGGCTCGAATTGCTGTTGGTGCCGTATAAAAATGGGTTACATTCAGCTTATCGACAATTTCCCAAAAGCGACCATAGTCTGGGTAAGAGGGTACACCTTCAAACATAACAGTAGTTGCTCCGGCACAGAGCGGACCATAAATAATATAAGAATGACCAGTAATCCAACCAATATCAGCAGTACACCAGTAAATATCCTCTTTATTACATTGAAAAACATTTTCAAAGGTATAGGTTACACCTACCATATAACCTCCAGTTGTATGTACCATACCTTTTGGTTTTCCGGTTGAACCAGAAGTGTATAAAATAAACAGCATATCTTCGGCTTCCATAGTTTCTGCCTCACAATTACTATCTACTTTTTGTAGCTCGTCAAACCAAAACTTATCACGCCCTGCTACCATTTCTGTTGGCTCAACAGTACGCCTGTAAACGATTACATTTTCAATAGAAGGCGTATCGATTAAAGCTTCATCGCAAACTGCTTTTAAATTGATAGGTTTTGTGCCTCGATAAACTTCATTAGCTGTGATTAACATTTTGCATTGCGAATCATTAATTCTACTCGATAAAGCTGAAGATGAAAATCCAGCAAATACTATAGAATGTACAGCTCCTATTCTTGCGCAAGCCAACATAGCGATAGCAAGTTCAGGAATCATAGGCATATAAAGACAAACTCTGTCGCCTTTTTTAATGCCATTATTTTTTAACACATTGGCAAAGCGAGAAACTTTTACAAAAAGCTGACGGTAAGTGATATGGCGCGATTCTTCATCAGGATCATTGGGTTCCCAAATAATTGCTGTTTTATTACCAATGGTATCTAAATGTCTATCCAAACAGTTTTCGGTAATATTCAATTGAGCACCATCAAACCATTTTATTTCAGGTTTAGTAAAATCCCATTCTAAAACATGGTTCCATTTTTTTTTCCATGTAAAATGCGCTGCTACTTCTTCCCAAAATTTTTCAGGGTTTTTTACACTTTGTTCGTACTTTTCTTTGTATTCTTTAAAGGAATTAATCTTTAATGATTTCATAAATGTGTATTTTTATTATCCAATTAGTGATAATTATTTGTTATAATAAATATTATTAACGAATATAAAATTATTTTTTGAAAACAGTAAAAAACATTCGACAAACGACTTGCTTTTATGAGTTTTATGAAAATATTTTCAGTAAAAGTTCAATTATGAATAAAATAATTCAAAAAATATTAAATAAATAATTTTCACATTGTTATGGATGTGGAAAAATATGCTTTCAAAAGAATTAAACTTTTGAAAGCATATTTTTAATGATTATGTGCATCTCCAACTCCTGACGGAACTCTTATATTTTCAACCAAATCTTGTATCTCTATTGGTGGATTAGGTGTGAATTTTGATATGATTATAGATACACTAAAGTTGATAAGCATGGCAATAGTTCCGAAACCTTCAGGTGAAATTCCAAACCACCAATCATTTTTTGTGCCTCCGCCAAACCAGTCAAATTTAAATCTCAACATATAGTACAACATAAATAGCATGCCAGTAACCATTCCTGCTACAGCACCTTCTTTATTCATTCGTTTATAAAAAATTCCTAAAATTATTGCAGGAAAAAATGAGGCCGCTGCCAACCCAAAAGCTAGAGCAACGGTGGCAGCTACAAAATCGGGAGGGTTGATTCCAAAATATCCAGCAACGGAAACAGCTGCAATAGCTGAAAGTCGAGCAGCAATTAATTCTCCTTTTTCAGAGATATTTGGATTGATCATTTTTTTAATCAAATCATGCGATACAGATGCAGAAATTACCAATAATAATCCAGCAGCAGTTGACAATGCTGCTGCCAATCCACCAGCGGCAACCAAGGCAATTACCCAGTTGGGCAATCGAGCAATTTCTGGGTTTGCTAATACAATAATGTCTTTGTCTACAGTTAATTCGTTTATCTGCGTATCTGCAACATATTGAATTAAACCATCCTTATTTTTATCTTCAAACTGTAATAAACCAGTCTTTTCCCAATTGCTAAACCAACTAGGCATTTCTTCATATTTTTGATTGCTAACGGTTTCAATTAAATTGGTTCGGGCAAAAACAGCAATTGCAGGAGCTGTTGTGTATAAAATGGCTATAAAAAATAATGCCCACCCTGCAGATTTACGAGCATCGCTAACTTTTTTTACTGTAAAAAATCGAACAATTACATGGGGTAAACCTGCAGTACCTACCATTAAGGCTGCTGTAATAAAAAACACATCCAATTTACTTTTGCTACCTGAAGTGTATTCGTGAAAACCAAGCTCTCTATGTAAGCCATCTAATTTATCTAAAAGATAAACACCATCCGCACTAGCGCTTCCAAAACCAATTTGAGGAATTGAAAAACCAGTCATTTGGATTGAAATAAAAATAGCAGGAACCATAAAGGCAAAAATTAAAACACAATATTGTGCGACTTGTGTATAGG
>Ga0209633_10004622_pt1 | contig 12325 bp, 13 predicted proteins | sample Cruoilmetagenom1_FD_187290 | JGI IMG/M metagenome (GOLD analysis project Ga0209633, IMG submission 187290) | Oil polluted marine microbial communities from Coal Oil Point, Santa Barbara, California, USA - Sample 1 (SPAdes) (version 2) | ecosystem: Environmental > Aquatic > Marine > Oil seeps ... | reverse complement strand
ACAGCCCCACCAGTCTGAAAATGAGTGGAAGAATCATAAGGTGTAATTGGTACACCCACTTCTCCCACAAGATCAGGAATAACTCCATCAAATATTGGTGGATCAACTGGAGGGGTTCCACCACCCATTGCTGTATCAACTTCCATTAAAGCCTTATTAATATCTCGAATATACATCCCGGGGATAGTAAATTCTGTGCCCATAACATCACTCAAATAATTAAAAAACATTTTAAATGAGCCACGATATGGCAATAAAGTTGGAAATTTACCCTCAGGTAAAGTAGCGCCACTTTCAATCAAATTTTCTTTGATGATTCTGGAAGCTTTTCCTAAAGAGCCTCTATGGAGAGTTACTGGTGGTATTCTTTGCATGGGATTAATTCCTCAATTATGTTTTAGATGTGGGTTTAGGGTTTACTTTTGCTTTATGACTTTCTTCGCCACGTTTCAATATAGATTGATGAGTTGCCAATTGTGCCTGAGCTCGAGATTGTTCGCCAACTTTTTCAAGGTCACGTTCTTGAGTAACTCCACTTTCTTGCTCAACAAAATCCAAATCAGTTTTATCTGCATTAGAACTTTCAGTTCGAGCTTTAGCATTATCCAGATTAGCATTTGCATTATTCTCATTTGCTTTAGCCAATTCATTTTGAATCTGTGCTCTTAAAAGCTCAACTTCTAATTCAGCTTTAGCCACTTCCAATGGATCCGGAGGAGGTGGTTGCCAATTATCAAGTTTCTTAGCTAATTCAGGCATATTACGTAATCTGGCTATTTCAGCTTGAATCATAAAAGCCATTTCTGGGTCTGCATTGGGACCCATGGTTTGTAACATAAAAGCTAATTCTTTAGCTTTATCATTATCTGCTTCAGCTGTTGAGATAGAAAGACTGATATCAATATCACCATCTAAATCATCTCGTTTTACTGGAACAAATTCTTCATTAGTAATTCGAATAATTTCTTCATCAGAAAGAAATTCACTATTCATGGACGTTATTTTACGACCAATCTGTTTAACTCCTTCAGCAAGTCTACGAAGAATACCAAGTTCACGTTTGGATACTGCATCCATTGCTGAACGAATACCAGTAGCATTTTCACCTAAGGCCTGGCCAGTGATACCACCTTGAGAAAAGGCTTTAACACCTGAAATACTTTCTGCTTCGTTATTCTGAAGCTGTAGCATTAAGCCGGCTGAATTAGGAATCTCCGGATAAGTAGACATATGAAATGCTGCTCGAGGATCAGTACCTGGATTAAACTCATAATCATCACCACGGTCTCTTTTCCGTCTATTGGTAATGTCCAGGGTCCCTTTAGCATAACCTTCCTGTCCATTAGCACTTCGAGCCATAATATCAATCATGCCCCGGGTAACCGCACCAATAATCTTCTGATTATCTTCGATTAACTCTCCATCTGGCTCGCCATAAATTGACTTCCTAACTGGAAGATACTGCACAGACACAAATGGAAGTTTCCCATCAGGGAAAGGATTTCGAATCAACTCAATCATCGTGGAGCCGACCCAAGTAGCTTTAATTGGCTCAACTAAACCTTCACCATTGATATCCCAAAAGCCCCAATACTCATAGGCTACAAATTTCTTTCTGGGTTTATCAGTGAAGTTAAATGAATTGTCTTCAGGGCCTGCATGATCAGGCTCACCAAGAATAGTATTATTCTCAATGTTGATATAATCTAAATTTTTATATTTACCATCCCTTTCCAATTCAGAAAGACTTGTTTCGAAACTGTAAATAACAAAGTTTGCTTTTTCAAGATCACCCAGGCAAGTAGGATCAATAATGACATTGTTGTAATTACAGACCTCAACACTGGGCTGATTCTTAATTGTCTCCATAACAACTTTGAGACCATCCTGAATCATTTCAGTTGGAACACCAGCTTCTATAGAGGCTTCAATATCCTCCATCATTGCTTCTGGTAATTGCTCTGCTGCTGCAGGATCCTGTTGGATTGCTGCAATAGCCTGCATCATAGCCTGAGCAGCTGCAGGATCCTCAATAGGTACCGGTACAAAATTAGGTACTTCTACCTCACCTTCAGTAAAATCCCAACCAACTCGAACAATTACCGTACCTTCGTCAACACATGCACGGACGTATTCATCGAAAAACTTAACTTTCTGAATCTTAGTATTGAACTGATTATTCAGAACCAAACCATTTTGAATGGCAGCTTTTTTATCTTCGAATGTAACCGGTTCAGCATTAAATACATCATCAGTTGATAAAAATGGTTCTGAAAGAGAAGCATATCGCCATTCAGCCTGTTTACGAATAAGTTTAGGCTGTACTTGAGATTTACCAGTAACTTTTTTTGGCCTGGCATGTCCCTCAACATTCAGACTATCAAGCCAATAATCAATTTTAGATACTTGAGTGGCATGATCGCTACGAGCTTCTTCGTAATCCTGTTTCAGATCACTGACTTTGGGTTCATTGGCCCAATTTGTAAAAATCTCAGAACTCTCTATAGAATCCTGTTGATCGATAGCAATTATTTCAGCCATGGTTTAACCCTGAAGATCCACCCAAATGCAGTTAAGCATGATCGCAGTATTTGGTCTAGCCACAAGACCTCCATTAGAAGAAGTGGCACTACTATCCTGAGAAATAGTTAAAGCACTTCCTACATTACCTGCATTACTTACACCTGATTGAATACGATGATAATGAATTGACCTACCCACATTATCGTCATATTCCTTTTTAGAAATTAGCTTATTCATTAATGTTTTACCACCACCAAGCTTAACACCACCATCTGTTTTCCAATACTGCGTATGAGTATGAGACCCAGTGGCACTGGTAACAGAGCCTGTATGGGAATGCGTATGTAAATGTGTATGCCTTTTGTTTTCACTAGGCAAAAAAGTACCTACATTATTAGCCCCTTGAGTACTACCAATATGTAAAGGTTGTCCGGCAACTTCTGAAAAAGGAATCCTAAAATTACCTGTACCAGGATTTGATGCCCCAGCAAAATGATTCCAGGTTGATCCAAGAGCAGCATATAATTTGGGATAATGTTCAATACTTACTGCTCGACCATCACAAGGCAATGAATTCAAAGGAGCTACTGCACCAGCATAATGGAATACAGAGCCTATGAGGGCCTCTGTAGACTCTCTTTTGGCTCTGGCCACCTCAACTGCCACATGGCATGCAATGGCTTCCTGGCTTACTAAAAGACCTCTGGAAGGGGCATTACCACCCATATCACATGCATGGGTTACAAAATCCCAATTCTCTGCATTTTTAAATGAGGTTTTAATATATTGAGAAGCAGCAAGTGTTCCAGTCTCAATAACAATAGTATCCCCTTCTTTCAAATCATGTACAAGGGTAATTTCTTGATTAGGATAATCAACTATATAATCATAATGAGCTAATTCTTTACCACCTCGAATCCAAGCCATGACCCCAGGTTCATCCACAGGATCTTTTTCTCCCCAATGATAAACAAATCCTTCTTTACTAAGTCCTTCACCAGGGTTTGGAATATCTTTATCACCATCAGTACTAACAATGTACGTAACATCATTTCCTGGATCAGTTGGTCCAGTTGGAAAAGTCAGTAATAATTGATTATATGTTGGAACATTTGTTCCAGTTTCTTCATCAGCCGGTCGAGGTTGAGTGGCTGTATCTCCTTCTCCATATCCAGGAGTAAGATTTCGTCGTTCAATGAGCCGTTGCCCATTTTTATACATACTGACAACAATTAATCCTTGAATCCATTGATCAAATGGAATATTCCCATGATCATCCCCGGGAGCAGCATATCCTGGATAATTTGGATCTTCAGGAGACCTGCTATGTAATGCATCCAATACAAATGGAGCTGTTTGATCGCCTAAACTATCCCAACGAAATTCCCAAAGAGTAGCAATTTCAGATACTCCAGAGAAAGCATCCCATTCAATACCATCCCATACAAACATAGTATGAGAAACAGTATCATAATAAGTATGCCCTTCGACTAAAGAACGTTCGAAATTATCTCGTATTGGTGGAGTGGATTTTGCACCCAAATACCACTCATCAGCTGATACTAATTCCCACTCTGCATCTTGACGAGCATACTGTTGACTATCAATTGGAGCTTCTCCAATACCAGGATCAATACTTTTACGTACCCAAGCAACACCATTGTGTTCCCACATCTGACCATATTGGTCTTTAAAGACACCTACGCCATAACCACTGTCACTAGTCGGATCTGGAAATTCAATCATTGTTACACCTTAATCTTCAATTAATATTGGTAAATTTTCATTGTGCTCAGTTGGCTGAACACCATTGTAATGCGTTGGGCCATTTATGACCCCTGTATTTTTCATAGTGATAAATGCTGAACTAAAAGCAAATAATGCCCAACCAGGATTACCACCTGCTGTACCCGCACTACCTGGATTAGTACCACCACCTACGGAATTTGTTCCAGCAGCTCCAGTAGCGCCTGTATAACCTTTTCCACCCCACCATGCTCCTCTGCCACCTCGACCACCACGACCAGCGAAATTAACAGGAACATTTCCATATAATCCATTTTGCCACGCTAACCCGGTACCAGTACCTCTGCCTCCAGAACCACCTGCAGTACCATAACTTATTGCTGTGCTTCCTCTTCGAATATCATAAAAACGATTTTCCCAACGTGCATTAGCTGCCCGTTGATATGTATAAGGAGCAACATATTGAGTAGGGACCTGTCCAGCAGGTTTCCAACCATAATTAATATCCCGGAAGAACATAACATTGTCCCACCAGAGTTCAATATTGGCACTATTTTCTTTTTGATCCCAACGATTTCGAGGTGTTCCATAAGAATTACGCCATGCGCCATAACTGGTGTAATTACCATTTCCTCCTGTACCTCCTTTACCTCCTCCACCACCACCAGATCTGAATGCATATCGATTATCAATACTTATATCAGAAGTTGCAGTAAAAGCATGGCCACCACTACCACTGTTTGCATTACCACTTTTACCTAAAATTTGGCCATAATTTATAAGAGTTACAGTTCTGTATCGTTTTAAATCCCCAGTAACCAATGCAGGAATTGTTGTTACGCTGTCAATAATCGACCCAGAAATAATAGTGATTTCCACGTCTCCCTGGAAAATACCTTTGCCTTCAATTACATGTTGAAGAGTAAGATTTCTACCACTACCTAAAGTGATATATCTGGTTTTTGGTTTAAGAAAAATGGTCATGGTTAAATACTAACATTCACCACATCATCTTCTACATACGTAACCGTAACATGGAATAATGCCTGTTGATTAGCCACTGAACCAATATTAATCCAAACCCAAGAGTTAGCTGGTATGCTGTTTACATCCCAAGATGAATACCCTTGCCCAGCAGTACTATTACATACAACATTTGTACCCTGTAATACTCTATCACCTGTACTATCTCTGGTTGCTGCATGTAAAACATTAAATGTTACATCAGCATTCGCATCTTTTACATGAGCAAACATACCAATAACTGTAAGTGCTTTTGCTGTCCAAAAGAGTGTTGCATCATCAGTATCTTCAGGATATGAAATTGACATAGATTCACGAAGTTCAACCGGTCGAACAACAACCTGTGCCCAAGCCCCATTCTGACGTAAATGATATTCTTCATTAAGCGGCGCATCAGCCTCTACAGCCATAGCCCCTAAGCCAGAAATTTCTGATACATCATGACCATGATTATCCACTCCTGCAGTAATCAAATCCTGAACTTCTTGCTGAGTATATTTGTCTAAATCGACAATATCAAATTCAACTAAATTAGCCCAATCAATAGCATTATGCCCTTTGGCTCTTCCTTCAGGGTCTGGAACAGGGGTAGGTAATCCTGCCCAAGTATTATTCTGAATTTCAACCCAGGTTCCTTTGAGAATAGGATCCGTAGTTAATGTGGGACCACGTCGAGCATAAATAGGGTATGCCAGAGGATCCCCTACCTGATCGCTAGCAGGAGCTTCTTTTACATCAGGATCAGTATGAATAACCGGTTGCCATTCATAAACACCATCAGTTAAATCATAAGCGCGAGCATACTGTAATCCATCACCAGGAGCTTCTTCCATAGCCCATTCTTGAAGAACCCAACTGTTTCCATTAAACAGCCATTTATTTACTTTACCTGTTACTGGATCAGTATAGAAAAATACCTGATTTTTAATAGGAGTGTTTGGAAAATCAATGCCGCCGGCCATTAGTCAATCCTCAAGAAATTGTGTTGTTATCGCCAGGAGACACTTTCATCCACTGGGCAGAGTCTTTATCTGCATACAGGATGTGTAACGTAGCATTTGATGTATTGAACCAAAGAGTACCTTCAGAGAATCCATCGACTGGAGGAGGTGTATTTTGGAAAACAGTGCCATGAATAGCAATTGGAAGTGGATCTGCTGGAGGTTGGTAGCCTGATTCAATCACAATATCTTCACCTCCAGTTGAAATCCATTGATACCCTGCAGCAGTTACATCATTAAAATCATTGCTATCACGATACAAAATGTACATTCGAGCAGTATCTGTTTTAAACCAAAGTTGTCCAGGTTCATAGGCTAATTCATTTGGTTTTTCATCCTGCATTAAAATATTATATCTTTCAGGGGCATTGCTAGTTACGATACCAACCGTAAATAACACTTCTGTGCCCTGCTCTAATGGGGTATTAAATTTGATATGACGATGATCAACTTCTTCATATTCACCCCAAATCATATTTCCATCTTTATCAATAACGTTTGGATGTTGTAAATGTCGAATGTGATCTGGATTTTGAAAATCCCGTGCTAAATGTACTTCCAGATTAAAATTTCCAGGAATATACGTTAATTCACTACCATCTGGATTATGAGGCAATTGGATCAATTCCTCATTTGCTACCCGGGTCACATAATGCACTTTACTTACATAGGCAATATGGGTCACTGTGGCTGCTTCAGAACCAACATGAGCCACTAAAATATCATTTGGCTGTACAGCTGCTGCATCAACATAAATATGGTGTGAATCGATCTCACGGTATGTTCCATACGTTGAATCAACACTGGTGCTGATATGGTGTACACGATTGATATGAACAGACAGATTATTTCGTCCCACAATATATGGAGTGTCTAAATACACTTCATATTCATTTGTGGCTTCATTTTTTAACCCGGGGGTCAGAGGAACCACTTCAACATGTTGTTCTGCAGCTCCTAAAGGAATCCAAAAATCCTTCGAGTAAACATACATGAGTTCCTTACTGGTGTCGTAATAAAGATCCCCATCTGTAATAGGATTACCCATTGGATCAAGTACTGGAGCTGTGCTGTATGCGCCATAGTACGTGGAATTGAAATGATTAATCTTATCAATAACAGTTTGCAACTCATCTGCAATATCCGCTACTTCCTGAAAAGAACCATCCTCAATAGATCCAGCAATTAAAAGGATCTCCCTGAGATTATCATGTATCTCAGACATTTTGTCATAAGCACTTCCAATGTACTTTTCGACAAGACCTGTATAGGAAATGTTGGAGTTTGTTAACGCCATCCGTTTACCTCGAGTTTTTGGTTTGTTGTGTTGTCAGAATTGACCAAGCCAAGTTGCTCTACTTTTATTACAGAGGCTTCAAACTTTGTCATGAAGTTATTACCCTCTTGAGCACTATCTCCACCTAATGAAGTATATGCTCTGGATGCTATGTATTGCAACAGAGCTTCCAATAAAGCAGATGGAATATCAATTTCAATTTCATCAGGGTATAAATTGTCTTTTGGAATTTTTTCATGATCAGCACGGTATTCAACTAATAATGAATTTGTTTCCATCGGATAAGGAATCTGAATGGAATTATATGTTGGGGTGTTTACTGACCAGGCTTTCCTGGATTGCTGAAGAGTTTCAGTTTGAATAATATAAGGATCTGTTTCATTAAGATGAAGTTCCTGTCCATCTTCATTGAATACCCGTTCAATTTTTAATACATTGTCATTGAAGGGTTGGAAAATTGAATCGTGAATATATTTATATTTAACATCTGACTGTTTATTTGTCGCAGCATATTTATAAGTCAGATAATAAGTTTGAATATGGTCCTGGCAATGGATAATCACTTCCTCTTTTCGAAGAGGGAACCGTTTGTACAATTCAGTTAAAGCCAAATTGATATGAGGAATGATCCTTTTATGATCTTCTATGAGAAGACCTTGATTATCTGCCCCACTGTATTCCAGTTGAGACAGTTCCCCATAGGTCAACTGATCAAATAACTCTGATAAAAGCATAATGAATTTAGCTTACTGTTTCCGGGAGTATACGGTTATACCACGTAGGAAGCAATTGCAGATGTCTTTTCCCTATCCCAATCATCTGGGCCCCACATATCATTATCATTGTCTGCAGGGTCTGGAGTAACCTCTGAAGGCTTCCAGGCTACCAATGAAGCCAACATACTGATGGTATCAATAAAATCATCATGTTTACTTCTGAATCCATTAGCAGCTGCCAAAGTAAGTTCATTTATACATTCTTTCATTTCCCGGCTACTTTTACGATCCTCAGGAAAAAACATTCTATTTAATTTGAACCAAGGAACAACAAGATTGAATCGTTTCATTTTATCAGTTGTTGGTCTGATACCTGGAAGATTGCCATTACGATCACTAGCGAAATTAAAATAAATATTTCGGGTTATCATTTCCTGTTGGAGCCAAGGAATAAAACCACCTTGCTGTCCAGAGACTTCTACCCCCACTTGTTGTGGTTGCCATTCCTGAACCAAACGAAATAAATCATCGACATTTTTTTCCATGGTTTGCCGGCATGCTATTCCATCAACATACATCCAATGACCTTGATTATTATAAGCCCAGACAGAAATTACAGATAAATCTGCTGATTGTTTATCTGAGGTAGCAAAGTCAGTAGTAATATAATAATTGAATGCTCCTCGGTTCTTCATTAAATTGGATCGTTGATACCAGCCAATATCACAATCCTGAATTAAACGATCCTCATCTGACATAATTTTAAGCATCAATTCCTGGTTAAACGTATCAATCTTGCCAGCAAGCATTGCTTTTTGATATTGATCATTCACGTAGTCATAAGTGAATCGATCGTCCCAGGCTCCTTTGAAATCCTTTCGTTCACACGGAAATTCTTCACATACCGGATACACATTAACCCACCAGGCACCTGATTCGACGGCTTTATAGAGTGGGTCCCTGGAATTAAACGGGGTGCCTGACCATATGATTTTGTTCTTCGTTGGATGGAGAGCATAGTTTACTGCTTTGTACACCGTATCTTCTATGGAGGCTATGACTGTAGCAGATCGAGCATCCTCATCTGAGATTAAATCGTCCAGGAGAGCGAGTACAGGACGTTTACCCATCTCTTTAGATCCACGTACACCAGTCTTAGCCCCATAGCCCTTCACGACAGTCCTACGGCCCTCTATGTTGTTAAATTCCCAACGCACATCTGTGAATCGAGTATTTGGAATGTAATACTGAAGAAATTCTGAATTTTCCCAGCGATATTCCAAATTCTTCCTCATATTCTTAACCCCATTTTCTATGGAGTCTGAAACATAAAGTGACAGTGGAACCTCCCCAAAATCAGGAAGAACGCCATAAACACCCAGGTAAAGGAACAAATACTCTCCCAAGAGGGTGGTTTTTGCTGAACCACGAAATAGCATATTACAGATATTGGATCGTTGTCCTTTTACCTGATCCAGCATTTTGTAATGTAATACTGGGGTAAGATTTTCTTCCCCACTGCTGCCATTTACTAATTTGATAAAATTGATAAATTCCAGGGCAAAATCACTGGGTTGATAGGCTGAATCATCAGCAAAAGATACTTCATCCAAATAAGCATCAACTGATTGGGCTATTCGAGTGTCTTCTTCTTTTAGAGCAATATTCATAGTATGATCTTATCATGAACAATATCCTATTACCTATTCTGATCTACTTCTTAAGTTTAAATCAGCCTTTGCCTTTTACTGTTAACGATATATTAACCAATACTGTCTATTTACATGGTGCTGAAGCAAATGAACATGATCGGTTAATTCTTGAAAAAGTATGGGCTAATGGAGTTTATGGTGATTATTGTGAAAATGCTACACCATTACTTGAGACATTTCCCGGGGATATAGTAATTTCAGGAAGAGCAAATAGTTTAATTTGTGCATATAACGATCCAATATATCCTACTTATCCTATAGTCGGAGGATCCAATACAGATGAATTTTTAGGGGATGAGCCTATACCACATGCATTTGTAATCACCAATGATCATGGATATGGTTATGTAATTGATTACTGGATGTATGATCCTGAATTTGGCTGGGCCACCCATAATTTAGGGGATGCCATGGCTCAAATGGCTAATATGATTACAGCCATGAATATTCTTGCTGGACGTGAGATGCCAAGAGGGGAAATGAAAAATTTATTGGATGAATCTTCATATGGGCCTCAATACAATGAAAATGGAGAATATTTAGGAGAAGCAATTAATCCTGCTTTAGCTTTAGAATATGCTGTATATGGTCTTCCTCCCCCACCTCCTCCACTTCCATGTACTGCTTGTGATTTCTTACCTGCTATTTACTATTTATTACTATTAAGTGATTAAATAAAAAAAGCCCCTCCGGAGAGGGGCAAAGCAGGGTATTTCAGGGGAGTGAAATTCTTTACTCAGACTGCTGTGGGTTATTCGGATCATAACACACACAATCTAAATATGATTGATGTGAACACCCGGGCAGTGATTCAGGCGCTACAGAACAGTGTGCTGGAAGATGACCAGGAGTACTACCTTGCCCATCCACACTACCTTGACCATCTACTGTATCGTCTGCTGGAAGCGGATTTGTCTGGTTGCTGCAGCTCCCTCCGTCAATGGAACTGCAATTACTACCTCCTCCAGTCGCTGACTGGCTATTGGTGTCACCACCACATGCCACTAAAAAAACACTACTGGCAAATATTAAGAAAACTGTAATTGCCAAAGGGTAAAAATGTTGATATAAAAATTTCATTGATAATCTCCGTCGAAGGTAAATACAGCCCCATTGCCACAAACGGCAGTCATACTGTCATTGAACCAACTATGTTTAATTGAAATGACTCCCCCATTAAGACCACACTGAGATTTAGCGTAATCCATATTGGGAGTAGTCATAGTAGTTTTATGGATCGTACTGCATGCTGATAACACCAACATTAAACCAATCACATAAGTAAATCCTACCATTTGAAGGATTTGACTCACCTTAAAATCCTCCCAATAATATTATTCCCTCGATCAACTTGCTCATGAATATGAACACCAGGAACAAAAGTAAGAGCCTCAGCAATAGAATATGAACCATCAGGGTTCATCTGCTGCGTAGTAACCTGTACAACACACCCCATAGGGGTTTCCATTGCCTTGGTAGATTTCATCCATCCTTCGGCTTCTGAGGAAGCCTTAGAGAGCAATTTAAAGAGATCATCACCAAACATGACAACATCCTTTACATTTGATCTGCAGGTATTCTGATCAGTATTTTGTAATGATTTTGGTTTGCTTGTTTTCATTTTGAAGCCTCTGCATAATTCGCTTCAAAAAAGATTTTACTCACATACCAACGATCCTGAGGATCCCTTGGATTAATAGCAATCATGCCACCAATTTCTGGGGTATCACCATCCCAAACAGATACACCCTGAGCTGCCAGATCCTCACCTTCTTTATAAGGGCGCATTGGCTGCAAGGTTTGTTTGATGTAATTTTTGAAATCACTCATGAAAAGATCGACTTAACTGCCATCATCGTCGCCTCCTCAATATGAGTGTAAGCAATGGCTTTACGTCGATTATCAGTGTTGTCCAAACGTTGAATAGCTAAAATTAAACTTTTTGCTTTCTGTTTAATTTCATCAACATCATCACGATCATTGGAATTAAAGGATCCAATATAGTCCTCTGGAGTCATTTGTTTCATTATATGTCCTCATTGTGGTGCCCCCTTTCAGGGGGCATATATTTACTTATCGATTTTCAGGTTCCCATTTGGGTTGATACATTTTGGCATAAATTTTACCCAGCTCAAAATCTGTCATTCCGTCAGCAGAATCTAGCATTGCCAATTCATTGACCTCATTCATTTCCTTATCATCAAACAATACTACAGGGACTTCTGAAGGATCAGCGTTAGTAACAGGTTGAACTTCATCCGCTTCAGCTCCTCTTTTTGCACAAAGGGCTGGGGTGCCGTATTGGTT
>Ga0209633_10004620_pt1 | contig 12327 bp, 7 predicted proteins | sample Cruoilmetagenom1_FD_187290 | JGI IMG/M metagenome (GOLD analysis project Ga0209633, IMG submission 187290) | Oil polluted marine microbial communities from Coal Oil Point, Santa Barbara, California, USA - Sample 1 (SPAdes) (version 2) | ecosystem: Environmental > Aquatic > Marine > Oil seeps ... | reverse complement strand
CATCATGAAAAATTCTTGCAACGTGCCTTCAAAGCCGACTTTTTTCATGATGGCGCGCATCTCGCCATGTATGCGGGCGACCTCGGATAGTCCCAGCTCGTGAATGTCATCCGCGCTCATATCCGTCGTAGTCATTTGCTTGAGCTGGTAGGCGTAGTAATCTGCGCCGTCAGGTAATTTCCAAACGCCATCATCTGTGGACGTCAGTGCGGCTTGGCGCTCCATTTCGGTAATCATGCCATTATACGCAGGTTTCACGGACTTAAGAAGGGCCGTAATCGCAGCGGTGAAAAGCTCTTCTTCTTGTTCTTCGGACAAATCTAGCTTCTTAACTTTACCTCTGAAATCTTCGAGCAGAGTGGAGTATTCACCATCGTCAAACGGTGCGCCTGTTATAATGTTTTTAGCGTCCCTAATAACGTGTTCATAGACGAATTTTGGCGGCATGATACCGCGTGCGGCGCTCTCGCGTGAATTGACCAAATGTGCTTCCATATAAGGCTTCATGCCGTTTAGCCTCGCAATATAGGCACGTGCGTCGTCAATACTATCGATGCGGTGTTGATTAATCAGAAAGGCAGGCGCATTTGATTGCACGCCGAACATTTGGTTGAAATTGTAGCCATAGCCCCAATATTTCGCGCCTTCTAGGTCGGCTTCTGCGCTCTCTACATAAAGGCGGTATGATAGGGCGTGGCTTTCATCAAGGTCTTTAGGGTCAAAATTGGCTTTGAGGTATTCGAGGTTTTTGCGGTCTTCGTCCAAATTATCAAGATAGAACATTTTACTCGGGTCGTTCCACTTGTCGTAATCTTTCTTCATGCCAAGGCGCGTTAAAAATTGCGGATATTTATCAACTGCTTCCATAAATGTTGTTTCAAACCATTCGTCAAGTTTGGCATTTTGGTCTTGCACTACGGGCGTTGCGTCGGGCGCTGAATCATTTTTAGTCATTGTGGGGCTATCAGTATTTGTTTTTGGCTTGCTATCTTTGTTCGAGCAAGCCGTGAGGGCGAGGGCGCAGACACTTAGGATAAGTAGTTTTTTCATGGGGTTTCCTTTTTTGGCATTTCTTAGTTTAGTTTTCTTATTTGGTGGATTTTTCGGCGATCCATTCATCGACTAATTCTTCTAGTATGGATAAGGGCACGGCGCCATTGGCCAGCACCACGTCGTGAAACTCGCGAATGTCAAAATTGTCGCCAAGCTCGGTTTTGGCATGTTCGCGTAGCTCGATGATTTTTAGCATACCGATTTTATAGGCGGTCGCTTGGCCTGGCCACACAATATAGCGGTCGACTTCGGCGCGAATATCGCCTTCGGGGTTAGCTATATTTTCAAGCATATACTGGACAGCCTGCTCGCGCGTCCATTTTTTAGAATGGATACCTGTATCAACCACGAGGCGCGCCGCGCGGAATATCTCCATAGAAAGCCGCCCGAAATCCTTATAGGGGTCTTTATACATGCCAAGCTCTGCGGGCACGCTCTCGGCGTATAGCGCCCAGCCTTCGATATAGGACGTATAGCCGCCTTGCTTGCGAAACTCTGGTATGCCTTCTAGTTCCATAGCAATGGCGATTTGCATATGGTGCCCAGGAATGCCTTCATGATAGGCGAGGGCTTGCATCAAATATGTTGGCTGCTCACGCACATCACGAAGATTGATGAAATAAGTGCCAGGGCGGGAGCCATCGACAGCGGGCTGGTCATAAAACGCACCGAACGCAGACGCTTCGCGGAACGGCTCGACCCGTTTGACTTCCATGCGGGCTTTAGGTTTGGTGATGAACAAATCATCCAATTCACCTTCCATCTTGTCGATGATAGCGGTGGCTTCTTTCATATATTGCGCGCGGCCCGCATCATCATTGGAAAATGTGAATTGCTCGTCGGTGCGCAAAAAATGGTAAAATTCTTGCAAATTGCCCGTAAAACCAACTTCGTCCATGATTTGCTGCATTTCACCTTGAATGCGCGCCACCTCTTTGAGGCCGATATTATGTATTTCATCCGCGGTCATGTCGGTGGTTGTGTAGTATTTCAGCTGCGCTTGGTAAAAGGTCTCTCCATTTGGATGCTTCCAGACCCCGTCATCATCATTCGCACCCTCTTCGTGGGTTTTAAACATGGTGATTAGCTCTTCATAGGCGGGCTGTAAGGCACCCGTTAGGGCGGTTTCGGCTTGGTCGATTAGCGCCGCCTTGTCAGTAGACGTAATGTCCAGAGCATTTACTTTGGCTTTTATGTCAGAAAATACAGGGCTATCAGGGCCGTCAGTAAATGGCGCGCCCGTGATGACATTTTCACTTGCTGTGATGAGTTTCGCGTAGACGAACTTCGGTAACATAATGCCCTGCGTGTATTGCACCTGCGCCCGTTTTTGATACTGTCCCATATAGCGCGCCGAAGCGTTGAGCCGCGCGATATAGGCCTGAGCGTCCTCTACAGACGACACGGGATGAAAATTGACCATAAATGTTGGGAAATCTGTATGGGGCCCGCTCATATGGTTGAAAACATAGTCGTATCCATCAAATTTATGATCTAGCCCAAGAATGTCAGCGTCGTAATTGATCAATCGGTATGAGATTTTTGCCTGCCGGTCGAGGCGGTCAAAATTAAAATTCGTGTTCATATGCGTGCGCCATGTTTGCCGCAGTGCGTATTCTTCATCTATCGCCGCTTGCGAAACATCGTCTAGCTTGTCCTGCCCGTCTTTGATGCCCAGATAGGACTGGGTTAAAGGTGAGCGTTTTAGGCTGTCTTGATAGCGCGCTTCGAACCAGTCATTGATACCCTTAGACTCGACCTCGACATGCTGCGCGGAGGCACCTTTCGGCTTTGATTTTTCCGAAGAACAGCCGCTAAATGCAAGCATAGCAAGGGGAATGATGAATAAGGCTGGTTTGATAAAGTTGGTCATAATGATCTCGCGCTTTTATGCTAGCTTATATATCTGTTAACTGATTTATCGATAAAAGGAAATAAAGTCGAGACTTATATCACAGCGCGCTATTGGGCTTCTTTCAGGCTTCTTCTATTTTTATGGCGCTTTCTAGTGTTTTTCGCCTCGCATTAACCCTTTTAACGCAAACGCTGTTATGATGACGCCATGATTCGAATTTCTCAAGATGACGCTGAATTAGAAGCGCGCGCTCGGCGCCGTAGCGATATGTGGCTATGGGCGCTCGCCTTTGTGGCGTTGTTAGCAGCGATTGCGGCAGCAGGGCAGGGGAAAGGTCTTGGCTGGCCAGCTTTTATGCTCTTGTGCGGAATTTCGGTCGTGTCAATTTTGGCAGTGATTACCATTTTGTTTAGTAAAGCCGCGCGCGCTGAGTCTGGTGACAGTCATTCTGCGGAGGCTATGCTAATTGGAAAATCCTTCGATGCTATGCCCGTCGCCTGCTTGATACTACAAGAGGGCGTGCCCGTCAGAGCTAACAAAGCCTATATAGACTTGGCGCATAGACTTGGCGTGGATGCGCGCGCCGATGCACCGCCATCCATTGACAGTCTATTTCACCAGAAAGCCAAAACTGGGTCTGCGGCCATGTTTCGCCTGCACCACACAGCGGGTACCAATGATGTAAGCGAGGAAACTATCAGCACATACGGCGCAGATGGTAGTGTGCATACCCTGAATATCAGAGTGCAGGCTTTGACAGGCGGACAGCTCTGGCAAATTTCGCCTTATAGTGAGCAAGACGTAGGCACTGAAGCGCAGCTTTTGACAGAAGCGCCTATCGGACTATTTTCGGTAAATGAAGATGGGGATGTTTTGCAGATGAACGGTGTGCTGCGCGGCTGGCTTGGTGTCGATGACCATGAAAACCTTGGCCATATAAAAGACTTTATCGAAAATCCAGCGGGGCTATTAGGTAGCGAAAAAACGCCTGGCCGGATATTGCGTTGCGATACACGCCTCATCACCCGTAAAGACGTGGTTTCGCCTAGTGTTATGACGGCCGTGTGGCAAAAAATGGATTCTGGCGACATATATGCTAGCGTTGCGCTCTATGGTCATTCGGGACTTGGGCAGGCGGTAAGGTCTCGTAATGACAGTAGCGGCGGTGGTAGGGGCTCCGATTTGGCAACATTATCGAGCGGTGGCCCGCAAGCCGATCTTGTGATGAATGCACCGTTCGCAATAGTGCGGCTTGACAGTACCGATTTAGGCACGAGTAGGATAACCGGTATTAATCAAGCTTTATCCGCGATGACAGGACAGGAGGATTGGACGGGGCGGCGCTTTAAGTCTTTGTTTGAAGACAGCGTAGCAACGCGAAAAATGTTGCAAGGCGGGGCTGATGATATGAAAGGCGCTGTAAACTTACACTTATCAGGCGCAAGCGCAAAGCCTGTTGATGTCTATTTTTCATGTCCAGATATGACGGGCTGTGTCGTTTATATTCTTGATGTGAGCATACGCCGCGATATTGAAGACCAATTATTTCAGTCGCAAAAAATGCAGTCAATTGGCCTTTTGGCGGGTGGTGTTGCCCATGATTTTAATAACCTTCTCACCGCGATACGCCTAAATACGGACGAGTTGTTGGGCCGTCACCCTGTAGGGGATCCGTCATACCCTGAATTGCAGCAGATTAATCAAACCGTTTCGCGTTCAGCGGGCCTCGTGCGTAAATTGCTAGCGTTTTCTAGTAAACAAACCCTGCGCGCTGTTGTTCTTGATGTTACTGATACCCTGTCCGATCTGTCCGTTATGCTAAAACAAGTCATGGTCGAGCGCGTCAAGTTGGATGTTGTACATGGACGTGGCCTACCCGCAATTATGGCAGACAGAACCCAGCTTGATTCTGTACTCATGAATTTGTGCGTTAATGCCCGTGATGCTATGGTTGAAAAAGGTGGCGGCGGTACTATTACGCTGCGCTCTATAAAGGCGGGCCCTGCTGATTACGAAAATGACGGCGTCGAAAACGGTGATGGAAAACAGTTTGTCATCATCGAAGTGGCTGATACGGGCACTGGCATGGACGCGGCTACGCAAAAGAAAATATTTGAGCCGTTCTTTACGACTAAGGAACAGGGTAAAGGCACAGGGCTAGGCCTTGCCACGGTTTACGGTATTGTCCAACAATCTGGCGGGCATTTGCGGGTTAATAGCATCCTTGGCAAGGGCACTACCTTTAGGGTCTATATTCCAGCCGCTAGTAAAGAGGCTTTAGAGGCCGCGCCGAAAGTGCCCGTAGAGAAAGCGCATGTTAAGCCCGCTGACCTTGCGGGGCAGGGGCGCATACTCTTTGTTGAAGACGAACATGCTGTGCGCAAAATTGCTGCTAAAACCTTACGTAAGCGCGGCTACACGGTGGTTGAAGCTGCAGACGGGGAAGAGGCCTATGAAATTCTTGAAGAAGGTGAAGAGCAATTTGATCTTATGATTTCTGATGTCGTCATGCCGGGCATGGACGGGCCGACCTTGCTTAAGAAGGGTAGGGCTTTGCTGGGTGATGCGCGTATTGTCTTTATATCGGGCTATGCCGAAGAAGAGTTCTCAGAGCTTTTGGCTGAAGAGCCAGACGTGACGTTCATCCCCAAGCCGTTCACTTTGGCGCAGCTGGCAACCAAAGTTAAAGATGTGATTGGCGACGCCGCGCCGTGAGGCCTTGGCGGGCCGTAGATGGCGGCGTCCTTTTGCACATTTCACTTACCCCCAAATCATCACGAGACGAGATAGGCGCGATTGTTGAGGGGGCCTCGGGCCTTGTTTTGAAAGCCAAAGTCCGCGCTATTCCCGATAAAGGCATGGCGAATCAAGCCTTGATAAAACTGCTTTCTAAATCGTTCCGTCTGCCCAAAACATCTTTCGAGATTACCTCTGGCAGCCGCTCAAGGCTTAAAATTGTCAAAATATCTGGTGATTTCAAAGAAATTTCAAAAACACTTGAAACCTGCGTGAAACTGGGCTCAATTGGTTGAAAAATACAGTATAATGTATTCAAATGAATATATAAAAGTTCCATATTTGTTCTTTTCGCTTGCGCAATGAGAACAAAGTAGGTACAAGATGTGCAGGCAGTCCAGTTAGAAGCCGTCTTATATGAAATGTGACCGAGGGGCTCCGGTCATAATAAATACGGAGAAGCCAAATGGCTAAAAATAGAACACCGCTCACTGTTGTTGGCAAAGCCGAAGACAAAAACAAAACCGCTGCGCTCGAAGCTGCGCTGGGTCAAATCGACCGTGCCTTTGGTAAAGGCTCTGTGATGAAGCTGGGTCAAAAACAAAGCATGGATGTGGAAGCGATTTCCACGGGCTCTATCGGGCTTGATGTGGCGCTGGGCATAGGCGGCCTGCCGCGCGGCCGCGTTGTTGAAGTGTATGGCCCTGAAAGCTCCGGTAAAACCACATTGGCTTTGCACGTTATTGCCGAGGCGCAAAAGGCAGGCGGTATCGCCGCTTTTGTTGACGCGGAGCACGCCCTTGATCCGGTTTACGCCGCGAAGCTTGGCGTGGACGTTAATGAACTTCTCATCTCCCAGCCTGACACGGGCGAGCAAGCCCTTGAAATTACGGATACGCTTGTGCGTTCTGGTGCCATCGATATTTTGGTGGTCGACTCGGTAGCGGCTTTGACCCCGCGCGCTGAGCTTGAGGGCGATATGGGCGATAGTCTGCCGGGCCTGCAAGCTCGCCTGATGAGCCAAGCTTTGCGTAAACTGACGGGCTCGATTTCAAAATCGGGCTGTATGGTGATCTTCATCAATCAAATTCGTCATAAAATCGGCGTCATGTATGGCTCACCCGAGGTGACGACGGGCGGCAATGCTCTGAAATTCTATTCATCCGTTCGCCTTGATATTCGCCGCATTGGCGCTATCAAATACCGCGACGATGTCATCGGCAACCAAACACGGGTGAAAGTGGTCAAAAACAAAGTCGCGCCGCCATTCCGTCAGGTTGAATTTGACATCATGTATGGCGAAGGCATTTCCAAAACCGGCGAGCTGATTGATCTGGGCGTTAAAGCCGAAGTGATAGAGAAATCCGGCTCTTGGTATTCTTATGGCGATGAGCGCATCGGGCAGGGCCGTGAAAATGCCCGCAAATTCCTTTTGGAGCACCCCGAAGTCATGGACCGCGTCGAGCGTCAAATCCGCACCAATGAGGGCCTCATCGAAGAAGACCTACTCATGCCTAAGGAAGAACAGATTGATGACGGGGCTTTGGAAGCTTAAAACCGATAAAACCGCATAAAATAACAAAAGAGCGCTTGGCACTGCCATGCGCTCTTTCTATATGTGGGACTTAGATATTTTACGGGACTCACATGACAGCGCTGCGCGACATACGAAAACAGTTTTTAGGCTTCTTTGAAGGCCATGATCACAAAGTGATGAAATCCAGCCCGCTTGTGCCGGATAATGACCCGACATTGCTATTTACTAATGCGGGCATGGTGCAGTTCAAAAACCTGTTCACAGGCGCAGAAACACCCGCGCACCCACGCGCGGCCACATCGCAAAAATGCGTACGGGCAGGGGGCAAGCACAATGATCTGGACAATGTTGGCTACACGGCCCGCCACCATACATTTTTCGAAATGCTCGGCAATTTTTCCTTCGGTGATTATTTCAAAGATGATGCCATAAAATATGCATGGGACTTGCTGACCAAGGATTTTGGTCTGTCCAAGGATAAACTCCTGATAACCGTCTATCACACGGACGACGAAGCTCGCGCCATTTGGAAGAAAGTCGCGGGCATTGGCGATGATAAAATCATCTCCATCCCTACGTCCGATAATTTCTGGGCTATGGGTGATACGGGGCCATGCGGGCCGTGCTCCGAAATATTCTATGACCATGGCGAAGACGTGGCGGGCGGGCCTCCGGGTAGCCCCGACGAAGACGGCGACCGTTTCATCGAAATTTGGAACCTCGTTTTCATGCAAAACGAAAAATTCGCGGACGGGCGGCAGGTCGACCTGCCCAAACCGTCTATAGATACAGGCATGGGGCTGGAACGCATCGCGGCAATTTTGCAGGGCAAGCACAACAATTACGACATCGATTTGTTCCAAAACCTCATCGCGGCCAGCGTCGAGGAGAGCAAGATTAAAGCGGAGGGCGACGCTAAATTTTCCCACCGCGTTATCGCCGACCATCTGCGCTCGGCTAGTTTCCTCATTGCGGACGGGGTTAGCCCGTCCAAAGAGGGGCGCGGATATGTGCTGCGCCGTATCATGCGCCGCGCTATGCGCCACGCCCACATATTAGGCACGCCCGAACCGCTCATGCACCGTTTGGTGCCCGCGCTTGTGACCGAAATGGGCGACGCCTTTGGCGAGCTAAAACGCGCCCAAGAAAATATCGAAACTACCATGCTGGAAGAAGAAGAGCGCTTTCGCAAAACTCTAGGGCGCGGCACGGCCTTGCTTGATGACGCCACCGCCAAGCTTAGGAAAGGCGACACATTGCCGGGCGATGTGGCGTTTAAACTTTACGATACATATGGATTCCCGCTCGACCTGACCCAAGACGCCCTGCGCGCCAAGGGCATTGATGTAGACGTTGCGGGCTATGATAGCGCTATGAAAGTCCAAAAAGACACCGCCCGCGCTCATTGGAGCGGCTCTGGTGATGCGGGCAGTAATGCCATTTGGCTGGAACTGCGCGAAACCCACGGCGCGACAGATTTCACAGGTTATGAAAACCTAACAGGCGAGAGCGATGTTTTGGCGATTGTCAAAGACGGCGCGCTGACCAAGGACGCTCAAGAAGGCGACAGCATTTCTTTCATCACCAAAGCCACACCGTTTTACGCCGAAAGTGGCGGGCAGGCGGGCGATAAAGGCAGCGCAGTTATCGGTGCGGCGACCATCGATATTACCGATGTAAAAAAACTGGCGGGCGACATGCATGTTCACATGGGAACAGTCACTATGGGCACGTTTAAGGTCGGCGGCGCAGCGCATTTGAGCGTTGACCCCGACAACCGCCGTACGACGATGGCCAATCATTCTGCCACCCATTTGGTACATGAAGCTTTGCGCCGCGAGCTGGGCACCCATGTGACCCAAAAAGGACAGATGGTTGATGGCGAGCGTATCCGCTTTGACTTCTCTCACGGTAAGGGCGTCACGCCCGCAGAAATCGCGACGATCGAAACGCAGGTCAATCAGGTGATTTTGGAAAACAGCGATGCGGCCACAAAACTCATGGCCCCAGACGCTGCCATAGAGGCGGGCGCTATGGCGCTATTTGGCGAAAAATATGGCGACGAAGTGCGGGTGCTCTCGCTAGGGAATACGCCCGCAGGTGAAGACCATCCTTATTCGGTCGAGCTGTGCGGCGGTACGCACGTCGCCCGCACAGGTGATATCGGCCTGTTCAAAATCACATCCGAGGCCGCCGTCGCCTCCGGTATTCGCCGCATCGAAGCCGTTACGGGCGAAGCGGCTAGGGCCTATTTGGAAACGCAGGCTGGCTATGCCAAGGACGTATCCAGCGCGCTTAAAATAAAACTCTCGGACGTGCCTGCGCGGGTGGCGGCATTGGCTGCGGATAAGCGTGCGCTTGAAAAAGAAGTCTCCAAGCTGAAAAAAGAACTGGCTTTGGGCGGCTCTGGCGGGGCCGCGAGCGTTGAGGAAATCGGCGGCGTTAAATTTATCGGCAGTGTGCTTGAGGGCGTGAGCGGTAAAGACTTGCGCACCATGATCGAAGAGCAAAAGCAAAAACTTGGTTCTGGCATTGTCGCCTTTGTAGCCGTTGATGATGGCAAGGTTGCTGTTGCTGTTGGCGTTACAAATGACCTGACAAAAAATTATAACGCGGCGACGCTGGTTAATCTTGGCGCAGAAAAAGTTGGCGGACGTGGCGGCGGACGCCCGGACATGGCCCAAGCGGGCGGTTCTAATGTAGACGGCGCGGACGCCGCGCTCGCCGCGATTAAAGCGGGACTTGGGTAGAGTCTTTTCACCTCCGCCAGCTTGTTGAATTTACGCAAGGGTGAGACCTCAATAATTTCAAGATATTCAACTGCGGCAAATTGACCGTTTGGACTCCGTTACGGGTTTGTAACTTGAGAAAATGTGTTTTCGCTTCAATTGTATGTGAGTACTCACTTACAACAAGGGAAATATATAATGAGAAAATACACACTCTTTGAATCAGCAAGTCTATTGGCGCTTATGGCGGCCCCGCTGCATATAGCCAAACATCACAAGCAGGTAGTGGTAAAAACTTAGCAGAAATTCAACAAAGACTAGGGCGTCTGGAAACAGAAGACCAAGCCTATAAAGTACGTTTACAGGAATTAGAGCAGGGGCAGTAACCATCACGCCGTGGGAGCGTCAAAATCAATGGGTTGCGGGCTCTGCGATGTTCCTAACGGACACAGTGAAACTGTTTGGTGAAGGTGTTTTGGTCGAAGGGTATGCTCCTCTCAACTTTATCAGCGGGGGTAATCTCGCCCCCGGGGAAACCCATAGCGACGCGGATGCACAAAGCATTGGTGTTGTCTTTGGCGTAAATGTTGGCTTCTAGATAGAGGCCGACAGACTGCAATCTGCGCTGCATATTAACGGCTCTCTCTTCCATGCAGCGTAGATTGTCAGCAAAAAACAGACTTAAACAATGAAAGGAAAATTATGACCAATACAAACCAAAGAGGCCGTATAGGCGCTTCCATTATAGGGGTTATTGCCATCTTGTTTGGTGCGATGACAATCAAGGAAGGCGGCAGCGTTTTATTTTGGAGCGACGCTGCGCGCACAGCAGCAGGTAAATTCGTTCCCTTTGTACTTTGGTTTAACTTTATAGCGGGGTTTTTCTATGTGATCGCGGGCCTTGGTCTGGTTATGCGTAAGCCTTGGGCGGCGAAATTGGCACTTGTGATTGCGGCGCTTACGGTGCTTGTCTTTGCAGCTTTTGGCCTGCGTATCATTATGGGCGGCGGATATGAAACGCGCACACTAATCGCTATGACCATGAGAAGCAGTATCTGGATTGTGATTGCAATGACCGCCCATATTTTTCTTGTGCGCCGAAATTAGTGCAAAGCTAGGCACAGGTAAAAGCTCTACTGACACGTTCATGTAGACGTTTATGCTAACAGCTATTAGCGTTAGTAGATGAGCGGTGAAAATGCGAGTTTTGATAATCATAGCTACCATGCTAGTTATGGCAAGCTGCGCGCCGCAGGCCCAAAAAGAAACCGGAGACAATGCCATGACTGAAACCACAAAAATCAATTATATCGAACTGCCCGTCACCGATATGGCGGCGAGTAAAGCGTTTTACGCGGCCGCCTTTGGCTGGAGCTATGTTGATTACGGGCCGAGTTATGCGTCGTTTGAGGGCGCGGGCATAGACGGCGGCATGGACGCGGCGTCGGATCGCAAGCCCTCCAAAGATGGGGCGCTGGTTGTGCTCTACGCCAAAGACCTAGAAGGCGCGCAAGCATCCGTGGAAAAAGCGGGCGGTACCATCACTGTCCCAATATTTTCATTCCCCGGTGGCCGACGCTTCCATTTCTCAGACCCAAATGGAAATGATTTGGCTGTTTGGAGCAATCCGCAATAGCGTAATTTGATTGCTAGTTTTCGCTTGTTGAGCTAGGTAGGGCTCGAAAATAAGGGGACACCGATGCAAAAATTAATTCTAATAGCTGCTGCTGTTTTAGTGCTTATGAGCTGCGCGCCAGCTAAGGAAACTAAGGAAACCAATGAAGCGGGTAAGCCTGCCGTGGATAATGCGGGCATACCCGTTACTGTCGGCACAACCTATTCTATCCCGTCTAGTGTCTACGGGACAGACCGCCGTATTTCTGTGAAACTCCCTATACAATACGCGAAAGCCAAGGATGAAAAATTCCCCGTGCTCTATCTGATTGACGGCGGACCAGAACAGGATTTTCCGCATATCGCGGGCATGCTGCAATCCGTTGATATTAACTGGACATTGGCCCCTGTAATTCTTGTGGGTGTGGAAACAGTCAACCGCCGTTTTGAGGTCAGCCCGCCCAGTGACGACCCGCGTTATGAAGAGGCAATGGGCAGTAAAGTTGGCGGCTCGCAAGAACTGCGTGATTTTATCCGCAAAGATGTGATGCCATGGGTAGAGAGCGAGTACCGTGTATCGGATGACCGCATGGTTCTGGGCGAGAGCCTCGCAGGGCTTTGGATTGTCGAAACCTTGCTTAAAGAGCCAGATATGTTCACCAAATACGCGGCTATTAGTCCTAGCCTGTGGTGGGAAAATATGGACGTTGCTAAATCATCTAAAGCGGTTTTTGCGGACTTTCCTGCAGGTGAGCGGCAGCTATATTTAACCATGGCAAATGAGGGTTGGAACATGCGAAAGG
>Ga0209633_10004618_pt1 | contig 12328 bp, 9 predicted proteins | sample Cruoilmetagenom1_FD_187290 | JGI IMG/M metagenome (GOLD analysis project Ga0209633, IMG submission 187290) | Oil polluted marine microbial communities from Coal Oil Point, Santa Barbara, California, USA - Sample 1 (SPAdes) (version 2) | ecosystem: Environmental > Aquatic > Marine > Oil seeps ... | reverse complement strand
TTCCAAGACAAAAGTAGATATTTTAGGGGCCCAGTGGGGGGCTGTTGATACCCTTGAAGGGCAGGTAGTCAAAATTGCCGATAGCGTTGCCTATATAAATCATGATATTGATGATGCCACAAGAGCCAACATCATTACCCAAAATGATCTGCCTGGTTCAGCTATAGATGTATTGGGGGGCACTCACTCAGAGAGGATTAATACTATGGTGTGTGACATCGTCGAGTGCTCTGGGCAAACAATGAAGGAAGGGAAGCCATCTATTACCCTAAGCCCCCAGATACAACAGGCAGCCAATGTCCTTAACAAGTTCCTTTTTGATCGGGTATATAATCCCAATCTGGCAAAGGAAGAGACAGATGAGGCGAGGCAAGTGATACAGTTTCTTTATGAGCACTTCACTGCTCACCCAGAAGGGCTAGCTGAGGAGGATACCATTTATGACGAGTCGGTAGAGCGCCGGGTAGTGGACTATATTGCCGGCATGACCGATCAATATGCCCTCAGAATGGCTGAGGAGATCTCTTGCCACCCCAGGAGAATCTTCGGGGGGAAAGATGGGTGTCGTTGAGGAGATCAAACAGAGGATAGACATCGTGGAGGTTATCTCTGATTACCTCCCTCTACAGAAGGCAGGACGCTTATTTAGGTCTCTTTGTCCCTTTCATCCTGAAAAGCATCCGTCGTTTTATGTTTTCCCAGAGCATCAGAGCTGGCACTGCTTTGGAGCTTGTGGCACAGGTGGCGATGTCTTCTCCTTTGTAATGAAAAAGGAAAACGTTGACTTTGGGGAGGCATTACGCCTTCTGGCGGGGAGGGCTAATGTCCCTATTGTCCTCAAGCAGGAGAGTGACCAGGAAGCGGAAAGGTTAAGACAGATGAATGAGCTAGCCGCTGAGTATTACTATCACTTACTTCTTCACTCCTCAGCGGCTGAAATAGTGCGAAGTTATCTAGCCAAGCGAGGGATTTCCTCGAACGCTGTGGAGCAGTTTCAGTTGGGCTTTAGCCCCGATAGTTGGGAGGCACTGAGGGAGTATTTAATCCATAAGGGCTATGAGGAAAGCGAGCTGGTAGCATCTGGCTTAGTAATAGGGAAGGAACACGGGGGAAGCTATGACCGCTTTCGTCATCGATTAATGTTCCCCATACGCGATGTGAAGGGAAGGGTGCTGGGTTTTGGGGCACGAGCCTTGGATGACTCTTTACCCAAATTCATTAACTCTCCTCAGACTATAATGTTTGACAAAGGTAGTCTCCTCTATGGCATCGACCTAGCTAAAGCTGGTATCAAAAGGCAAGACTTGGCTATTGTAGTAGAGGGCTATATTGATGTCATCATCGCCCATCAATATGGATTTGATAATGTGGTTGCCTCTATGGGGACCTCGCTAACTGAGAAACAGGTGGGTATGCTCGCCAAGTTAACCAAAAACCTCACCTTAGCCCTCGATGCCGACACTGCTGGTGAAGTGGCAATGTTACGAGGGCAGGGAGTAATTGCTCAGACTTTTGGTCGACCAATGTCTGTTTCAGGGTGGACAGATGTAAAGTATGAAAATCTCTACAATGCTAAATGGAGGGTCGCCGTCTTGCCTCAGGGAAAAGACCCCGATGAAATTATAAAAGAAAGCACCGAACAGTGGCAGCAACTGTTAGAGCAAGCTACGCCGGTGGTTGACTATGTTTTCGATATAGTGGCTTCCAAACTTGACTTGAGCAAGCTCAATGATAAATCTTCCGCTGTAGACCAGCTCTTGCCAGTTATTAACGAGATCAAAGACCCAGTCTATCAAGCTCATTACCTGCAAAAGCTGGCGCGACTGGTTGAAGTCGAGGAGCGCACTTTAGCTGCTGCTCTTCCCAGGCGACGATTGTCCCAGCCGAAACAGGGAGAGGGGAAAGAGGCACTCTCTACCCTGATGCCATTTTCCTCCCTCCCCTTAGAGGAGTATTGCCTTTCCCTGCTCCTTCATTATCCTCAGTTGCACTGCCAAGCTGGTGAGCTTTCCGCTGACTATTTTATGCATCCTGCATACCGCCAGCTCTTTCTTGCCTGGTGCAGTGCACCCCAGCCAGAATCGCTAGGAGAGGATATAGCTCCAGCCCTTCGGGAGCATCTTCAGCTACTAATGAGCAAGATCCCTCCTCCGCTCGGTGAGGAAGAGGTAGGGCAAGCTCTTGGGGATTGTATCCATCGCTTGCGGGAGCATTATCTTAGGGATTTAAAGATAAAAGAATGGCTGCTAATTTCAGAAGCCCAATCCAAAGGCGATACTGCCGAGGTAGAGGAACTGCAACAGCTAGGAGTGAGACTTAATACTCAATTGAAACAAATTTTCCTTAAGCAAAGGAGGGGAGCCTTAGGGTGATGGGAGTGGGAATATGAGTAAAGCAGATGAGCAACCTGAAGAGGAAGATCAAGTCTCCGAGGAATTATTAGAATCTAAGGGTGATTTAGAAGCGGAGCCAGAGGAGGATGTTGAGACTTCCTCACCATTGGGACTGATAAAAGCAGAGGAGGTAATTCCAAAATGGCCGGGGTTAGAGGCGGTTAAGGAATGGAGTGCCCTCAAACCGGAACTGGAGATAGAGTTCGACAGAGGAGAAGCAGCTGATGATCCAGTTCGCATGTACCTCCATGAAATTGGCAGGGTTCCTTTGCTTACTGCCAAAGAGGAGAAATTCTTGGCCAAAAAACTTGCTGAGGAGAAATACCTCGAAAAGGTAGCGGAGGAGTGTTTTGGCAAACTAAATAGAGCTCCTTCAGCCATCGATATTGTGATTGTTCTCCTCGAGCAGTTGTGGTGTCAAAGCTCTTCGCTCCTTGAGGCCATAGAGGAGCAACTGGCGCTCTCTTCAAGGGAGAGCTTTATGCAACGGATTTCAAATCCCAGGCTGTGCGCTGCTATTGATGGTGAATTTGACCCGGAACTGGTAAAGGCTGTATCTGAAAGATTATGCCAAATGCCAAGCGAAGTGGAACAAGCGATGACAGAGCTGTCGCTGGGTAGCTGCCTCCTGCCTCCCCAACTTGGCGATATCCTTAAGGACAGCTCACTTTCTGAGGTGAAAGAACTTCTCTTAGGGGATAAATTCCCTCTACAGCTTAAGCCGTATGAGAGGTCATTCCGAGCCTACCTGGAGGAGATTAAGAGGGAGGGTGAAAAAGCTGGACATCACCTTGCCGAGGCTAACCTTCGCCTGGTAGTTAGCGTGGCCAAGAGGTATATCGGCTATGGCATGTCATTTCTCGACATAATTCAAGAAGGCAATGTAGGGCTTCTCCGTGCTGTGGATAAGTTTGATTACCGCAAAGGCTATAAATTTTCAACTTATGCTACTTGGTGGATTCGCCAAGCAATCTCTCGAGCTATAGCTGACCAAGCTCGCACTATCCGCATCCCGGTGCATATGGTGGAGACAATTAACAAACTCCATCGAGCCGGCCGCTACTTAGCCCAAGAGCAAGGGCGGGAGCCAACTATTGAAGAGCTAAGTTTGGAGATGGGAGTTCCTCTCCACAAGGTGGAAGAGATTTTGAAGATCTCTCAAGAACCACTCTCTTTAGAGACCCCTATTGGTGAGGAAGACGATAGCTCCCTAAGTGACTTCATTGAAGATCGGGGGGCAATGCCTCCTGCCGATCTAGCTAGCCATCAGCTACTTAGGCAGCAGATTGATATGGTGCTAGCCACTCTTACCCCCCGAGAGCAAAAGGTGCTTAAATTAAGATTTGGGCTGGAAGATGGGCGAAGCCGTACTTTAGAAGAAGTGGGTGCGGAGTTCCAGGTAACTAGAGAGCGAATCAGGCAAATCGAAGCTAAAGCACTACGCAAGTTGCGTCACCCTACCCGGAGCAAGAAGCTAAAGGACTATTTGGAATAAGATGCTTATTTTAGCCTAGATATGAGCTGGGGTATCTTTCCCGATTCTAATTGCTTTGCCAGCTTCTGCATCTGGCGGAATTGGTTAAGGAGCTGATTAGTATCTTGGGGGGTAGTCCCACTCCCCCGAGCAATGCGACGACGGCGACTGCCATTAATAATGTGAGGATTGCGGCGTTCCTCGGGAGTCATAGAGAGTATTATGGCCTCAAACCTTTTAATTTGTTTGTCATCTGCTTCTACAGGCGCTTGGCGAGCAAGATGGGAAAATCCAGGTATCATCTCAACCAGTTGGCTTAGTGGGCCCATCTTTTTGATTTGCCGTAGTTGCTCCAGAAAGTCTTCTAGGTCAAGAGTGGCGGTGCGCATCTTCTGTTCTAATTCTCGAGCGTGCTTCTCATCATAAGCCTTCTCTGCCTTCTCAATAAAGCTGAGCATATCCCCCATGTCTAAAATGCGAGAGGCCAACCGATCGGGATGGAATGATTCAAAGGCATCCACCTTCTCCCAAGTCCCAATAAACTTAATGGGCACCCCGGTAACCGACCTAATAGATAAGGCAGCACCGCCTCGGGCATCCCCATCCATCTTAGTGAGTATCAGCCCGCTCAGCCCTACAGCAGTGTTGAATTCCTCAGCTACCCGCACTGCTTCCTGACCCGTCATAGCATCGGCTACTAATAGCACCTCGGAGGGCTGGAGTGCTTCCTTAATCTGCACAAGCTCCTCCATCATAGACTCGTTGATATGGAGACGACCCTGGGTATCGACTATAAGCCAGCTAGCAGCCGATTCCTTAGCATACTTTCTGGCATGAGCACAGATAGCTGGCGGTGCAACTTTGGCATCTTCACTATAAACAGGGATATTGAGTTGTTTCCCCAAAGTAACAAGCTGCTCTATAGCAGCAGGACGGCGAGTATCACTAGCTACAAGTAAGGGGTATTGGCCTGAGTGCTTCAAATGCAGTGCTAGCTTAGCCGCTGTAGTTGTTTTTCCGCTGCCTTGAAGCCCCACTAACATCACTACCGAGGGGGGGTGGCTTGCACCAGCAAGCCAGCTTTGCCTACCACCAAGAATGGTGATAAGTTCTTGATGAACAATTTTCATCACCTGTTGGGCTGGGGTTAAGCTCTCCAGCACCTCGGCAGTGAGGGCACGCTCCTTCACTATGCCAATAAAGTTTTTCACTACCTTTAAGTTTACATCTGCCTCAAGAAGGGCCAACCTTATCTGGCGCAGTGCCTCATCAATATCCTTCTCACTGAGCCTTCCCTTGCCACCGAGCTTGTGGAAGATACCCCCTAGCTTCTGGGACAAAGATTCAAGCATGATCCGTCAATCCTCTTCACTGAGCTGGGATAACCTTTGGCTTTGGAAGATTCTAGCTGCCAAATAGGCAAGTTCGGGGCTGCCAAATTTTTTGTCTAGCTCCTTATCTTTCGGGCCACCCAAGAAGGGATTTATAACCTCTTGGTCAACATCCGCCACCCATATTTGAACTTTTCCAGCGAAATCCCCTAAATAGTCTCTGGCAAAATTGATAAAAGGTGCCGGGGTTTTCTCCGTGGGGACGACCATCACCTGGTCAGCAACCCTCTCAGCCGAGAGGTTAAACTCCGTCACCGATACGATTGAGGGAATAAGATACAAATAAAGTTTGTACTCCCCCTTTGCTGCCATCATTTCTTTGTGTTGTATTACCTCTTGTTTATCCAAGCAACCGATTACATCATAGCCCCCCTTGGTGAGAAAGTTGTTCGTTGCTGCTTCCATTCTGGGCAGGATAACTGGCGCCCGCAACTTTACCAGTCGATCGAAAGCTTGCTCCAGCTCCTCCATGCGGTATGTGTGGATCGGCTGCAGATAGAATATCTCGCCCAGATAATTCCTTTTCCCCGTCATGTTGGGAGAATATATCGAGACAGGCTCGCTGACAATACTCTGGAAAATCACCTCCTCTAGATTACCTTTTAGCCATTCCTCTAATCCTTTCACCGTCTCCTCACTCAGCTTATCTACCTCTGCCTCTATCGCGCACAACATCTCCTCTCCGGAGACAACTTTATAGGTGGAGAAATAGCGGGAGAGATTTCTAAATATTGAGGCTAATGCTGATTCCATCTTTCATCGCTCCAAACAGTTCGCTCCAGTATACCCCTAACTGCAACAACAACAGGGGAGTCATCTGGGAGAAGTAAGAATGGTTTCCCTATGCGATCATATTGAGCTACGCTTTCATCTAAGGGGATAATTCCTACAACATCCGAACTTATCTCTCGGCAAAAAGCTTCATCACCTTTGGTGACTTTATTCACTATTATGCCTGAAGCTCCAAATTTTAGCTCCATGTCACCAGCCAGCTTCTTAATCGACTCTGCAGTATTTATTCCTCTCTTGGTAGGGTCAGTCACCGCAAACAAAAAGTCCATATCGCGGATAGTGCGTCGACTCAAATGTTCTAGCCCGGCTTCGCAATCAATAACGGTAACATCAAACTTCTTGGTAAACTTGTCAATAGCGTAGCGAAGTATATCATTTAATAGGCAGTAGCAGCCAGGGCCTTCAGGCCTGCCCATGGCAAGGAGATGAAAACCATGTGCTCCTACCATGATTTCCCCAATCAGATTCTCAATCATCATATCTAATGGGACTTGCAGTGGCACTTTCATAGAGGCAGGATTAGTTGAATCTTTAAAAATCTCCTCTCGGATGTCACCAATTGTTTTCCCTACCTTTACCCCCAAAGCAGAAGGTAAGCTAACAGCCGGATCAGCGTCGATTGCCAGGATTCTAAGACCTTGACTTTGTGACAAGAGCTTAATCATTGTAGTTGAAATGAGAGTCTTGCCTGTACCCCCTTTGCCGGAAACAGTTATAGTATATCTTTTCTTGGCCATCTTGCTTTCCCTCGCTTAACAAGAAACCTTATTTAAGTTCATCTTAATTGTAACTTTGGCTCTTGTCAAACTACATCCGAAGCAATATAATGGCCTTGCTTGGATCTACCTCTGCCAAACCAAGAGGGAGGGGTTTGTTTGCCCCAACTTCGAGTGCTGTTCACTCAGGAAGAGATAAGGAGTACTGTCGGTAGGCTAGCCAGAGAGATCAGCAGGGACTATGAAGGTAAAAATCCCCTCCTTATCGGGGTGCTTAAGGGAGCAGTTATCTTTATGGCCGATTTGATGCGCCTTCTCGATATGCCTTTAGAGGTGGAATTTGTCCGGCTTTCTAGCTATGGCAGGGGCAAGGTGAGTTCGGGGAAGGTTAGGGTGGTACGAGGTCTGCTGCGCCTGCCTATAAAAGACAGGGATATCTTAGTTATCGAGGGCATCGTGGATACCGGAATAACCTTGGACTTCCTACTTGGCTGGTTGCGTCGCAAAAGGCCTGCTTCCCTTAGGGTATGTGCTCTCTTTGATAAGGCCATGTGCCGCAAGGTATCTGTTCCTATTGACTACCTTGGCTTAAGTGTTCCCAACGAGTTTGTAGTGGGCTATGGAGCGGATTGGGATGAAAAATTTCGCAATCTGCCTGGCCTATATGTTTTGGAGGAGGAAAATCAACCACAGGGAGCTTAAAAAGTTAATTGCGGTGGCTAAGGGAGAAGCCCCTGCCGACCTGCTCCTAGCTCACGCCAAGATCATAAACACCTTTACCGCCGAGGTAGAGCCAGGTAATGTGGCTATCTTCGATGGCATTATCGCTGGAGTAGGTGACTATTATGAGGCGAGGCAGGTAATAGACCTAGAGGGCAAATTCGTTATTCCCGGCCTCATCAATGGGCATACTCATATTGAAAGCTCTCTACTTCATGTAGGCCGTTATGCTGAGGCGGTAGTGCCACATGGAACCTGTGCTGTGGTCACTGACTTGCATGAAATCGCCAATGTCTGTGGGATCGGGGGAATAAAGTATATAATGAGCTGTGCTCGCTCGCTACCCTTAGATATATTCCTCATGGTTCCCTCTTGTGTCCCAGCAACTAAACTGGAGACCTCTGGGGCTCAACTTAGTGCCGATAGTGTTCAAGCCTATCTGGGGAAGGAAAATGTCCTTGGCCTGGGTGAGGTAATGGACTTCCCCGCAGTGTTGAGCGGGGATAGAGAAATGTTGTTGAAAATCTCTCTCTGTAAAGGAAAGGTTATCGACGGACACGCTCCTGGGCTAAAAGGCAAAGCACTTGAGGCTTACCTCGCTGCCGGCATTCTTTCTGACCATGAGTCCACTACCTTAAAGGAAGCCGAGGAGAAATTGAAACGAGGAATGTATCTGATGATCAGAGAGGGCTCCTCAGCGAAGAATTTGGATGCCCTTCTCCCCGCGGTTTCTGACCAAACCTATCCTCGTTGCCTTTTTGTGGTTGATGATCGTAGTTGTGTCGATCTCTTTAATGATGGTGATATTGATGCTGTGGTGAGAAAGGCGATCGGGCGCGGTCTGGATCCTGTTCGTGCTATTCAACTAGCTACTATTAACCCCGCGGTATATTTCGGGCTCCATAGATTTGGAGCAGTAGCTCCGGGGTATATTGCTAATCTCATGGTAATCGATGATCTAGCTGCCTTCAATATCGAGATGGTGTTTCACCACGGGCAGTTGGTTGCCAAAGAAGGTAAGCCCCTCTTTTCGGTGGATATACCCAAAGATGAAGATCTGGCGCATACCGTTAATATCAGGCCGTTCAACATAGAAGCGCTAAGGATGGCAGCTTGCGAGAAGGTTTATCCTATTATTGAAGTTATTCCTGGGCAGATAGTTACTAAGAAAAGGATTGAAGAGATGAAGAGTGAAGGTGGCTTCATCGTATCTGATGTAGACAGAGATATCCTGAAGCTGGTGGTAGTGGAGAGGCACAGAGCTAGTGGTAACCTCGGTCTCGGCTTGGTAAAAGGCTTTGGGCTTAAAACGGGGGCGATGGCAACATCTTTTGCCCATGATTCCCATAATATTGTAGCGGTAGGGACCAATGATGAAGATATTTTAATGGCCATCAAGGGGATAGAGAGATTGGAGGGGGGACTAGTTCTCACCTCTGGAGGAGAAATTCTTGATTCCCTGCCCCTACCTATCGCCGGCTTGCTCTCTACTGAACCTCTAGAAGTTGTAGTCAATAAACTGGAGAATCTGGAAAGGACAACTATCTCTTTGGGCTGTAGCCTGCCCTCTCCTTTCGCTGTGCTATCCTTTCTTGCTCTACCAGTAATTCCTGAGCTGAGGTTGACTGATCTGGGGCTAGTCGAGGTGGATTAGAATCCCAATTCCTCACCGATGACCAACACTGTAGTATCGGTGAACAGAGGCCTTCGTTCCAGGATTACAGTTGCCCGGCAACCTCGCAGTGGTGAGTCACAGTCGGTGCAGATGCCTGTCTGGACACAGGGGAGATTCAGGCCTGTCTCCTTTAGAGTATGAGGGGCAGCTATTTCCTTTACTCGTCGCAATGCTGCCTCAACATCTTTGACAATCTTGTTAACCGCAACAGCTATGATAACCTTCTTAGGGCCAAAAGTCATGGCGCAAACTCGGTTACCTACTCCATCGGTGCTCACCAACTTTCCATCTAGGCTGAGGGCATTGGCACTAGTGAGGAAAGCATCGCAACTGAGATGAGCACGGCGGATATTTAACACCTCTTCTGATGATAGCCCCGGCTTCCAGTGGTCATAAATAGTATGGCCTCGATTGGCCAACTCATCAAGAATTCCAATCTCCCGAATAGTCATTGAGCCACCCACTCCTATGGTGGCAAGAGGGGGCACAAGTTTTAATATTTCCTCTCGTGCCCTGTTGCGATCCTCCACATAACTGGCATTGAAGCCGTTCGTCTTTAGAGCATTGATCGCCCTCTGGGCTCTTTCCTGGTGATACCAATGCTTGATGTTTTCCTTACCAGCCAGCCTTTTAGCGTAGAGGTCTTCAGGGAGTTTGTTTTCTCTCTCCATTCCTTAGCTCCTTCTTTTTAATCGAACTGACCTCCAAATATTTACCCCAATCTTTGGGTTCATGGAGAACTGTTAGCCTCGGCCAAATTCCCGGTCTAATTGCCCTGAACTGAGATGAAGCATCGTTGGTCTCCCGTGGGGACAAGTGCGTGGCGAGGCTGTTTGCTCCAAGGCACGGGCCAATCCCCTCATTTCCTCCTGAGCCAGCGCTTGTCCTGCCTTCACTGCGCCATGGCAGGCAAGTGAGATGGCTATCTTCTCTTCCCAGTTCACCGAGGTGGTATCTTCCCCTAAGGAGTCTAGAATTTCCCCAACGGCTCCGGCACCACTTTGGCCACCGAGTATGGCTGGTACGGTGCGCAGTAGATAAGTTCTGTTGCCAAAAGGCTCGATGGTGAAACCAAATTGAGCCAGCATTTCTCCTTTGGATCGCAACAGCTCCTCTTGTCTTGCGGTTACCTCGAGTACCATTGGCTCAAGGAGTCCCTGAACTTCTACTGCCCGTTGTGCCCGCTGCGCCAATAGCCGATCAAAGAGGATTCGCTCGTGGGCAGCATGCTGATCAACGAGGTAAAGACCATCAGGACCTTCAGCAATGATATAGGTACTAGCTAACTGGCCCAGAACTCGAAGAATAGGTATAAGGCTTTTAGCTGTTTCTGAGGGCAAAGGCGAAGATGCAGGTTCAACTTGGCCTGGAGTTAATGGGGTTTGTTCCGGCTCAAAGTATGGGGGAGCGGAGTAGGGTTTGATGCTAGGTAGGGGGGCCTTCGCCAGTGTCTCTCTCACTGCCTGGCGTACCGCAGCAAATACTGCCTGCTCCTGGCGAAACCTCACCTCAGTCTTAGCAGGATGAACATTAACATCAATATCCTGGGGAGGTAATGAGATGTTAACGACTGTGATAGGGAATCTTCCGCCCATCAATAGCTCATGATAAGCTTCCTCTACAGCACGAGCCAGCAAGCGGCTTTGCACCCAGCGTCGCTGAACAAAGAAGCTGAAGTAATTGCGGCTGGAGCGGCTGATTGAGGGTGGACTGGTATAGCCGGTGACGCCAGGGAATGACTTCTCCTTGGTTACTATCTCCAGCATTTTCTGGGCCACTTCTATGCCGTATACTTCCATTACAGCCTCCCTGAGGTTACCACTACCTGGAGTATGCAGTACTTCTCGCCCATCGATAGTCAGGGTGAACTTTACCTCAGGAAAGGCCAGGCTGTATTGGCTGACAAGGCTTGTGATATGGCTATTCTCTGTAGTCGATGTCTTGAGGAATTTGAGCCGAGCGGGCACCTCCCGAAACAGATTGCGAACAGTGGCACTGGTGCCTGGAGGGTGCCCCTGATTCCCCTTTTCTACTAAAATCCCATTGCGTAGGCTGAGAAAGGTGCCTACCATTTCATCTCTAGGGCGGGTGATAATCTCTACCCAAGCCATAGCAGCGATGCTAGGTAATGCCTCACCGCGGAAGCCGAGGGAAGAGATTCTCTCTAATTCAGCTAGACTATTAAGCTTGCTGGTAGCATAGCGGTGGAAGGCAAGCTCCACCTCTCCGGCGGGTATCCCCACCCCATTATCAACAACCCTGATGAAGCTCACCCCGCCACCGCGTGCTTCAATACTGATTTGGCTGGCGGCGGCATCAAGCGAGTTCTCCACCAATTCCTTTACCACTGAAGCCGGCCTTTCTATTACCTCACCAGCAGCAATTTTAGAAATGACCTCTGGGGCTAAAACCTTAACAGGCATCTTCCTGATAGCTATTTTACTACATAATCCTGTCGAGCTCTATGTCAAATCGGGTGTTCCTGTTTGGCATGCGATCGAGAAGCTAAATCAACCCCAAGAAGTTTTTGCAAATTCAACGGCAAGATTTTCTTGGGATGGTTTAGGTATGGTGAGTTGGAGATGATGACGGAAAAGGAGGGTTCATCACCCTAATTTTTGATCTCCAGACGCCTGGCTAGGCGATAGGCCAGGATTTGCCAAATCAGATACCAGAAAAGCTACAGTTTCTCTCCACTTTTTACAGTGGGATATTGCCATGTTTTCTCCATGGCCTATCTTCTTTCTTATTGGCGAACCAATCTAGTGCTTCAATTAGCCGAGGCCTGGTATCACGCGGATCTATGATGTCTTGGATTAGCGTCCGCGCCCCAGCATAGTAGATATTATTATATTTTGCGCCAAATTCTTCAATCCTCCTCTGGCGTACCTCTTCAGGATTTGTAGCTGCGGCTATCTCCTTAGCATAAATGACGTTTACCGCTGCCTCAGGGTCCATTCTTCCCACTTGAGCGTTGGGCCATGCCAATACTAAATCCACCCCCATCTGCCCGGTGCCCATGGCAAGCTCGCCCCATCCAGAGCAGTTCCTTAAGTAGACGGTGATTTTAGGCACAGTAGCCTCGCAGATGGCATACAACACCTTGGCAGCATGTCTTTCCAATCCTGCCCGCTCTTGGTCTACGCTGGGTAGATAGCCCACAGTAT
>Ga0209633_10004616_pt1 | contig 12330 bp, 15 predicted proteins | sample Cruoilmetagenom1_FD_187290 | JGI IMG/M metagenome (GOLD analysis project Ga0209633, IMG submission 187290) | Oil polluted marine microbial communities from Coal Oil Point, Santa Barbara, California, USA - Sample 1 (SPAdes) (version 2) | ecosystem: Environmental > Aquatic > Marine > Oil seeps ... | reverse complement strand
CGTGGGAGATGCGGATCTCCCCACTGTAATCGGATACGTTAGAGAGCATGGTGTCCTACAGATGAGTCTATCGGATTTCGGGACAGTCTCAGGAAGCCTCGCCCTTTAGGGCGGGGAGGAGGTCACAAGAGATGGCGAAAGTTATAAAGAATTGGAGACCTTTGTGATGTAGTTAGGTGATTGTTTGATTATCACAGATGTAAAAACTACATTAGTAAAAGTGCCTTATGGTAGACCACCAGGCTTTCGCCCATCGTGGCTGCCAGGAGTTATCCAGGAATCTTATTCGTTTACAATTGTCCAGATTTTCACGGACGAAGGAATAACGGGGATAGCTGGCACGACCTGCTTTGGAGATGAAGCTAAGGTCTTTGTAGATAGAGAAATAAGACCGATACTGCTTAATAAAGAGCTAGAGAGCACTTCGGGAATAGAAGGGATATGGGGGGAAATAAGGAGTAAAGCGGATGGAAAACCCATGATTTCCATGTTACTTTCCGGGGCAGGAGAGGGCAACACTATAGATTGGGGGGGCATAGTGAAATCCGTGCTCAGAAGTCCCTGGAACACTCTGTCGCTATTTAGCTCCAAAAATATCCTGCTGGAAGATAGGCCGTGGTTTGTGAACGTAGCGTTGTGGGATTTGATTGGGAAGAAGGAAAACAGGCCCGTTTGCGACCTAATAGGCAGGAAGAAGGATAAAATCAAAGTTTACGCGAGTACTGGGGAAATCGTATCGTCTAAAACAGTCGAATTCGCCATGAAATGTCTCGATGAAGGATTTAAAACCATCAAGTTAAGAGCACATCACGCCGATCCAGATAAGGATTTAGACGTTATAAAGAAGGTGAAGGATGCGGTAGGTGGTGAGATGGAAATAGGAGTGGACGCAAATCAAGCGTGGACGGTGCTGCCACCATTTTGGTCAAGAAAAAGGGCGCTAGAGGTAGCGAAATCACTGGACAGGATGGGGATAGCCTGGTTTGAGGAACCAGTGGGAGGAAAGGACTTCAAGATGATAGCTGAGATAGCCGATGCTGTAGAGATGCCAATAATGGGTGGTGAGTTACAGCACGGAATCGAAACTCTCGAGAAGCTCCTGGATGCCTACGATATCGTTAATCCAGATATCTCCATGTCATGTGGGATATCCGACGGGATCAAGATAGCTGAGATGGCGAGGAAGAGAGATAAGCTGTTCACCCCACATGCCTGGCAACTTGGGCCCGGCATCGCTGCAAATTTACAGGTCGCGTGTGTATTGGAAAATTGCCCTATGCTGGAATATCCATATGACCCAAACTGGAGTGTGGAGCAAAGAGATCTTTTGCTGGAGGAATCCCTGATAGTGGAGAATGGATATCTTGAAGTTCCAAAAAAACCCGGCCTTGGCGTGGAAATTAACGAGAGCATCATTGAGAAGTATACAGTTGTGTGAGATAAGCATCATTTGGTATAATTGGAACTTTAAAATCATCCATTAGATGAGGTTTAGTGCACTCACTCCTAACTACGTTCCTAAGATCTCTTCTTCAGTTATGCGTTTAAGATTTAGCCTTGGATGTCTCCTTCCATATCGGAACTTTTTCCTTTATTTTTTTTATGAGCCAGCTGCAGGCCTCGAACCCTTCTGCTCTATGTTTGCTCGACACCGTAACCAGGACCACATCCTCGCCTGCTGGTATTTGACCAAATCTGTGCACAACGCTTATGCTCTCCACGCCGAATCTTTTGATGGCCTCTTCGCCCATTCTTTCAATGGTGCTCTTGGCCATCTCTTCGTAATGCTCGTATACCAAACTCTTCACCCTGTCGTTTTCACTCCTTACAGTTCCCAGGAAAGAAACGACTGAGCCGACTTCCAACGAGGTTTTCACGCTCGTTATTTCTTTGTTATGGTCTATGCGTTCCGTTGTTATTTTTACGCTGATCATTTAATCACCACAAACCCCACATCTGTCATCTCTTGAGATCCTAATCGTATCAAAAGAGCAGTTTCTAAGATCTACGATCAGCAGTTTATTCTTGAGGGTTTCACCTATCCCAGCTAACAGCTTTATGGCCTCCCCAACCTGTATGGAGCCTATCACGCCAGGGGCGAACCCCACGATAGACACCCTAGCTTCCCCCCTCTGCTCCCTGAATATACAGCTTAGACAGGGGGTTTCTTTTGGAACTATCGTCGTAAGTTGCCCGTTCATGTTCTCGACAGCGCCGTGTACAAGCGGGATGCGCATCTCTACACACGCTCTATTAAGGATAAATCTAGACTCCCAGTTATCGAGACAATCTATTACGACTTCACTTCCATCGATTAAGTCCGAAACGTTCTTCTCACTGACTTTTTCGTTGTATTGTTCCACATTAATCTCTTCGTTCAACTCTCTCAATCCCTTTTCAGCAGCTGTGCTTTTCATTTTTCCAACATCTCGATCTCCATAGAGGATTTGCCGATTTAGGTCTGGTACCCTAACCCTATCGTGATCCACTATCCTCAAGTGCCCTATCCCTGCAACTGCTAGATAAGCGGAAACGGGAGAGCCCAGACCACCCAATCCGACGATCGTGACCGTTGAATTTCTCAACTTCTTCTGCCCGCCCTCCCCGAGAGTTTCGATCTGCCTGGAATAACGCTCCGAGCTGTTTCCTGCTTCAAGCATGGTTGGAGACCCATCAGCGATATAATAATTTTTCCTGTGAGCTGCGAAGGTTCTGCGGTGGTGATTTACCGTTACTATTTGCATCTTATTGCCTTTACAGAACAAAGAGACGAATTCGATGCACCCGTGATTTCTTCAGGTACTTGACGCGATCTAATACCCTCTTATACATAAATAGAAGAAATTATCGGAAATATAGAAATAACTTAAACCAATCATCCAAGATGTCAATCGAGATCCCAGAAGGAAGTGAAGTCAAGGTAGAAAAAAATAGCGCGCTCTATGAGGGGAGGGCGATGCCCTCACCCGAAGGCGTCCTTATCATCAAGCTCGGAAACGGCTATAACGTGGGACTGAAACTCGACCCAAACTTGAAAATTTTAGAGATCAAAGAACGTGCAAGGAAAAAACCGATAAAAAGGCTGGTAGTTGAGAAAATGGGAGGAAAAACGATCGCGATTCTGGGAACCGGGGGCACGATAGCCAGCTATGTTGACTACACCACGGGGGCAGTTCACCCTACTAGAAGCACTGGCGAGCTCTTGAATTATATCCCCGAGATAAGAGATGTGGCAAACGTGAGGGCAAAAATCCTCTTTTCGGTCTTGAGCGAGGACCTAGGGCCTAAACACTGGAAAATTCTTGCTAAGGAGGTAAAAAAAGAGTTCGAAGAGGGATGCAGGGGAGTCGTGATAAGCCATGGAACCGACACGATGAGCTTCACCGCAGCCGGTTTGGCCTTTATGCTAAGAGAGCTGAGCGGGCCCGTCATACTGACCGGAGCTCAGAGATCTGCCGATAGGCCTTCTTCGGATGGCTTCTTAAACCTGCTCTACTCGACCAGAGCGGCTCTAACCGATCTGGGGGAGGTCGTGGTGGCTATGCACGATACCCTCTCAGACGATAGGATAACTTTGCACAGGGCTTGCAGAGTGAGGAAGATGCATACCAGTGCCAGGGGCGCTTTCAAAAGCATCGATGCTGACCCAATTGGTTATGTAAACTCCGACAGGGTGTATCTAAGAGAACATGATAAAAAAGGAGATAACACCATCATCGACACTCGAATGGATGAGAAGGTGGGCATACTCTACTCATACCCAGGGCTCGACTATGATGTCTTCGAAGCCTTCTCAGAAAGGCATAATGGTATAGTCATAGCCGGGACAGGCCTGGGCCATTGTCCCGACGCGATATTGCCGGGCATAAAAATGGCGATCGATAAGGGGAAAGCCGTCGTCATGACCTCCCAATGTATACACGGAAAGGTCAACCTCGCCGTCTATTCCAGAGGAAGGGAGCTTCTAAAAGCTGGGATAATCGCATGTGACCTGCTCCCGGAGGTAGCCATGATTAAGCTAGGATGGGTTCTGGGTCATACAAAAGATCAGGAGAAAATAGGAGAAATGATGCGGAAAGAGTACACACATGAGTTCGGCGGGAGGAGGTTTATCGATGGTTGAAGTGAAGATAGGCCTCGAAATACACCAGCAGCTGGATACGAGCAAATTATTCTGCGACTGTCCCTCGACTCTCGTCGATAGACCAGATTCCACATTTGAGAGATTTTTGCGGGTTACCGAGAGCGAAGTAGGAGAAATCGATAGAGCAGCACTTTACGAATATGAGAAAAGGAGAAGCTATGTGTACCAATGTCCCCAGGAGTGCTCTTGCCTGGTGGAGATGGATGAGGAACCGCCTCATGAGGTTAATGGCGAAGCCCTCGACATCGCTTTGACCGTCTCAAAGCTGTTGAAGGCAAAGGCCGTCGATGTGATATGCTTCATGAGGAAGATAGTGATCGACGGTTCGAACACAACTGGCTTCCAGAGGACCGCCCTGATATCTCTTGACGGAGAGGTCGATGGGGTGGGGATAGCCACCATATGCCTCGAAGAGGACTCTGCGAGAAAGGTGAAGGAAAATGAGAAAAAAGCATATTACAATATCGATAGGCTCGGGATCCCTCTGATAGAGGTAGCGACTAAACCCGAGATAAAGTCTCCCGATATGGCTCGAGATGTTGCCCTGAAAATAGGCATGCTTCTCAAGAGGACTAAGGTGAAGAAAGGGTTGGGAACCATAAGGCAAGATCTAAACATATCCATATCTGGCATGCCTAAAGTTGAGATAAAGGGCGTGCAGAGCCTAACTCAGATACCCAGAGTTCTGCAAAACGAGATCGTGAGGCAGGAGAACCTCGCCGAGATAAAGGAAGAGCTCCGGAATAGAATAGAGAGCAAGAAGGATTTTGAGTTTAAAGTCTTCGATTTGACGGATGCGTTATCACATTCTAAGTCCAGGATCGTGGCAGATGGATTGGAGGAAGGGAAGAAATGCTTGGCCATAAAGCTCAGGGGATTCAAAGGACTCCTCTCGAAGAGCGGAGAATTAAGGTTAGCCAAGGAGCTGATGAGCTACGCGAGAATAAAGGGAATGTTTCACGGAGACGAGCTTCCGGGTCATGGAATCACCGAGAGCGAGGTCGACGAGGTAACGAAAACGCTGAATCTCGGGGAAGACGACAGCTATGTCATCCTGGTTGATGAAGAAAACAGAGCAAAAACTTCGCTCGAGAAGATCTTTCAAAGGGCCATTCTCTGTTTTGATGGTGTTGTACCAGAGGTAAGAAAAGCACTGGAAAACTGCTATACGGAGTACATGCGGCCGATGCCGGGAAGCGCCAGGATGTACCCCGAGACAGATATTCCCTTCACATATGTAGATGAAGAGCGTTTATCTGAACTAGAGGTTCCCGAGACCATAGAAGGGAGGATTTCAAAACTCAGGGCCTTAGGGGCTAATGAACAGCAATCAATGCAACTCTTAAACACTGGCTACGATGTGATTTTTGAGGAGCTTGTCGGGGGATTCGGAGAAGCGAGGATAGTGCTGAGAATGCTGAACAACACGATACCCGAGCTGGAGGACAAGGGCCTGGATACCTCCAACATAGACTTAAAAATTTTAGGCGGCATATTGGCCGAGTACAAAAAAGGGAGATTCGGGAAGGAGGCAATACCGGATATACTGGGGGAGATCTGCAGGGAGAGAAAAGAGGTGAGAGAAGTCGTAAAAGCACTGGGCCTGAAAGAGGTGGAGCTCCGGGAGGTGGAGCTCTTCATAAAGAGATTGATCGAGGAAAGTGAGGAGATGATAAAAGAGGAGGGGAGAAGGGCTTTCAGGCCTCTGATGGGAAGGGTGATGGAGGAGTATAGGGGAAAAATCGATGGGAAAGTTCTCAGCGAAATGTTGAAAGAAAGGTTGGAAGAGGTGACCGATGAGGTTGAAGATTAAGTTTTTCTCGATATTAAGAGAGGAAACTGGTACGAAAGAAAAGGAGGTGGAGATCACAGGGGAAAATCCGAAGATAAAGGACCTTCTGGACCTGCTTGAAATCGGAAATCTCGAAGAGAGAATAAGAAATGGATTGATTCTGGTGGCAAAGAACTTCGAGTACACGTCCACTACCTCGGAAATAAAAGATGGGGATGAGATCGCGTTCTTTCCGCCAGTCTCTGGTGGTTGAATGAACAAAGTTTTAAAATAGAATGACTATCTGACACCATGGTATTGGAGTCACTATCAGACGCTCTGAGAAACGCTCTCAAAAAGATCGCTCTTCTGGGGAGGATAGATGAAGCATCCATAAAAGAGGTTGTTAGAGACATCCAGAGGGCTCTGCTAAAGGCAGATGTGAACGTTAAGCTGGTTCTAAGAGTCACAAACAACATAGAGAAGAGAGCGCTTTCCGAGAAGGTTCCTCCCGGTATAAACCCCAGAGAGCACGTGATCCGCATACTATACGACGAGCTCGTCCAGGTGATGGGCCAGGGCAGATCTCTCCCCCTTGATAAGCAGAGGATAATGCTGGTGGGCATATACGGCCAGGGGAAAACGACATCCGCAGCTAAGATAGCTCGATTTCTACAGAAGAAAGGGTTGAAAGTGGGTCTGGTACAGGCTGACACCCATAGACCCGGGGCCTACGACCAGCTCAAGCAACTGGCAGGGCAGATAGGGGCCTCTTTTTATGGGGATAAAGAAGAGAAGAACAGCGTGAAGCTTGTTAAGAGGCTTCTAGCACAAACCGAGAAGAAAGATGTTCTGATAATAGATACGTCCGGCAGGCATAGGTTGGAGAAAGATCTGATAGACGAGATGAAGTCCATTGCCGAAGTGGGAAAGCCCGGGGAAAGGCTTCTGATAGTGGACAGCACAATGGGCCAAGCCGCCGGCGAACAGGCCAAAGCTTTCCATGAGGCGATCGGCCTTACCGGCGTAGTTTTAACCAAGATGGATGGGAGCGCCAAGGGAGGTGGAGCGCTGAGCAGCGTCGCTGAGACCGAAGCACAAATAGTTTTTGTGGGTACTGGGGAGAAACCAGACGATATCGAGATCTTTGATTCCACCAGGTTCGTTTCGCAGTTGCTGGGCATGGGAGACCTTCGCACTCTTCTGGAGAAGGCGCAGGAAACCACCGACATGGGCAAGGCCGAAGAAACGGCCAAGAAGATAATGAGCGGTAAATTTACCCTTAGAGACATGTATGATCAGATGGAAACAGTGATGAAGATGGGTTCTCTCAAGAGGATAATGGATCTTCTGCCCATTAAGGCCTTTCCAAAAGAGGTCGATGCCGAACAATCTCAGGCGCTACTGAAAAAGTTCAAGGTCATAATGGATTCGATGACTGAGGCAGAGCTTGAGGAGCCAAAGATAATAAAATCCTCGAGGATTAAAAGGATTGCAGGAGGCGCTGGAGTAAAGGAGGAGGACGTAAAACTTCTTTTGAGACAGTATAACGCTAGCAAAAAAGCCGTTAAAGGTGTAATGTCAAACAGGAGGGCGAGAAAAGCCCTGATGAAACAGCTGAACTTTGAAGAATAATTAGCAGATAAAATAACTAAAAAATTAGACGGGATATTGGATTTTAGCTAGATCTAAGATCCTTCACTCGTCCTTATCTTTTTTCGATCTATTCTTACACCACTGGGAGCGATCACTACTATGTTGTTGCTTATCCCCGCGACATCTCCGTCGGTGTCATGTGCCAGCGCATTGAGGTCGTTCGTGACTCTCTTTAAGGTTATATCATCGTTCAATATCGGCGAGATGTCCAGTATGAGCATGTCCCCATCATACACGAATTCTGCGAGCTCTCTAACATCGCTATAAGCCTGAACCTCCGCCACCTTTATATACATTGAAGCTTGGGTGGAACCCCTCTTTCCCTCCTCTAAAAGATCGCCCAAATCTACATATCTGTCCTGGTCCATCTCCTTCCTAGGAGCCTTCAAGGAATCAAACAATCCCATCTAAACCCTCCTTTCTATGTGATAAGTACATCCATATATAAAGGTTCTGATTCATAATTAGCTCCGAGACATGGATGTGTTCACGAGGAGAAGTTTTCTCTTGTCCCCGCTCTTTATCTCTGTTAGATAAACGTCCTTTCGGAGGTCTACTACGCTTCTCATCCACCTTTCCATCAGATTTGATCTTGGATCGACCGGGGATGAGCCCCTGCTGGCTCTAACCTCGTTTGCGTAGTACGCGAAGTCGGTCAGAGATAACCTGCTGGTCTTCGACAGACTTCCGACCTCTTCCACCCACACCTCATCGAGCTTTTTCAACAGGTCCTCAAGGAATCCGCTCTCAATGGCGTTGGTGAGACATGAGTCGTAGACCATTACTTCATAACCCTTAGGGATCTTTCCAGATTCGGAGAATCCCCAATAGTCCTTTGTTGCGTCCAGCGCTATCTTCTTCTTTCTTTGATCCATGCCTAGCCATAGTTCTTGGGTATTTAAGTTTAAACTCCGCTGTGGTAGCGAGGAAAAGGTTAAGTAAGGCTTATCCATTTCTCGGCCGTCATGGTCGATGAATTTGAACAGATCGAAAAGACCATCTTCGCGGTCAAGACAACCGTGGGACAGGAGAAGAACTGCGCCGATATGATCGCTAACAGGGTTAGAAAGGGGTATGGAAGAATTTACTCCATCCTAAGCCCCGAGACGCTGAGAGGTTACATATTGGTCGAAGCCCAGAGCCATGAGGACGTGGAGATAGCGACACACGCCGTACCCCATGTCAAGGGAGTGGTGAACGGATCGACCTTCGTAGCGGATATCGACCACTTTCTCGTTCCAAAACCTGCAGTATCAGGAATATCTGAAGGTGATCTGGTCGAGTTGGTTGCCGGACCGTTCAGGGGAGAAAAGGCAAAGGTGATAAGGATAGACGGCACGAAAGAGGAGATAACGGTAGAGCTTATGGAAGCCCTTGTGCCGATCCCAGTTACCGTGAGAGGGGATCATGTTAGGGTCTTAAAGGAGGCGGGGGATTGAGAATAGAAGTGCTGGTAGAGGGAGGTAAGGCAACGCCTGGGCCCCCTCTAGGCCCGGCTCTAGGCCCGATAGGGGTTAATGTTGTTGAGGTCGTAAACAAGATAAACGAGCTCACCAAAGCCTTTAGCGGTGCTAAGGTGCCGGTCAAGATAGATATAGACTCGCGGACCAAGGGGTTCTCGATCGAGGTTGGGACTCCTCCGACATCCGTACTAATCCTCCAGAAAATCGGGAAAGAGAAGGGATCTTCCGATCCAAAGAGCCAGAAGATAGGCGATATTTCTCTTGAATCTTTGGAGGAGATCGCCCGAGTGAAGAATCCATTGATGGTCTCAAGCGATCCGAAAGCATCGTTATTGGAGGTGATCGGGACTTGCGTTAGCCTGGGTGTCACAGTAAATGGCAAAGATCCGAGAGAGGCTCAGCGTATGCTAAAAGAGGGCGAGAGAAATGGAAATTGATGTGGAGAATATAGTTAGAGGGGTTAGAGAGGCGCTTTCAAATTCTGGTGAAAAAGGTTTTAGACAATCGGTCGAGATGGCGATAAATCTGAAAGATCTGGACCTCAACAATCCAAAGAACAGAATCAGCGAGGACATCCAGCTCACAAAGTGCGATGATAGATCCAGGGTTGCCGTGTTCGCGAGGGGCGAGATGGCCATGAAAGCAAAGGGGGTCGCGGATCTAGTAATATCCTCAGAGGAACTTGGCGAAATAGCGGGGGATAAGAGAAAAGCTAAGAAGATAGCTAATTCATACGATTACTTCGTTGCCGATGCAACTTTAATGCCCGAGATAGGCAAGAAGTGGGGCGTATATCTGGGCGCAAGAGGGAAGATGCCGAAACCACTTCCTCCTGAGGCAGATCCTAAAGGTTTGATAAACATTCTGAAAAGGAGCGTGAAGGTGAGAACTAAAAACCGACCAGTTGTCCATGCATTTGTAGGAACTGACGATATGAAGCCCGAAGAGATAGCGGAGAACGTAAGGGTTGTGCTGGAGAGAGTAGAGTCAAACCTTGAGAATCCTCATCAGAATATAGGCTCTGTATGGGTAAAGACGACAATGGGCAAAGCCGTGAGACTGGAGAGGTGAAGAGATGAACGCGGAGAAAGAAGAAACCGGGACGATCATTAAAACGGGACGAGGAGAACCAGCTCCTCAGAATGTGGAGAAGGTACAGGTACTCAAGACTCTCGTGGAGGGAAAGAAGACCGTCGGCATCGCGAGTATATCAAGGTTACCGACCCCTCAGCTTCAGCAGATAAGGAAGAAGTTGAAGGGAAGCGCTGAACTCAGAGTTTCTAAAAACCTGCTGATGAAGAGGGCCCTCCAAGACAGCGAATATGATGAGTTGATCGGATTGATAGAAGAGCAGTCCGGTTTAATCATAACGGACCTGGATCCTTTTGAACTGTGGGAGTTTCTCAAAAATAGCATGACAAAGGGTCCCGCAAAGGGGGGAGAAATAGCTGAAGAGGATATTATGGTCCATTCTGGGGCAACATCTCTTAAGCCCGGGCCAGTTATAGGGGAACTCCAGAGAGGTGGTATCCCCTGCAAGGTGGAAAAGGGACAGATAGTGATACAGAAAGACATGGTACTGGTGAAAGAAGGAGAGATTATAAAACGGGAGATAGCAAGCCTGCTTAAAAAGCTCGAGATAAACCCGATAAGCATCGGGCTAAAGCTCAGGGGGGTCTATTCAGACGGTATACTGATCAGACCAGAACATCTAGATGTGGATCTCGATAAACTGACCGGGGATATCGCCAAATGCAACCATAACGCTTTTAATCTGGCCATTGGTCTAGGGTACACCACCCCTGGCACCATTCCTTACCTGCTTCTCACAAATTATCAGAAAGCTTTAAATCTATGCCTCTCTCTACCCTACTTCACGAGGCAGACCATAGGGCCTCTACTCGCTAAAGGGGCTTCTCATGGGCGTGCTCTAGCAAATGTATTGAAAAGTTAAGGATAAGAAGGTGATGACGTGGAGTATATATACGGCGCTCTGATGCTTCATGCGGCAGGCAAGGAGATAGACGAGAAGAGTCTTGAAAAGGTCCTAGCTGCAGCTGGAGTCGAAGTGGACAAACCTAAGATAAAGTCTTTGATCTCTTCCTTGAAGAACGTTAACATCGGCGAGACCCTTGAAAAACAGGTTATAGCTCCCTCCCCTATGGAGGCAAAAGAGGGAAAGGTAGAAGCAAAAGAGGGAAAGAAGAAAAAGGAAGAGGAAGAAGAGGAAGAAGAGGAAGAAGAAGCAGCAGCCGGTCTTGGAGCGTTATTCGGCTAACTGTTTAACATCCGGAACTATCCACGAAATCCTTTTCCCTCTATTTCATCTTATCGTAGATGGTTCCACCACCCTTGGCTATACTTTTCAGAGCGTAATCTCCCCTTTTCCTTTTTCTCCTCATCAGAAAGCTCAGCCCTTTCCTGAGGGGAGGAGAACAGCTCTCCGAACCCTTCAGCTATAGCCCAAGCCAAATCCTCCTCTTTTAAATTTATGCCCAGAGAGGTGATGGAAGTAACCCTCTCCTGAGCGGAGCTTATCCTCTTATCCCTTATTTTGAACTCACTCACCTTCAAAGCGCGAAACATGGTCTCAAGATCGAGATCGAAAAGTATCGTGCCGTGTTGTAGCAGGTATCCCTCCCTTCTCGTTTGCGCGTTTCCCGATAACTTTTTATTGCACACTTCCAGGTCGTTTATTGGGCTGAATTCAGCGTTAACTCCAAACTTTCTCATTCCTCTGATGAGTGGGGTACACAGTACTCGATATGAACTGGCTGTGCTCTTATCAAACCCTTTCTTATCGAGCAGATCATACCATATCTCAAGAGGTACCAATATACTATAAGTCAACTCCCTGTCATGGAAAACTGTCCCACCACCCGTAGTTCTCCTCACAAGGTCTATTTCATTATCTTTGCAGAATTTCACATCGACCTCGTCCTCGATCGATTGAAAATAGCCCAAAGATACGGCTCTCGGCTCCCATCTGTAAAGTCTCAGGGTAAGCCCCCCCCCACAGTTCATTATGGCCTCATCTTCGGCCATGTTCTCAAAGGCGGTTTGACCCTTAATTTCCATGAGAAGGCGCATATTGAGTATATGTGATATGAACTCTAAACCGTTTCGATTCATGCATTCGTCCACTTTCCTGCGGGCCAATCGAGCTTTAACAGTACCTCCGATAGGAAAAAACAGGCAGGATAGGAGAACCTAATGGGACAGGTAAGAGATGGATAAGAGAGAAACTACCCCTGTGATGCCGTATGCCACAGTGGCCTACACCCTTAGAACCCTAT
>Ga0209633_10004615_pt1 | contig 12332 bp, 11 predicted proteins | sample Cruoilmetagenom1_FD_187290 | JGI IMG/M metagenome (GOLD analysis project Ga0209633, IMG submission 187290) | Oil polluted marine microbial communities from Coal Oil Point, Santa Barbara, California, USA - Sample 1 (SPAdes) (version 2) | ecosystem: Environmental > Aquatic > Marine > Oil seeps ... | reverse complement strand
TTCCAGCCTTCCAGGATGGTTTCGGTATCGCTGCGTGTTTTAAACTGGATACCGCTTTTAGCCGTTATTTTTTCTCTCAGCTCAAGATGATTATAGAGCTCACCATTGAAAACGATTATGTGCTTACCATCCTGGCTACGCATGGGCTGAGTCCCACTCGACACATCCTGGAAGGCCAGGCGATAGTGGCTCAGCCAGACCGTATCAAACATAGCTTCGTTATGATCCGTGTCACCACGATGCGCAACCCGGGATGACGCCTTGCGAAAGGCATTCATGCCAGGCAAAAATGATTCCTTTACCTGCCTGTTTGAAAATATGATTCCGGAAAAACCGCACATCGATTATTCACCACCTGATTGATTTCAAATATCAACAATCATTTCATAAGAATTCTATTCGTGCCATGACACTTTATTAGCAAATGATGTCATAAGAAAAGGGAGCAGCAGCCCCCTTTGTAACTCACAAGCGCCCTGCCTTATATGGCAGACTTGAGCGTGTAGCCTCTCAAGTAGGCAGCAAACTCCTGCAAGGCAACAATACCGGTTTGTTCTGCTTCATGGCACCAGGCCTGTAGACGTTGGATACGGTTGGCCTGCTGGCTTGATGAGTTCTGCCACAGTTCCTTGAGTTGTTGTTTCAGGCGATAAACTGTCTCGATGGTTTTGTTGTTTTCAAGTACTTCCGTTACCCGCTTTGACTCATTATCGGCGGGCTTTAGATCTTCCCGGGTCAGTAGCTTGCTGATACCTTGATAGAGGTTTCTGAAATAGTCATTTGCTCGCTGACATTCTTCCTGGATAACGGGCCGAATGACCATCTGGCCATACAAACTCATGATATGAAAACGGTTTCGTACTACGGCACGCACTGTATCGATGTCAATCAATTGCTTGTCAGCAACAAGTTTGACCTTTGGTGATATCTTCATCACTTTGACCAAACGGAACAATGACAATACGCGAATATAGAACCAACCGATATCCAATTCCCACCATTTATTAGACAGGCGGGCTGATGAGGCATAGGCATGGTGATTATTATGTAACTCTTCCCCGCCGATCAAAATGCCCCAGGGAAAAATATTGCGTGAAGCATCCTGGGTTTCAAAATTACGATAACCCCAGAAATGACCTATACCGTTGATAACACCGGCAGCCCAAAACGGTATCCAGATCATCTGCACAGCAAAAATGGTTAACCCAATAGCGCCAAACAGTGCTACATCTATGCTCAGCATCGTGAGGATACCGATAATCGGATAGCGACCATAGAGACGGCGCTCCAGCCAGTCATCCGGGGTACCGTTACCGTATTTATCCAGGATGTCCTGTTGTCGGGCAGCTTGCTGGTAAACCTCACGGCCTTGCCAGAGGATTTTCCTGAGACCCTGGGTTTGCGGGCTGTGAGGGTCTTCTTCCGTTTCACATTTGGCGTGATGCTTGCGGTGTATTGCCACCCATTGCTTGGTCACGATGCCGGTGGTCAGCCAGATCCAGAAACGGAAAAAGTGGCTAATAAGCGGATTCAGTGTGATCGAATTGTGTGACTGGTGCCGATGCAAAAAGATCGTCACCGACACGATGGTAATATGTGTCAGCGTCAGGGCAACGATAACATAGCCCCAGACAGGCAGGTCAATCTGGCCAGCAAGTAAAGAAACCAATAACTCCATGATTTGCCTCCTATAAAATCATTAACGATATCATCCCCGAGTGGCCGCTATCATAGCGGGTCAGGGTAAAATAAACCAATAAAATTTATCGGCAAGGATATTTGTTTCTATAATTAAACCCCCGATAAAATACCCGATGCTAGTCTGCAGGCTTGAGGACTTGCAGGACAAGCTGCACAGTCATCTCTCCATCGGTGAACATCATCTCACCATCCTGAATCGTACATTGTATTTGCATGGTGCGTTGTACCAGATCGGCCAGGGCTTTGCTGGCCTGCTCCGGGACCTGATACACCGCCAGTTTATCCAGCTGCTTGAGATGTTTTTGATTCTGCTGCCACCAATTGTCAGCCATATTGCCGCCATAGGCATAAATGAAAACCTGTCTGGCTCGCCCGCAGGCCCGGCGAATGTGTTTTTCATCCGGTTGGCCAACGTCAATCCACAGCTCAATCTCATCGGTCAATGTCTTTAACCAGAGATCAGGTTCACCTTCTGTGCTCAAACCCTTGCCAAAACCCAGTTGTTCACTGGCGTGGCGGGCAAAGGCCAGCACCCTGACCATCATACGCTCATCCGTTTCAGAAGGGTGGCGTGCAATCGTCAGTGAATGATCATGGTAGTACTGACGATCCAGATCGGCGATTTGCAGTTCAACTTTAAAAATGGTTGCGTTTATTCCCATGTATATTCCAAATATCTGTCATACGCTTATACTAGACTCAAACAAAACCAATGCCACCTGTATGCTATTTGACTTCACGCCCCTGCAACTCATTTCAACCTGACTCCTGTTCATCTGGGCCGGTTTTGTTCGTAGCGGCCTTGGCTTTGGCGGTGCCGCCCTTGGCTTACCCTTGATGCCGTTTGTCTATGGCCAGCCCGTATACTGGTTACTGGTTACCGGTGATCGGTGATCGGTATTCATCTTTTGTTTTTCTCCACACTCACCCTGCGCACCCGGCTGCATAATGTCAATTGGGCCTATCAGAAACAGGCCAGCCGGCCAGCATGTCATACTGACATTTTTAATAAGTATAACTATACTAGCTTTTTTCTAAATCGATTTCACCGAAATGAGGTTGATGATGATCTGATTGTTTTCAAAATAGCCTCAATAATTGGTGAGAAGGGAAATATATACAACTGTACCAAAATATTGCTGTGCCTTTAATGGTCATATTGATATCAGCTGGGCTGCTCATGCAATAAATTTACGAGTGAGCCAGGCAAGGACCTTTATACATATTACTTTTAACATTCAACAAAGAGATTCACAATATGCATTCGCTCTAAACATACGCAGATGAAAAGCAATTTATATCACAGCCTTCTGTTTGGTTTAAACAAGGGTTATACTATCGACATCATCAGGAATATTTAGATTTTATTTCTTATAAAAGAAATAAAATTAAGTAGAATTTCAACTGGAACAAGAGCTAACTTAATATGTCTACAAAAACAGCCTTGATTTGCGGTATTTCAGGACAAGACGGTGCGTATTTGGCCAGATATCTTCTTCATAAAGGTTACCAGGTATTTGGCACATCTCGAGATGCACATTCTTCTTCATTTGCCAATCTGGTTAGCTTGGAAATCAGAGATCAGGTAAAAGTGCTGTCAGTTGCGTTAAATGACTTTAGGAGTGTTTTGCAGGCACTGGTAATAGCAAAGCCAGACGAAGTATATAATTTGGCCGGGCAAAGTTCAGTTGGTCTTTCATTTGAACAACCAGTTGAAACATTAGAAAGTATTACAATTGGAACATTAAATATACTTGAAGCCATACGTTTTACAGATCGGCCAATTAAACTATATAACGCAGGATCTAGCGAATGCTTTGGTGATACGGCTGGTGAGCCAGCTACTGAATTAACTGCTTTTCATCCAAGAAGTCCTTATGGCGTTTCAAAATCAGCCGCATTCTGGGAAGTATCAAATTATCGTGAAGCATATAATTTGTACGCTTGTTCAGGAATTTTATTTAATCATGAGTCACCGCTGCGGCCAGAGCGGTTCGTTACTAAAAAAATCATCTCATCAGCATGTCGTATACGGGATGGTGGTAAGGAAAAATTACAATTGGGAAATATTTCAATAGAACGTGATTGGGGCTGGGCACCAGAATACGTGGAAGCGATGTGGCTAATGTTACAGCAACCTGAGCCAGAAGATTTTGTTATCGCAACAGGATCTAGTTATAAACTTGAAAAATTTATTGAGCATGCCTTCTCTTATTTGGACCTGGACTGGACTAAGTATGTAACAACCGACGAAACTCTATATCGCCCAACTGATATTATGTTTGGTAAAGGTGATCCAACAAATGCAGAAAAAAAATTGGGCTGGAAGGCAAAATATACTATGCCGAATGTAGTAGAAATGTTGATTGACGCTGAGATGTCAAAAATATCTAAATAACTTCATAGTTACCACTATTGGTCATGTTATCGACACGAAAATGCATGACCAGATTCTGCAAAACAACCGGCTATTCAAACAACTTATTGGCGCGGTACTGACCGTGATTTGCCTGTCAGGCTTCTTGATGATGTAATGTTATAGTAACTCTCTACACCATGCTATACCAGATACCCAGAGTGATAAAACTGAATGCTGTCGAGACCGTTACGGCAGCGGCATACACCACGCTGTTCAAACCATAACGGTCACACAATACCAGACCGAGCACCATACTCGGCATGGCGGCTTCCAGCACAACGGCCTGTTGTAACATACCGTGCATGCCAAGACTCATTGATAACCCCAGGACAACGGCTGGCATGAATATCAACTTGATCCCCAGCACGGGAAAAATCGATCGCATGGATTGAAGGTGTTCCCGACTGATATATAAACTCAGGCCCAGTGAAATCAGCATCAAGGGCACCACACCGTTCGCCAGGGTTTGTAACCAGGTACGCAAACCTTCCGGCACAGGCACAGCCAGCATATTCAATATCACCGCCAGCAAGGCAGCCCACAGGGCCGGGACCTTAAGCAAATTAGCAAGCCCCAGACGTGCTCCAGATACATTGCCATAACGCATTGCCACCCAGACACCGATGGTCAGTAACAAAGGGGTACAGGCGAACAGATCATACTGAATGGCGATACTACGCGCCTCTTTACCCAGGGTCGCCTCCAGCACCGGTAAACCCAGATAGGTCGCATTGGGAAAGGCCGCGGCAAGCAGGGCCGCGCCCCGGGTTGGCCTATCCATGCCACACGCATTGCACAGCCAGCCCATAACCAACAGGGAAGCCAATATCGCCACCGAGGCAACCAGCGCAATCTTGAACGAATCCGCACCAAGCGGGGCTTGCCACAGAACCAGTAACACCAGAGCAGGTAAAAACAGGTAATAGACGAGTCCCGTCAAGGCGACTCGGGTGCTTTTTGCATCCTGGCCACCCGGGGCCAGATAACGCCAGGCAACACCACACAGTATCAGCGCCGCCATTTGGATAAGTGCTTCAAACATGAAGCTAATATACCTTCATACAGAAAAATAAAAAACCGTCAGAAAAAAACGAGGGCTTCTCACACCCGTTCTTTATATAAAAACAAACTAATACGACTCCTGCCAGGTCACCGTATGCTCCAGTTGTTTAATCTTGTCCTGTTGTTGCTTGATAATATCCTTGACCACGTCACCGAGGGAGATCATACCGATGAGTTTTTTACCCTCGAGCACTGGCAAATGTCGTATGTGATGTTTGGTCATCACAACCATGCAGGATTCCACTTCGTCGCCGGGAATGGTGTGGTAGACATGGGTCGTCATGATCTCTTTAACACGGGTCTCTTTCGATGAGCGACCTTTGAGTATCACCTTGCGGGCATAGTCACGCTCGGAGAGTATCCCCGCTAGGCAGCCCTTGGAGACAATAGCCAGAGCACCCACACTTTTTTCATCCATGAGCTTGATGGCATCGAGTACAGTTTGCTCTGGACTGATTGACCAGACATCTGATCCTTTGTCTTTTAGTAACTCGGCAACGGTTGTCATACCACACCTCCGGTTTGTGAAACGGACAGAACGTCATAAAAGTATAGAGGAGTAAAAACGGCTTGCGAGCAAGAATGGTGACTTGAGTCGGAAAAAACTCACCGAGCAGGGGAAAACTTCTCTATACCGCCAGGGAGTTAAAATCACTGGAGCGAATACGGTCGCTGTTTTTCACCGACCATAAGGGGATCAAACCCTGTTGCAATATTCTGCGGCCTCCCTGTTCGGTCAATTGAACCTCGGCACAAGGCTTGGCAGTGGTTTCACCTTCATCTTTATAATAATGTAGCGGCAGGCGATCGATCTGACTGGCATGCGCTGGATTCATGTCCCAGCCATCTTTAATGAAGGCCCTCGCCATTTGCTCTGCCTTGATGAAAGCGCCATTACCCCACAAATAGCAACTGTGACAAGGTACTTCCGGCATTTCTTCAAAGGCAAAGGCCTCAATAGGTTTGGATTTTTTACCATAAGGTGCGCGCAACAAAAATCCGGGGACGACCATGGCCAGGTAATCGGCCTCATCAGACTCTCGCAACAGGGACCAGGCAGATTCTACTTCCGGTTGCATTTGATAGTGCCAGTCATCTACATCCGGCGTAATGGCAAATGATTCACAACCAATCAATGTTTCATTGGCAGCCGTCATAAACGGGGCCTGCGCCTTGCGAGCCACGGCGCCGATCTGTAACAGGGTCATGATCTCCTCGACCCGATCGGTAAAACAATAATTACCCAACAATAATCCCCATGACACATCACCCGGCGCCGGGTCACAAAACTTTTTATATAAAGCGGTCTGCGTTACATTGTCTTCACTCAGATCGACTTCCAGTTCATGTTTGGCCACATCCAGGATATACAGTTTTACCCGCTGTCCCGTCTCGACACGGCTCACCAGAAAATCCAGTGACCTCCAGGCCGCTTCCATGGCCTGAAAATCTGGATGATGCAGTATAAATTGCATGTGCGCGGATATCGCCTGATCCACGGCGGCAATCATGTCCTCCTGTCGGGGATCGGTCTTCGCTTCCACATAGGGGGCCACGATTTTTTTGACCAGATTATCGACCATGGCTGAACCCGATGCTGTACCGCTACTGGATTGCATATCGTGCGAGGCCTCAAACATGGACTCCAGTAAGTTTTCTGGTGACAGCGCATCATCCAGTTCCTGAGCCTGTTGTGCGGGCCGTGAATCAGCCGCTTTGTCGCCACCTGTATGCCATGCCTGCAGTTCCTTCGCCGCCTCAGCAAAGGTTTTATTATTCTTCAGCCGGTTGCGCAAGGCACGCAGCTGACTGAAGACTTCAACATTCTGATAAAGCTGATCGGGATGAAAGTCATCCATTTCCTTTACTGGAATATCAATGGGCTCGTCAGAGTCTTCTTCCAGCCAAAGCTGCAAATTAATATCAAAACCGGCCAGGACATCTTCGATATTATCCCGATCAACGGCAATCAATCGACGCTTGCTGATCGTCTCAGGCTCATACCGTTGTTTGTTGTCCCGGCCACTGAAATCACCCAGAACGGCAATACAAAGGGGATCCGTATTGGATGCCATGGGTTTGTTATCTCCCTCATGAGCAAGAGAGCCGGTCTTTTGCTGTGAGTTCTCCAGATTCATCTCAAAACCGGTTCGATATTTTTTATTGTCTGACATGTGACATCCAGTTGAATATTTTAATTGGCACAAACTAACCATGTTTATTATTTTTATCAAGCCTTCTTATTGCTGGAATTAATCTACCCCGGTTCTCGCGAAGGTTTACTAAGTACAAACCATGCAGCGTACCCCATTATCAAACCCGTCAAGACTACAGCCCACACCGGTACCGCTGACCAGAATACGATATATATGAAACTTGCCGTCATCATACCGACCGAGGCCAGTTTGGCCAGGGGAGGTATCACCCGGTGCTGGCGCCATTTTTGAAGGGAGGGTCCAAACACAGGATGGTGGTACAGCCAGTGGTGAAAACGATCCGAGCTCTTGGAAAACATCCACAAGGCCAGGATCATGAAGGGGGTGGTGGGTAATACCGGTAAAAATGCACCGACAACGCCGGTGCCCACAAATACCCAACCCATTAATAAGTAAAACGGTTTCAGCGTTCTGTTCCTGATTTCATTACTTTTAGTCCTACGCAGGACAATTTCATCTCGTAATGAAAATATATAGACGGCTTATGATCAGCTTACAAGCCAGGTTATCAAGCCCTGGGCCAGTATGGGGTTTCAATCCCCTCGCCCAGATCGGCCTCGATCAAGCGATGCCTGACCTCCAGTAGTTTTTCGATCAATTGCGTTTCTTTTTGTTCATAGGCCTCAACATCAGGAGTGCGATTGACGACCACGCCCAGCAATTCCGTAATAGCATTGCCAATGGAATTCTGGCTAATGGTCACCACCAGCTTGCCTGCATCATTTCGATAGATCAGCTGCTTGAAGGCCGGTTTCCAGCGCAGGTCATTGGCGTATTTGGCATCAGTAATACAGAGATCCCGAACCTTCTTGGCAGTTTTCAAAAAGGCATTATTGAACAACAGAATATTTTCGACCTGCTCCGGGAAATAAGTATCCTTGGGCATCGGGGCATTGCGGGTAGACACCTGGGAAAAGAAGGCCCGATAGAAATCGATAAAACCTTTTAAGACTTCATCATATTCTTTCCAGAAACGGACCTCTTTCAAGGCCTCCACCCCGCCCTGGATCTCCCAGCTGGGCAGACCTTGGGGATAACCGGTCAGCGCCAGTTGCGATGAACCATCTTTTACCAACTTGAGAACATCCAGGTTGAGACTGTTAAAAAATCGGTGATAGACATCGCTCATATAGCGTTCGAACAGACTATGCTGCCCACCGTCAGTCAGGTTGGGATTATCGGGATCGGCCAGTTTGGCGTTTCGCAATTCGTCTTGATCGAACACGATAAAATGATTATGCAACATGCGAATACTGGGCACGCCGGGCGAGGTCAGCGGCCAGGTGGCATCCAGGCTGGCCTCCCCGGCCAGCACCAGATGACTGCCAGGATCGGGATATTTCTCCAGCATGTACTCGATCAGGATCTGGTTCATGCGATTCCAGACATGTTTTACATTGTCCGGCAGCTGCGTGCGGCGCACCGGCCTGCCGAGGGGGTCGAGGATGATCTGTGAGGTGTTGTAGATGATCGAGGCATCAAACTCATTGCTGTGTCCCAGTGCCTTGCGATACATCAGCAGGTTTTCCGGGTTTCTCAGCAAACCGTTGTTATTGACCAGGTCATTGAGGTTTTCCGCACTATTGAAAAACTCATTGGGTTTCATGCCTTCAGGCACGTCCAGCGGGATGGGGCGAAACGGGGTGACGATTTCTCGGGGTCCGGACTGCATAACAAATACACTCTAAATAAATACTGTTGGCGGACAAGGTATACCGGGAACACAGCCGAGTCACTTAAAATTATTTAATAGAGTTATCGATTATGTCTAAACCCGAATTTGTTCACCAAACAACGGCAAACCTTTGGTTCCTATATATTCAGCCATGCCTGCTGGCAACATAAATAGCGGTCCTTCCAGCTTTGTTGTTTGAGAATACTGTTCAAGGATTGAAAAGAGGTCCAGACCGTCATAGTCAGGATGTTTAATCGACTCATGCCTGTTTTCAACGCGGCGATCCCTTTTCAGTCTTTTTATCTGAAACCAGGGCACTTTTGTTTCCAATTCTGTGTTGCTAATACTGCCCTTCCAGTTTCTGGCCAGTTGCAAAAGACATTCGCTAATAGTTTTATCATAGATGCGTCGGATCGAGGGAATATCTGCCTTGTATCGAGCCTTTTGAATTGAGCCATCGGCCCAGGACAGGCCATCAAATCCTTCTTTTACCGCATGCAATAACATCAGTTTCAAACCCAGGTTTACCCACTCTTGACGAAACGGCGCCCGCGGAACACAAACGCGGGAATGGGTATTGGTATTTTTAACGCCGGGCTGATGCCAGTCACTTTGTATTTCTTCGATATACAGTAGTTTACGTCCCTGTGTATCGAATCGTGTCTTGGTTCGAATATGTAACAGAATATTTCTTTCGGTGTAGTGTGAACAAAAGTGAGAATGCTGATAATCCGGCAGGCTTATCAACCATTCCCGATAATCTTCCCCACCGAACAGACTGATGTGCCGATATTTGCAGCTATATTCCGGTTTGTTATTTCCATTTTCAGGCGATACCAGTTCATTGGTCATTAGCAAGCGAATATTTGAAAAATTGATATTGCCAAGTATTGTTTCTTTGCCAATTTTTTCGTCAGGGGAGTGCTCCGTTTGCGCCAGGTAGTCCAGCAAGCCTGACCATTTTAACTCCTCCTGTCTGATGCCTTTTTTCTGCAGATTCAATAATGTCTGGCGCCACTGTCTGGCTGACATGTTTGTCTTTGGCATGAAAGTAATCAGCTTCCGCAAATTACTATACAAACATTCAGGATAGGAATGGGAAATAATCGTCGCAGGTAACTCATCATAAATCAGCTTGCGCCTTGCCCCTTCTATTTCATAACGCACATGGGATTGCTCAAGCCAATCAAGCAAAGTATCCCGATCAATTTCAGCCAGCGAGTTTATCCAATGTTCATCTGCCACGGTATGGCCGCTGAATTGATAGCCGATTTTCCAGTTTGCCGGATCGTCTTTATCGTCAGCAAAAACAATATCGACAAGCCTGTAGAGATGTTGGTGGGGAGTATCGCGCGTAACGCTGATGTTCAGGCGCGTCGCATGATAGCGCGCACGTTCACTACTGATTCCAATGACCTGACCATTTGACAAAATCGGCATAAACAATCGTTAACGCTACCCGCTTTGTTTAGCATTTTAGTCAAGTATTATATAAAATTGAGCTAATTGGAATACCCTGGTGCAATTCAAATTAAGTCATTAATAAACCACCGCCTTTGAGTGTTATTTATTAAACCACATAATTCGCATGCCAATTACAATACTGCGCTGCAGGATTTTCAAAAAACCAGAAATTTCTTGTCTGTTGATACCCAAAACACCAACCGGGCCACAGGAAATGAACCATGCTACGTCGCTAGCTCAGCCGGAGCCTGTATGACATGGTACTCACCCTGCTGACAAGCCATGGCTAGCTTCGATGCCTTAATAAATGTGTTCGGGAATTCGGGCAATGTAATTTATAAACAGTTGGGAAAGCCATTTTATATAAATGGCTAAGCAGGCACATTTAATATAGGTCCATCTCGGCTTCGATGAGTTTTCTAAGTTTATCGCGGCAGTTCGTGACCTTACACTCATCGGCATAGCGACAGTCCAGTTCCACGTCGAGCACCACCTCATCTTCAACATCCAGCATACAAACCAGGGCGATCTCTTCCCGCTCGGTGTCTGATCTGGCCTGTTGCAGCAGACTAATGGTGCTACTGCCATCGACAAAACGCTTTTTCGCAAAATAAGCAATGCGATCAAAATCATAATTCCCGAAACAACCAGGACTTCGGTTGATCATAGTACGTCGACCCCTTGCGGCATGATTACATTCAATTATTAACAAATTTGTAAATCATTTCCCATGCTGAGTGGGCAAGAGTTGATGCAAATCAATAAATTTCAACATTCATTATTTTTCCGTCTCATATTCCTCAAATAACGGGATATCACCATCGCTGCATGACCACTCGGCACGTGAATCCCAGAAGATACGGGCCTGTGGTTGTATATCCGGCTCATTGTCCAGTGAACCGGCAGGCAGCATGACAACTTTCAGCTCGGGAACATAACGCGGGATACGACTACCACATTGGCTACAGAACGAGTTGGTGAAACGTTGTGCCTGCGGAATTTTATAATTGGCGATTAGATCCTCGCCTTTTAACCAGTTCACCTTGTCCACCTTGATAAACAGGTTGGTGGCATGCCCTGTGCCCGTCGCTTTACGGCAGCGTTGGCAATGACAATGGTAAAACCGCGTGGCTTCACCCGTTACCTCATATTCCATCGCACCACATAAACAACTTCCACGATAGGTCATGTGTGACATGTCATTTCCTCCTTGCTATAAATAACATTATTATTCAAACAGCATACTAACAAACTTCTCCGGCTGGCATTGCTTCAGTATTACGAAAAAAATCATATTTCACATGTTGCGGTGATTGAGAGCGATCCAGTCTGATTGCCTGGTTGGGAGCGGTGCTCGTCGGTAACAGGCTGCAAGAGGGCTTGTGTGCAGGGCGAGATATCTGGCTCATCCAGAAAATTGGACAGTCGTGCAATAGTTCGGAACAACAGAAACAAAGCCTGTTGGTATGCTGAAGAAGGGAATAACTAATGTTATTTTTTATGCCAATTGCTTTTCAAGCAGGTCTCGCAGCTTGTCGTGGCAATTGGTTAGCTTGCAGGTGCCCGCATATCGACAATTGAGTTGAATGTCCTTTACGACTTCATCATCAACACTCAGCAAACAGACCAGGGCAATCTCTTCTCTTTCCGTCTCCGACTTCGCCTGATTCATCAACGAAACCGTGTCGATGCCCTCGATAAAGCGTTTGCGGGCATACAGGGCAATCTGATCAAAATCATATTTCCCCAAACAACCTCGATTATGGCAAACCATAAAACACCTCTAGCGGCTTAT
>Ga0209633_10004614_pt1 | contig 12332 bp, 7 predicted proteins | sample Cruoilmetagenom1_FD_187290 | JGI IMG/M metagenome (GOLD analysis project Ga0209633, IMG submission 187290) | Oil polluted marine microbial communities from Coal Oil Point, Santa Barbara, California, USA - Sample 1 (SPAdes) (version 2) | ecosystem: Environmental > Aquatic > Marine > Oil seeps ... | reverse complement strand
CGGAAGCGTGAGGCTTCCAATGAACAAAATACGCCGTTTACCGAGTGACAAAAGATGAGCGCCAATCGCGTATCCCCCCGCCTTGTTATCACTCCCCACTAGCGTATAGCTCTCATTCTCTTCCGAACCACCCCAGACAACAACTTTGTTGACGATATCGCCCAACCGATTAAGTCGCTCCGAAAGACCCGCCTGACCAATAACAATGAGGCCGTCCGCCCTACCGGTCTGCAATAGTCGTTTTTCGGCAATCGTCTGTTCTCCTTCCGGCAGGTGCACGATGAGATCGTAGCCGCGTTTAGACGCAGCTGAACTCACCGCGCCAACCATTTCGAGAAAGAACGGGTCCGATATCCCCTGCCCGGACTCCGGCCGCAACGGGATGACGATACCGATCGCCTCACTGGATTGTTTTCTGAGATTCCGCGCCGAAACGTTCATCACATAGCCAGTTTCCTCAGCAATCTTACGGATACGTTTCTTGGTCTCAGTTTTGACAACCGGGCTATCGTTCAGCGCGCGCGATACTGTTGAAACATCAACACCCGCGAGCTTCGCCAATTCAGGCATGGTCGGCCTTTTTTGTTTAGGAAGCATTCAAGTTCCAACTCGAGGTTTCTGTGTTAGAGATTGTGAGAAAGATATTCGTTACAACGATAGGCGAAGCCATTCTTCATGAGTGGGAAGTTTCGCGAGGCACTTGTCAACAAGAGATGAGATATCGTTATCATTCCCAGCATCAAGCGCATGGTTTTGATACGCGCAATACCCCATTCCAAACAGAATAAATTCATAGCTTTCCAACGAAAATAGCCGCTGATTCAACGCAAAGTCGAGATCAGAAGGCGGTCGGGTGCGCCAAAGCTCAAGTCTGTCGCTCAAGCTGTCGAGAACAGCAGACTGATCGGTCGCCGCCATCCAAAAGGGCGTATCACGCCGTAGAGACGTCACATAATGAAGATTGATGAAATCCAACACTTCTTCATAGAGGCCTTGCGTCAGGCAATTGAAATGCGAGGCGGTCTGCGATGGCGCCAACCGATAGCCGGGAATAAGTTCGCTAAGCGCCTGCGCCGCAAATTCAATCATATATAGCCCTGACGATTCCAGAGGCTCAAGAAAACCGTCAGCCAAGCCAACTGCAACGCAATTTCCCGTCCATGATTTGACCCGTTTGCTCGTTTCGAAACGAATATGACCAACTTCCAAATTATCTGTATGGGCGCCTTCAAACGCTCTGAGTTCGGTCTCGGCTTCATCCTCGCTTAGAAAGGCGCTCGAATAAACATAGCCGAGGCCTCGCCTTGAGGTGAGGTTTATATCCCAGGACCAACCAGCAGCTCTTGCCGTCGCTAGCGTATAAGGGCGTAGCCGCTCCAGACGATGAATGTCGTAAGGAACACGCATGGTCGCTGCCCGATCACATAAGCAATTTTTCTCATAATGTTGCTTGCTAACGCCAAGCGCTTCGCCGATAAGGCGCGCGCGAAACCCCGTACAATCAACATAAAGATCAGCACTCAACCGTTCCTCAGTATCTGTCGTAACGGCTAAGATATTGCTATCCGCACCGATCTCAACATCACGCACGAACGCTTTTTTGTGTTTGATCCCTCGCGCAACGCCCCAATTGGCAAGCATATTTGCCAGCATCGCCGCGTCCAAATGATAGGCATAAGGAAAAGTTGAGCCATAATCAGGCCACCCAACAGCTTTCGGCGCGCGATTGTGATCGGAAAGGTGAGATAAAAGTGAGAAGGTTTTATCGAATGGCGTCTGTGCTGCGCTTGTTAGCCAGCTTCGAACCTTACTGTCGGTTTCGGGCCGTTGGCGACGATCAAAGGGGTGATCGTATTGGGCGTCAGGGTTCCAATCTACAAATCGGATCGCATTCTTAAACGTCGCCTCACACCCTCTCATGAATTCTCGTTCGGGAATCCCGATTGTCTGAAGGGTCCGCCTTATGCTCGGAACAGTCGCCTCGCCAACGCCGATGATTGGAATATCAGGCGCCTCCAGGAGAATAATTTCAAAGCTTGGGGTCGTGTCACCATTGAGTACGGCGTTCAAAACATTAGCCGTAATCCATCCTGCGCTTCCCCCGCCGACAATCATTATCCGCATCACAGCTCTGAGCCCTTCAGATCATGCCTCCTCAATGCGCAAATAGCGCTTTCTCATAACTTGCGGTTTTCAGATATAGGGCGATAATACAAAAATTGCAATCGATTGGGTTTTGATAAGATGTCAGAATTTAACATCGTCATTGTCGGCGGGGGAACAGCGGGCTGGCTTTCTGCTGCATTTCTGTCGAGGCAACTACCGCTTACGCTTGGACGCCAGGTCAAAGTGACCCTTGTCGAGGCCAGCGACATTCCGATTGTGGGCGTTGGTGAAGCGACGATACCAACATTGCGTCAAACGCTTTCAGCGTGCGGGGTCGATGAAGCCGATTTTTTGCGTGCGTGTGACGCTACTTTCAAGCATGGCATTGAATTCGTGCAATGGCGCAAAACCCCTGCAGAGGCGCCTGGGGAAGCCTATTTCCATCCCTTTGGCGAGCCCCTAACAGTCGCCAACCACAACCCAGCGCGACAATGGAGTCGGCTCGGTGTTGAAGAACGCGGCGCCTTTGCCGATTTGTTCTCCGTACAGAAAGAAATGGCGCTTGCCGGCCGCGCACCTAAATCTCTGCAGGATCGCGCCTATGATGGGGCCCTACCCTACGCCTATCACCTGGACGCCGGATGTTTCGCAGAATTCTTGAAACAACGATTCCGCAAGCGATCGGTTGAGCACATCATTGCTCGTGTCGAGCAAGTCAGCATGACTGAAGAAAACAATATCGCCGAACTACACCTCGATGACGGCCGTATTATTAATGGCGATCTATTCATCGATTGTACCGGATTTGCCGCACGGCTGATCAACGCTGATAGCAAAAACAGTTTCAACAGCAAAACTGATGTACTATTCGTTGATCGCGCGGTTACGGCGCGGGTGCCGCATCGAGGTGTCGCAGATATTAAAGGTTTCACTCGTAGCACGGCGCAGGAGTCCGGTTGGATGTGGGACATTGCCTTGCAAGGGCGACGCGGCGTCGGACATGTCTACTCTTCACGCCATGTGGACGATGAAACAGCGCGCCAGACATTAGCAACCTATCTCAATGCGGACCCTCAATCACTGGAAAGCCGCAAACTTGATATGCGCATCGGCTACCACCAACATCAGTGGCGCGGAAACTGCGTGGCGGTTGGTTTATCAAGTGGCTTTTTAGAGCCGCTGGAATCGACCGGGATCTACCTTATCGAAATGGCTAACTGGGCGTTGGCGGATATGATCCCGCGTTTCGCATCCGGTACAAATGCTGCGACCCGGTATAATGAGATCATGTCCAACCACTTCGAAAACATCGTGGATTTTCTAAAACTGCACTACTGTATCAGCCAAAGGCGTGATTCAGCTTTCTGGCGCGACAATACCGATTTAAAATCAATCCCTGACACGCTGATCCAAAAGCTTAAAACCTGGCGCGACAATATACCGAGCATCTACGACTTCGACCGGACCACACAGTGTTTTTCAGTTACGAATTACCAATTCGTGTTGTTTGGGATGGGCTGGCCAAGTCATGTTGCGCCAGATGCAGACAAACAATCTGAAATTGCCGCCATGTTAGCGCAATTGGCTCAACGCCGCGACCGTCTTCGCCAATTCGTCATGCGAGATACAGTGGATAACAAAACGATATTCGGCGCGCTTGGCATATCTTAGTCTTGGCCAAGACCTGATCTTGAATCCCGCCCGAAAGAAAAAAGGTGCTGCGCCTTTTGTTCGCAGCACCTCAAACTTTCCGCTTAACTCCCGCTTCATGCCCAATAAAGCGGAAAGGTAAAAGGCACGACCTTGCTCCCGGGAGGAAAAGCAAGTCCTACCTTGAAAGGGGCCGTCACATCGTGGCAGCCCCTTTTTCGATTAGAACGAGTACCGCAAAGAAGCGGAAATCGTCCGGCCAAGGATGGAACGCCCGATCGTATGGTCGTTTATACCATCCCCATCCGTGTCGAAAATACGACCGTCATTGTTGCTTTCTGTGATACCTGTTGCATTAAACAGGTTATTCGCATTCACCGATAGCTCCAGGTCGTCAGTGACGGACACCGCCCCATATAAATGGACTACGGAGTAGCCGTCTTGGGTCAATGTGTTTGCGAAATTCGCCGGGCTATCTGTTGTGCCAACCCAGCTTCCGCCGATACGGAAACGATCGTCTAAGTTATAGGACGGCGAAATCGCCCAGATAAAGTCAGCCTGACGCTGAGGCGTGTTGCCTACGGTTGCTGGCGCAGACGTTGAGGCTGAAATTTCTGCATCTGTCCAGGTTGCTGTAGCGGACAGTTCAAAATCGCCAATCGCATAAAATGTTTCGAGTTCGATGCCTTTTGACTCGTATTCATTCGCGATCGTCGTTGGCATACCGCCGCCAGTCAGCTGTGTATTGCTTTCCTCAGTCTCTGTATAGAAACCAGTCAGATAGAAGTCGAGCCGGCCGTCGCCAACGGACGCGCCTTGTAACTTAAGCCCGATTTCATATTGGTCTGCAACATCGACGTAAGTGTCCTCACCGCCTGGAATAAGACCGCCGCCGGGAACTTGAGCATTGCCCAATTGACGTTCACCGTTGAAAGAGGCGCCGCTTGATGCGCGCGCGAAGACAGCAAGGTTATCCTGGATTAGGTAATTTAGCCCTACGGACCAGGCAACATTATCGACTTCGAAATTCGCTTCAGCGCCAACCGCGCCAGTATTCACTGAAACATCCGCTTCCGCTGCACCAATGACGCCGTCCCCATTTACATCGAATGGCGCGCCAATCGCTTCAGTACGAACGCCCGTTTGTTTGAGGTTATCGTAACGGACAGAACCATCAAAGCTAAGTTGGTCGTTACTCCAGCCAACGAACACGAACGGAGAATTCGCTTGATATTCCAGATCGTAGTTCCGGTTGTTGCCATTCCAGCCAAACGCACGGTTAAAGCCAAGGACACCATCCGTCGTCTGACCTGGAACGCTGATCAGAGCAGCTTCGTTTTGTGTCGTCGATAGAAGTGCATTCCAATGCCAGTCTTGATTAAACTGTTGGTTCATGAAGAAGTGACCAAGCGTCACATCGACTGTAGACCCCTCCAACTCAAATGACTTCGACAATTTAAGCTCGTTTGCGAAGTTGCTCATGTCATCGAGATCAACATTAAAATAAGCAATCTCGCTAACCAGATTGTTGCCCGTCAATCCGACCAACGCCGCATCAGAAAGCGCCGTACCTGCATTTGGACCATTAAAAATGGTTGCCCCTGATGTAGTCCCAAAACGATTCTCAAAGCCGTCAACATTGTGCGTAAACAAACCGTTGAAGTTGCCAGAGATATCTTGATATCGGGCCTTATTGTTCAGTGTAACGCCAGAGCCAAGATCAAAATCAACTTCCGCGCCCACTGATTTGACTTCGGCGCGAATGCCGTCAGCCAAGTCATAATTGTTGATTGTATTTGTTCCATCAACATCACGACCAAAACGCGTGAAGGGGCTTTGCAGGCTGTCGGTATTTGCGTCAAAACCTGGAACGCCTTCACCGACCACATCACCGTCTAGAACAAGCGCTTGTGGGAAATATGCAGCATCCTTTTTGTCAATCCACTTTCCTGACACCCGAATGAAGCCGTTCTCGAACTCCTTCGTCAGTGAACCGCGTATTTGACCGCCAGAAATCGTATCAAAACCAGAGTCGCGATAATCACCACCCTGTTGGAAATGGCCGCCGATATGGTAATACATGTCGTCGGAGATCCGCCCCCCATATTCAACGTCGACACGGTAATCATCGTAGTCAAGACCAAACGTGACCGCAGCGCTTCCGCCCTCTTGCGCGCCTGTCTTGCTGATTAGGTTGATAATGCCGCCAGCGCCATTGGTCGTAAGGGTAGACGCCGTACCACCGCGAACGCTTTCGACGCGGGCCAACGTGCTATCTAACTTTACGTAACCATCAGCGGGTGCGAAATCGAAGTCGCCAAACAAAAGTACAGGCAGGCCATCTTCGTGTGTTTGGAGAAATTTTGCGCCGCCCGTTGAAAGTGGAAGGCCGCGAACAGCCACGTTAGAGTTACCGCCGCCCGATGAGCTCTCAGAACGAATGCCTGGAAGATTACGATAGACTTCAGCTAGGTTGCGCGGCGCCCTGTCAATAATCTCCTCGACATTCACCGAGCTAACAGAAATTGATGTCTCAACTTTGTTCTTACCCGCAGCGCTCGGAACACCTGTGACGATGATAGTATCATCCACCACCAGCGCGTCCTGTGCAAATGCCGGTGAAGTCATTACAGCAATCGACGCCACCGATAACAGCAATGATTGCTTTGAAAAATTACTCATTTTTCCTCCCTTTCCCTTTCGGGGGTTATAAATCCAAGGGCCTCGCCCTAAAAATTACCCCAGCGCGAGGGTTTGGGACTGAAAGAAAACCGATTTCACAAACGATTGCAATATGCATTTTACAATCGTTTGTAGTTGAAATTGATAATCCCGAAGCGATGTGGCAAAGAGGTTACACTTACGAAATGCTGGGTAAGCAACTACCGATAGATTCTGCTAACAATCGAATGATCAGCTACCGTCGACCAAATGGTACTGACTGGTAGGAAATCACCCTTTTCGCGCGAAATACTGTGCTCGCACACTTATATCACTCGGAAAACCAAGGCCGTTTTTTCTACCAACCGACTAGGATTAGCGTTCGCTGCGTCTAACGATAGCTACCAAAGAGGCTCAGAGTGCAAACGTATGGGCTGCGTTTGCTCAGGCTATTCGTTCGACACCAGAGAGCCTGATTTATATGCTTATTATCCAACAGTAGCAGGCTGTTCCAACATTTGAACATTAGACGACAAAGCGGGGTCTATACAGACTGTGCGCAAAGGTGCGACTGTCAATTGCAAGGCGTCGGAGTGATACTCCGTATACGCTGATAATAGCTTTAGGCGGCCCGTCGATGTGTCAATATCCTCAATAGTGCCGCCGAATAAAAATTCGACACCTTCGATCATGCTATGCCCGTCAGCAAACGCCCCAGTCCAAGGACCGCGAAATGTTGGCCCAACATAAAGGCGCAAATCCTTTGCGACTTCAGATTCTGGCTGTATTTCGCTGATGCGCGTGCACGCTGAAATCAGTAAGAAATATAAACCCGTCCTTCCATCTTTGTAGATCTTGGGCACTTCAGCCTGCGTAAATAAATTGCCGTCTGGCAGAGTCATTGGCGAATGAAGGGTCTTGATTTTAAAACCGGTTCTTGCACGCCTGACCGTCGCATGCGCGACGGCGGCTTCCGTTGGGCGAACCTTGGCCGCCCAAAAAACTTCAAAAACGCCATCGTCTTCGGCGTAAACAAATGGGTCACGCCACGCTAAGATTGGCCCCCCTTCCTCACCTTGCGCCGATCCTAATTTTTCTCGCGGACCAAGATAATACCCCCGCTCACGAATGAGATCATAATCTCGCAGCGGACAAGACAGCGCCGTATCAGGGGGAGGCGCCAGTTCTGACGGCGTTTCAGTATTCGCAAGATAGACAGATTGCAGAAAGGGGCGCGCCTCGTCCTGCTCGCGAATGCCAGTAAATCCGCATACGAAATGCCGGCTATGCACCCTATGCATTGACCCGCTCCAAATATTGCGCGAATAACCACCGTCGCCACCTTGCGAAGGTGCGAAGAAGGCCCCGAGATCGCGCCAGCTCTCACCTTTGTCGACGGAAACAAAGTGTCGAATGTGGAACGGATACTCATTACGAGTCTTTGGAGACGTATTGCGTCCTTGTGCATCAACTTTGTTGATGGCGAGCGTGTACAGCCTTAGCTGGTCGCCATCCTTTACCGTCCAAGCATCCCACAACCACAAGTCCGGATGAACAATGCCGTTTTGGAATATGACAGTTGAGGGCGCTGGCACATATATGGAGCGTTGTTGGGTCATAAAATAAATTCAGTATTCCGATTGATCGGCCGACATTAGAACGCGCCCAGCCGGATCTAGAACGAGATTGGTTATACTAAAGAGCAGTAAGAAAATTGAAAACACAGTAGCAAGGTAAAAGCCGGCCTGCATGTTCCCGCCGCCAATGACGTCTGCGACATAACCCATGGCGAGCGGTGCAAAGGCGGCGGAAACAGCGGTAAAAAATAAAATTAATCCCGCGACCGCACCATGCCGCGACTTTGGCAGGCAACTGATGCCCTTTGAATTGAGGGTTGGGTAGATCATCGACATGAACAGGCCGGAAAGCGGCAGGGAAAACACAGCAGCATCCTTGCCAAAAAGGCTACTGGCGACAAAGCAGGCACAAATCGCGCCAGTAAATAAAACCATCACAATTTTCCAATCGACGAAGCCAAGAAGCCAGACCGCAGCGAAGCGGCCTACAGCCCGAAGAACGAAGAAAATTGTTACTGCATAGGTCGCAATCCACATTGCCGACTTCGTCCCAACATAGTCAGCAAAAAGAGTGGGCGCCCAAACGAATATCGATACTTCGCAAGCAACGTAAAGAGCAATAGCAATTGAAAACCCTAGCGCGTACGGATTACCAATCAGGGAAATGGATGTCAGAAGCCCGGAACGTTGATCGGTTGATCTCTTATCAACGGAAACCGCTTTGGCTTCGACTATTGACTCTGGATAGGAGGTTAACGCAGCGGCTATAATCATGACCGCACACATGCTGGCGGCGATCAAATAGAGCCAGACCCACGAAAGACCTTGCTTGTCCAACGTCGTAACCAATAGTGGGCCAACGATGGCGCCAAGCGCAAAAAAACCCTCATTAGCGTTCATGCGTCGTGTATGGTCCGATGTCGATGTAGCGATATCACCGATCAAGGCAAGTATCGCCGTCTTGAATACGCCAATAGCTAACCCACTGACAAAGAGAAGTGACAAGTACCAAGAAAATGACGCCCACCCGGCGAAGAGGGCGCTTGCGGCTCCGTATAGACTAAGCCCCAAAATAATTGTTTTCTTGCGACCAATGCGATCAGCAAGAAAGCCAAGAAGCATGCCGCTCAAGGCGATACCGATCATCGTCGCCCAATGAAATAAGCTTGCCTCAGTGTTCGTTAACGACATCTCTGCCTTAACAATCCGAATAATCTCTCCGACGGCGTCCGTAGTCATCGCGAACATGAAAAACATCGAATAGGTTAGTGCGACGACGATGGGGTATCCCTTCGGATTAGTCGCGCCATTGCTTGTATTTTTCATGTTGACCTTCCCTTTCAAGGATTCGATACACTAAATGCAATCGATTGGAAACGCCATAGTTGTTTGCAAAAGAGGGTTTTTCTGCGTCCAGATTCGAGATTAACGAGGACTTTGGTATAAAATGGGTACTGAGCTGATCGGAAGCATCGGCACCGGCGGGACAACATTAAGCGCCTTCTCGCAACCCCAGAACAGGCCGAGCCTATAAACGCGGGCAATCAAGGGGCAACGTCATAATCTAGCTGTCCCTATCAAAAACTCGATTCATGCAATTCTTGCGACATAACCCCAGTCGCGCAATGCTCAGCGTATGCTCGATTGGTTTCAATCATTAGCGCATCTTATTCGTGCGCTTATGCGGCCACGCGCAGCGCTCATCGCTGAGAACACCGCCTTGCGTCAACAGCTTATTATTCTGAGTAGACGAGCGCCAAAGCATCTTATTTTGACCCGAACGGATCGATTGTTGTTGACTGCACTGTATCGATTATTCCCCGGGGTTTTGAACGTCATTCATGTTCCACGCCCGGAGACTGTCATCCGCTGGCATCGCATCGGCTTCAAGGCGCTGTGGCGTTGGAAGTCGCGGCCGCGTGGCGGACGGCCGAAAATCTCCCAAGAAATTCGCAATCTCATCCGCGAAGTGAGCCTGGCCAACCCATTGTGGGGTGCGCCACGCATCCATGGCGAGCTTCTCCTGCTTGGGATTGATGTATCTCAATCGACCGTCGCCAAATATATGGTCAAGCGCCGCTGCCCACCCTCGCAAGGGTGGAAAACCTTCCTAGACAATCACGCCCAGGATATCGCTGCCTACGATTTCCTGGTTGTTCCAACCATCGGTTTCAAGATGCTCTATGCATTTGTTGTTCTGGCGCACAACCGTCGAAAAATTCTTCATGTCGCAGTGACGGATCATCCAACGGCACAGTGGGCGGCGCAGCAACTGGTTGAGGCATTTGCATGGGGCGAGGCGCCGAAACACCTAATCCGTGATAATGACGCGATTTATGGAGCTGTGTTCAGAGCAAAATTAACCGCGCTTGGCATTCGCGATGGCCCAACAGCTTTGAAAAGCCCGTGGCAGAATGCTTATGTCGAGCGTGTCATTGGCTCTGTCCGGCGAGAATGCCTTGATCACATCATCATCTTAAGCGCGGCGCATTTACACCGTGTGCTGAAAGCTTATGCCAAATATTACAATAATGCGCGCACGCATCTCAGTCTGAAGAAAAACGCGCCCGTTCCGAGGCCGATTTCAACTTCCGGCGCAATAAAATCAACGCCACATCTTGGTGGATTGCACCATGAGTACACCAGAATCTAATAAACAGTAAGGACAACTGAATGATCTGGTAATTCATTCAATAGGTCGTCGGAACTCGCGAGCAGAGATTTTTAAAAAATAGCGCGAAATACTCCGCCTACAGAGATAATTTTCTGCAGGAACTATAAATTTCTGGTGCGTAAGTCGCGGAAATTCGGGCGACTTTCTTTTCGTCTTTAATAACCAGAAAAGCGCACTCTGTGCGTGGTGGGCGGTGACGGGTTCGAACCGCCGACCCTCTCGGTGTAAACGAGATGCTCTACCAGCTGAGCTAACCGCCCTACTCTTTCACGTCTTTCTCATTAGAAATGAGGCGCGTTTCCTAGCGCGCTAACCTTTTGCCTGCAAGCGCTAAAAGCCTATTGCCGCAAGGCCCTGGCGCAAGAAAAAACCGGCGGGCGCGCACGCGCCGCCGGTTTTTCAGATGATGCGCCGCTCGGCTTAATTCAAGGCGTCTTTCAGGCCCTTGCCGGCGGAAAATTTCGGCTGGATCGACGCCGGAATCTGAATGGTTTCGCCGGTCCGCGGGTTGCGGCCTTCGCGGGCCTTGCGCTGGGCGGCGGAGAAAGTGCCAAAACCGACGAGGCGAATGTCGTCGCCCGCTTTCAACGCGTTGGTTACGGAGTCGAGGACTGCGTCGACGGCGCGCGTCGCGTCCGCCTTGCTCATATCGGCCAGGTCGGCGACTTTATCGATGAATTCGTTCTTGTTCATTCCTCCACCCTTTCTGTGTAGCTGCTTGGAATGGGCAATTCAGGTGACAAACCCAAGTTTATCGCGCGCTAGTTACGGCTTCGCCAAGAAAAAATGGCGTAATATAAGGGTTTGCTTTCCACAGCCCCTATAGGACGTTGATTTCGTTGACATTTTTTTTCAACTGATTGCCGTGAAAACCCGCCGATTCAAGGAAAAATGCGGGGCTGCAGCTGCGAAATCACGCCGAAACAGCGCACCGATTCGTTTTGAAGGCCCGAAACATGCGGGGTTCGAAGGGGCCGGAGTGGGTCAGCCGACCGGCCGGCCAAGAAAAAGGCGCGGCGCCAAACTGGCGAGCCGCGCCTTTTCTCAGTTGTTTGAGCCGCCCGATCAGTGGGTGACGCCTCAGTGGGTGACGACCGGTTCCTTGCCATCTGCGTCGCCGGCTGGCGGCGCCACCGGTTCGGTCCACTCGATCGGCGTCAGTTTCTGCGTCAGCGCATGGCCGAGGACGTCATCGACAGTCGCGACCGGGATGATTTTGAGGCCCTCTTTAACGTTGTCCGGGATCTCGGCGAGATCCTTTTCGTTTTCCTCCGGAATGAGCACCGTCTTGGTTCCCGCCCGCAAGGCCGCGAGCAGTTTTTCCTTCAGCCCGCCAATAGCGAGGACGCGCCCGCGCAAGGAAATCTCGCCGGTCATGGCGATATCCTTGTGGATCGGCACGCCGGTCAAGACCGAGACGATCGCCGTCGCCATGGCGACGCCCGCTGACGGTCCGTCCTTCGGCGTCGCGCCTTCAGGCACATGAATGTGGATGTCGGTCTTTTCGAACGCCGGCGGCTCAATGCCGAACTCCGTGGCGCGGCTGCGCACATAAGAGGCCGCCGCCGAAACCGATTCCTTCATCACGTCTTTGAGGTTGCCCGTCGGCGTCATCTTGCCCGTGCCGGACATTTTGACCGCTTCAATGGTCAAGATGTCGCCGC
>Ga0209633_10004613_pt1 | contig 12335 bp, 8 predicted proteins | sample Cruoilmetagenom1_FD_187290 | JGI IMG/M metagenome (GOLD analysis project Ga0209633, IMG submission 187290) | Oil polluted marine microbial communities from Coal Oil Point, Santa Barbara, California, USA - Sample 1 (SPAdes) (version 2) | ecosystem: Environmental > Aquatic > Marine > Oil seeps ... | reverse complement strand
TTGGATGGATGGTTTCTATTATGGCAATTACAGATAAATGATGAAAAACTTAAAGGGGACATTATCAAATAGTTACGACATTGTGGAAAATAACCTTGACAAGGGGTAAATGTTTATATACTATCTTCATTCTGCAATATTTTAAGCTGGCGTAGCTCAATTGGAAGAGCAGCTGACTTGTAATCAGCAGGTTGGGGGTTCAAGTCCCTTCGCCAGCTTTGAGTAGGTTTTTTGTTGGGGGAGATACCCAAGTGGCCAAAGGGGGCAGACTGTAAATCTGTTAGCGGATGCTTTCGGAGGTTCAAATCCTCCTCTCCCCACTTGAGTTAGTAAATGCGGGTGTAGCTCAGTTGGCTAGAGCGTCAGCCTTCCAAGCTGAAGGCCGCGGGTTCGAATCCCGTCGCCCGCTTTGTTTTATAAACGTATATGCCCACGTGGCTCAGTTGGTTAGAGCACGTCCTTGGTAAGGACGAGATCACCGGTTCGATTCCGGTCGTGGGCTTGAAAAGTTACCAAGGAGGATAATATTATGGCGAAGGCAAGGTTTGAAAGAAAGAAACCTCACATTAACGTGGGCACAATAGGTCATGTTGACCATGGTAAAACCACTTTAACAGCGGCGATTACAGCTGTACTGTCAAAGAAAGGTCAAGCTGATTTTGTTGCTTTTGGGGAAATTGATAAAGCTCCTGAAGAAAAAGAGCGTGGCATAACAATAGCAACGGCTCATGTTGAATATGAGAGTGATAAGCGTCACTATGCGCATGTGGACTGTCCAGGCCACGCTGATTATGTGAAAAACATGATAACAGGCGCTGCTCAGATGGATGGTGCTATTTTGGTTGTCAGTGCTGCTGACGGACCTATGCCTCAGACAAGAGAACATATATTGCTGGCTAGGCAGGTTGGTGTCCCTTATGTAGTAGTTTTTATGAATAAAGTCGATATGGTTGACGATGAAGAGTTGCTTGAGTTGGTAGAGTTGGAGATTAGAGATTTATTGAGTGCTTATGAGTTTCCTGGCGACGATATACCTATTATTAAAGGGAGTGCTTTGAAGGCTCTGGAAAATCCTGATAATGAAGAGCTTGTTGCCCCTATATTTGATTTGATGAAGGCTCTGGATGAGTACATCCCTGAACCTAAGCGTGAAATAGATAAGCCTTTTCTAATGCCTGTTGAAGACATATTCAGTATATCAGGCAGAGGGACAGTTGCCACGGGTAGAGTGGAAAGAGGAAAAGTGAAGGTTGGAGAAGAAATAGAGATTGTTGGGATAAAAGACACGGTTAAGACAGTGGTCACCGGTGTAGAAATGTTTAGGAAGATCCTTGATGAAGGTGAAGCTGGAGATAATATAGGTGTGTTGTTGAGAGGTATCAAAAAGGATGATGTGGAACGTGGTCAAGTGCTTGCTCACCCTGGCAGTATAACCCCACATAAAGAATTTAAGTGTGAGGCATATATATTGACTAAGGAAGAAGGTGGGAGGCATACACCTTTTTTTGGAGGGTATAGGCCTCAGTTTTATTTTAGGACAACTGATGTTACGGGTGTTATGACTTTAGCAGAAGGTGTGGAGATGGTAATGCCTGGTGATAATATAAGCTGTGGCGTTTCATTGATACAACCTATAGCTATGGAACAGGGGTTGAGGTTTGCTATTAGAGAAGGCGGCAGGACCGTCGGTGCTGGAGTGATTACTGAGATAATTAAGTAATCGTAAATAGGCTGGATTATGAGAGAAAAAATTATTTTGTCATGTACCGAATGTAAAAACAGGAATTATTTTAAAACAAAAAATAAAAAAATAATGACTGATAAATTAGAGCTTAAAAAGTTTTGTAGGAGCTGTAGGAAGCATACTGCTCATAAGGAAACTAAATAAAATATATTAGGCCAGTGGCTCAATTGGCAGAGCACCGGTCTCCAAAACCGGTGGCTGGGGGTTCGAGTCCCTCCTGGCCTGTTGGTGTGGGTGGATGCAATTGGTGAATATAAACAGATTTCTTACTGAAGTAAAGGATGAACTGAGCAAAGTCTCATGGCCTAGCAGAGATGACACGGTTGGTACCACGCTTGTTGTGCTTGTTCTTGTTGTCATAGTTTCCCTGTTTTTAGGTGTCGTGGATATAGGATTGTCAGATATTATGAAATTTATAATTGGTTAAGCAAGATATGGATAAATATTGGTACGTAGTACATACATACTCAAATTTTGAAAAAAAAGTTAGTGAATTGATCAATGAAAGAGTCAAAAACCTGAATAAGGAAGAGGAGATTGATGAGATTCTAATACCAACTGAAGATGTTGTCGAGCTTAAAAGAGGGAAAAAAAAGGTAAGCAATAAAAAAACATTTCCTGGATATTTGCTGATCCATATGGAGATGACTACAGAGAATTGGCATGTTATAAAAAATATTCCAAAGGTTACTGGCTTTGTGGGGGGTAAAAAACCATCTCCAATACCGGAGCAGGATGTCAAGAGTATGATAAGTCTTGCAAAATCTCAAGCTCCCAGAATGGTTTCAAAGTTTATTATGGGAGATAGCGTTGAGGTTATTGATGGTCCATTCCAAAATTTTACGGGTATTGTTGAAGAGGTTAACCCAGAAAAAGAGAAAGTAAGAGTGATCGTCAGTATTTTTGGAAGGCAGACACCGATAGAACTAGATTATTATCAGGTAAATAGAGTTGGTTAAAATAGAGGGAATAGAACTCCCAACTTTAAGGAGATAAGATTTATGGCTAAAAAAGAAGTAGGTCAAATAAAGCTTCAGATTAAAGCGGGAAAAGCGAATCCATCGCCACCAATTGGCCCCGCTCTGGGACAGCGTGGTGTGAATATAATGGAGTTTTGTAAAGCTTTTAATGCTTCAACTTCGAGTATGGGTGATATGATTGTGCCTGTTATAATAACTGTTTATGAAGACAGAAGTTTTACGTTTATCACAAAAACTCCCCCCGCTTCATATCTTATAAAAAAAGCTCTTAGTACGGAGAAGGGGTCAAGTAGCCCTAAAACTGATAAGATTGGTAAACTGACGATGGAACAGCTCAGAAAAATAGCTGAAATTAAGTTACCTGATCTCAACACGATCGATATAGATGAAGCTGTTAAGATTGTTTCTGGATCAGCGTTGAGTATGGGAGTTGAAGTAGAGGAAAGGAGTTGATATGTCCAAAAAAGGAAAAAAGTATTTAAATGCTATAAAAAATCTAGATAAAGCTAAAACCTATGGTATGAGTGAAGGTCTTGAGCTAGTTAAAAACATATCTTTTGCCGGTTTTGATGAAACTGTGGACATAGCTGTCAGACTTGGCGTTGATCCTAGGCATGCGGAACAGATGGTACGGGGAGCTGTTGTATTACCTAATGGTCTTGGGAAAAAAGTGACTGTCTTGGTATTTGCTCAGGGAGAGAAAGCTTCTGAAGCCAAAGATGCTGGGGCAGATTATGTCGGTGATGAAGATTTGGTTAAGAAAATAAGTTCTGGTTGGCTGGGATTTGACAAAATAGTAGCTTCTCCAGATATGATGAAATATGTTGGTAAGTTGGGTAAGTTGTTGGGTCCTAGGGGTTTGATGCCATCTCCGAAAGTTGGAACAGTTACAAATAATGTAGCTGATGTTGTTAAAAAATTGAAAGCTGGCATGGTGGAGTTCAGGGTGGATAAGGCAGGGATCATACATGCGCCTATAGGCAAAAAAAGCTTTGGCACGGAAGCATTAGTTGAAAATTGCGCTGCTTTAGTTGATCTTTTAATGAAATTAAAACCAGCATCTGCCAAGGGACAGTACGTCAGAGGCGCTTATGTCTCCACAACGATGGGACCAAGTGTAAGAGTTGGGGTTGTCTAAAGGGGTAACTAAAGTACCATGCCTAAATTATGGGAAATAATTAAATAGTGATCCGGGGAGGGAAGATTGATACGTGCTGATAAAGAAAAAATAATAAATAATTTATCTGCAAGCATAGCAAAAGCCAATGCGTTTTTTATGCTGAACTACAAAGGTTTAAATTTTATGCAGTTGAGCAAAGTAAGGAAATCCATCAAAGAGTCTGGTGGCGATTATATGGTGGTAAAAAACAGGCTGCTTAAATTAGCTCTGCAAAATAATAGTATAGAATTTAATGATAACTTCTTGAAGGAGCCTACTGCAGTTGCGATTGCTTATGGAGAACCTTCAGTTGTTGCTAAAAGTATTAAAAACTATCTGAAAGAGTTCAAAAATCTAGATATAAAATGTGGGTATTTGTCAGGGGATGTGTTGTCTTATGAGGATGTTTGTGAGCTAGCGGATATCCCATCAAGAGAAGAATTGTTATCAATGATGCTAGGTAGTTTGAATGCTCCAATTACGAATTTTGTTAGTTTGATGTCAAATATCCCAAGAAGTTTTGTTAATGTGTTAAACGCAATAAAGGATAAAAAAAGTAATTAGTTTGGAGGAAAAACAATGAGTATAACAAAAGAAGATGTAGTTAGTTTTATAGAAAATATGAGTGTTTTGGAACTCTCAGGTTTTGTGAAAGAGCTGGAAGAAAAGTTTGGTGTTTCTGCAGCTGCTGTGGGGGTAGCTGTAGCTCCTGCTGGATCTGTGGCGGAAGATGTTCAAGAAGAGCAAGTAGCTTTTGATGTCATTTTAAATGGGATAGGTGATAAGAAAGTACAGGTTATTAAAGCTGTTAGAGAGATTACTTCGTTAGGTCTAAAAGAAGCAAAAGCTCTTGTTGACTCATCGCCGAAACCCATTAAAGAAGGTATTAGCAAGGAAGAAGCAGAAGCTGTTAAAACAAAAATGGAAGAAGTAGGCGCTACCGTAGAAATTAAGTAAGAGATCCTTTGAAGTTTGTATATAAGGTTTATGCCTTATGTTTCGTTTCTATTAATTTACCCTGAAGGTGTACGTATGTTGGGATATAAATCTAATATTGAGAGATTAAGTTTTTCTAAAATAAGCAAGGTTATAGATTTGCCAGATATGGTGGAGGTCCAGAAGGGTTCTTATGCCGATTTCCTGCAATTAAACTTATCTCCTGGTGCTAGAGAGAATATAGGGTTGGAGCATGTGCTAAGGGAAGTATTCCCCATTTCAGATTTTAATGATTCTTCTATACTGGAATATATTAATTATTCTTTCGATAAACCTAAATATAATCCGAAAGAAGCGTTGGACAGGGGCACCTCATATGCAGCTCCAATAAAGATTAGGGTCAGGCTTGTGGCCTATGAAACGTCGGAAGAGACTGGAGAAAAACAGATTCTTTCTGCGAAGGAGTCCGATGTATATTTGTGTGACATGCCTATGATGACAGAGAGGGGAACGTTTGTTATAAATGGTGTGGAAAGAGTTATTGTCAGCCAACTCCATAGGTCCCCAGGTATATTTTTCGAGGACTTAACAGGGGCTAAGGGTGTGACAGCTAAACACGATTATTCTGCCAGAATAATACCGTATCGCGGCTCATGGATAGATTTTGAGTTTGATTCAAAGGAGATGATGTACATCAGGATAGATAAGAAACGGAAGATTCCTGTCACAACAATACTTAAAGCACTTGGCCTGGATGATCAGGAAATATTAACCACATACTATGAGACTCAAACTATTTTTGTGACAGAAAATGGTTTTATCATGGATTTTGATCCTGACAAAATTATTGGGAGAAAGACAAGTTTAGGTATTGTTTCTGATGAAGGAGATGTGATTGTAAAAGCAAACCATAAAATTACAAAGGCTTCTAGGAGGAGGCTTATAAAGGCTGGGATAAAGAGTATTCCGGTAGCTATTGAAGACTTTCTGGGAACTTATCTTGCCGAAGATATAGTGACAGATGACGGGGAAGTACTTGCCGAGTCTAACTCTTTAATTAATGATGATGTTATAGATGAGTTTTTAAATGGTGGAATAAAGGAATTTAAAATTTTATTTTTTGGACATTTAGTTTCCGATTCATCGATCAGGGATCTTTTGGAGATGGATAATATAAAAACATCAGATGAAGCTTTATTAGAAATATATAAAAAAATGAGACCAGGGGAACCAACGACTTTAGAAACTGCTAAGGCTTTATTTGATAATCTTTTTTTTAATGAAAAGAGATATGATTTATCACCAGTTGGACGTTTGAAGATTAATAACCGACTGGGTGTTGACGCCCCCCTGGATAAAACAATTTTGACAAAAGAAGACATTGTAGAGACTGTGAAGGTGTTAGACAAAATAAGGATGGGGATGGAAAATGCTGATGATATTGACCACCTGGCGCATCGCCGCGTAAGATCTGCTGGGGAACAATTATTAAATCACGTTCGTATAGGTTTGAGCAGAATGGAAAAGACAGTGCGTGAGAGAATAAGTACGCATGATGTGGCAGAGTTAACTCCACAGGATTTGCTCAATGCTAAGCCTTTGTCTGCTTCTATAAAAGAATTTTTTGGAAGGTATCAATTATCTCAATTTATGGATCAGACCAATCCCTTAAGTGAAATAACGCATAAAAGGCGATTGTCTGCTCTGGGGCCGGGAGGTTTAAACCGTGAAAGAGCAGGTTTTGAGGTAAGAGATGTTCATACATCTCATTACGGCAGGCTTTGCCCTATAGAAAGCCCAGAAGGTCCTAATATAGGGCTTATAACGTCGCTTACAACATTTGCGCGAATAAATAAGTTTGGGTTTATAGAGACCCCTTACCGAAAAGTTAAAGATGGTGTTGTTACAGATGATATTGTTTATATGTCTGCAATAGATGAAGAAAATTATTATATAGCACAGGCAAATGCTCTTTTGAGTGAAAAGAGAACCTTCATTAAAGATTTTGTGGCAGCAAGGCATAAAGGAGATTCTATCACTGTAGCAAAAGATCTTGTAAATTATATGGATGTTGTCCCTATGCAGATTGTTTCTGTTTCAACAGCTTTAATCCCATTTTTAGAACATGATGATGCAAACCGTGCATTAATGGGTTCAAATATGCAGCGTCAAGCTGTTCCTATAGTAAAGACAGATGCGCCTATAGTAGGTACTGGCTTGGAGGCAAGAGTTGCTGTTGACTCTGGAGCAGTTGTGGTTTCCAGGGTAGAAGGGATAGTCGAGTATGTTGATTCAAACAAAATTGTTATTAGTTATAATAATGAGGATGACTATGGCATAGAGGTATATGAACTTACAAAGTATAAAAGGTCTAACCAGGACACATGCATAAATTATAAGCCGATTGTGTCCAAGGGAGACTGTGTAAAAAAAATGCAGGTTCTTGCTGATGGCCCCGCTACTGACAATGGTGAGCTTGCGCTGGGCATTAATGCTGTTGTGGCCTTTATGCCCTGGATGGGTTATAATTATGAAGACTCAATATTGGTTTCGAAAAAAATTGTTAAAGAGGATTCCTTAACGTCTATACATATAGAATCATTTGAAATTGATGCTAGAGATACAAAATTGGGGCAGGAAGAAATAACACGGGATATCCCTAATGTAAGCGATGAGGCTCTTAAAGATATAGATGAAAGTGGTATAATCAGAGTTGGCGCAATGGTTAAAGCAGGTGATATTTTAGTTGGAAAAGTTACCCCAAAGGGTGAAACTCAGGCTACTCCTGAAGAAAAGCTTCTTAGAGCTATATTTGGAGAGAAAGCTGGCGAAGTAAAGGATGTTTCCTTAAAAACTCCCCCTGGTATTTGTGGTATTGTCATTGATGTTCAGGTCATGACAAGAAGAGGTGTTGATAAAAACGAACGCACTGAGATAATCGAAGCTTCAGAGCGCAATGAGATAAACGCTAGTTATAAATTGGAACGTTTTCTCCTAGAAAAAAGCAGGTTTGCAAGGATTGTTAGGCTACTCAAAGACGCAAAATTATCAAATGATTTTAACAAGGGAGACATTAAATTAAGGAAAGGTGATATTTTAAAAGAAGATATGCTCAATAAATTAGGACATAGTGATCTTATATCTCTTCAACTTGTTGATAAAGAAATGATAGACAGAGGTATAGCAGAGATATATAACAGTTATTTTAATAAGGTTAAGGTTCTGGAAGACAGGTTTAAAGGCAAAAACAAGAAAGTTGCAAAAGGAGATGAACTCCCAGCCGGTGTGCTGCGCGCTGTAAAGGTTTTTGTTGCGATTAAAAGAAAACTTATGGAAGGGGATAAAATGGCGGGGAGACATGGCAATAAAGGTGTAGTTTCCAGAATCTTACCAGAAGAGGATATGCCTTATCTTCCAGATGGAACACCTGTTGATATTGTGCTTAATCCTTTGGGTGTTCCCTCTAGGATGAATGTAGGTCAGGTCCTTGAATGCCACCTCGGTTGGGCTGCAAAAGCATTGGGTCTTTATGTTGCAACCCCTGTTTTTGATGGTGCTAAAGAGTCTGATATAAAAGATTTGTTTAAAAAGGCATCATTGTCCGAAGATGGTCAGTCAGTTTTATATGATGGCAGAACAGGCGAAAAATTTGATCAGAAAGTGACTGTTGGGATAATGTATATGATGAAGCTTCACCATCTTGTTGAGACAAAAATTCATGCAAGGTCAACTGGTCCGTATTCTCTTGTGACGCAACAACCTCTTGGAGGTAAAGCCCAGTTTGGAGGGCAAAGGGTGGGAGAGATGGAGGTATGGGCTCTTGAAGGTTATGGTGCCTCCAATATATTACAGGAGATGTTGACAGTAAAATCTGACGATGTAGAAGGAAGAACAGGAATCTATGAGTCTATTGTTAACGGCAATTTTACTTTTAAGCCGGGCATGCCTGAATCATTCAATGTGCTTATAAAAGAACTTCAAGGGCTCTGTTTAGATGTAGATCTGCTAAGGAAAAAAGATATCCCAGAAGGCGGAAATAAGATTGATAAAGGAAAGCAGGACGGGAGGTTGAATTGACAATAAAAAAGAGTGAAACCATGCTCGAAGAGAATAGAACTGGTTTTTTCGATGCGATTAAAATAAAAATAGCTTCTCCGGAAAAAATCTTGGAATGGTCCTACGGTGAAGTTTTAAAACCGGAAACAATAAATTATAGAACATTTAAGCCTGAAAGAGATGGGTTGTTTTGTGCAAAAATATTTGGACCCGTTAAAGATTGGGAATGTTTATGCGGCAAATATAAAAGGATGAAGCATAGAGGAATGGTTTGTGAAAAATGTGGAGTAGAAGTTATTCAATCGAAAGTTAGGCGGGAAAGAATGGGACATATCAGTTTGGCCTCTCCGGTATGTCATATATGGTTTTTTAAGGGGATGCCAAGCAGGATAGGAGCTATCCTTGATCTAAGTATAAAAAATATTGAGCGGGTTGTATATTTTGAGTCATACATTGTAACTAAGCCAAAAAAGACTTCTTTGAAACATAAAGAGTTACTAAGTGAGGATAAATATCATTCATTGCTGGAAGAGTATGGATATAAAGCATTTGAAGCTAAGATGGGCGCAGAAGCTATCAAGGAACTTTTAAAAAGTGTGGATCTGGATATTCTTCTTGTAGAGTTGCAACAAGAAATCAAAAAAACAACTAGTGTTCAAAAGAGAGATAAGATTGCTAAAAGACTCAAAATTATCGAGCCTTTCAGAAGAAGTGGTAATAAGCCGGAGTGGATGACTCCTGATGTTATTCCTGTGATCCCTCCCGAATTGAGACCATTGGTCCCTCTTGACGGTGGCAGATTTGCTACTAGCGATCTTAACGATTTGTACAGAAGGGTAATCAATCGTAATAACAGATTAAAAAAATTAATTGAATTAAATGCTCCATATATAATTATTCGTAATGAGAAAAGGATGTTGCAGGAAGCTGTAGACGCGCTCTTTGACAATGGACGTAGAGGTCGTGTCATAAGAGGTTCTAACAAAAGACCTCTTAAATCTCTTAGTGATATGATTAAGGGGAAGCAGGGCAGATTCAGACAGAATCTGCTAGGGAAAAGGGTTGATTATTCTGGCCGATCTGTCATCGTAGCTGGCCCCCATTTGAAAATGCATCAATGCGGTATCCCGAAAATAATGGCGTTGGAGCTCTTTAAACCATTTATTTATTATAAGCTTGAAAAAGAAAAAGGTCTAGCTAGTACAATAAAGCATGCTAAAAGAATTGTGGAAGAAAAAAGGGAGGAAGTTTGGGATATATTGGGAGGAATTATACAGGAGTATAATGTTCTTTTAAATAGAGCTCCTACGTTGCATAGGCTTGGTATTCAATCTTTTGAACCAGTTTTGATAGAAGGAAAGGCTATCCAGCTGCATCCATTGGTATGCCCTGCTTTTAATGCAGATTTTGACGGAGATCAGATGGCTGTGCACGTTCCTCTTTCATATGAGGCCCAAGTGGAAGCTAAAGTTCTGATGCTTTCTTCTCACAATATATTATCGCCAGCCAGCGGTAAACCTTTAGCGGTTCCTACCCAGGATATGGTGCTAGGATCCTATTATATGACGCGTCCTATGAAAAATGCAAAGGGAGAGGGGAAAGTATTTTCTTCACAAGACGAGGTAGAAATCGCATTCGACCATGGGGCGTTGGATTTGCATGCTTATATTAAGGTTCGTATTGATGGCAAAGTATATGATACCTCTACCGGTCGTGTAATTCTGCATTCAATAATTCCCAAAGGAATTGATTTTGATATGGTTAATAAGGTGATGGGGAAGAAAGAGCTTGGTCAGCTTGTAGATGATATATATAGAAAACTTGGGAATTACCAGGCTGTAGTTTTTCTGGATGACTTGAAAGATATAACATTTTTTTATGCAACGAAGGCTGGTTTTTCTATATGTATAGATGACTTTATTGTACCGGAGGAAAAAAATAAGTTAATAGAAAGTGCCAATGGGAAAGTAAGAGAAATTGAGGAACATTACCGTGAAGGGGCTTTGACTTCAGGTGAGAGATACAACCAGATTATTGATGTATGGTCGTTTACTAACGATAAGATCTCTGATTTGCTAATGGAGACTCTTGCAAATCAGGGTGGTGATAGTAAAGCTCTAAAAAAGAGGGATAAGTTTTATAACCCTGTCTATGTTATGGCAAATTCAGGAGCCAGGGGTAGTAAAACCCAGATAAGCCAGTTAGCTGGCATGAGAGGGTTAATGGCTAAGCCTTCTGGAGAAATCATAGAAACACCTATAACCGCTAATTTTAGGGATGGCTTAACAGTTCTTCAATATTTCATATCTACTCATGGAGCCAGAAAAGGTTTGGCAGATACTGCGCTCAAAACTGCTAACTCTGGGTATTTAACAAGAAGACTTGCAGATGTTGGGCAGGATGTTATCGTTAGTGAAGACGACTGTGGAACGATAAACGGAATTGAGACGGGCCCGTTGCTGGAAGGAAGCGAGATAGTGGAAAGTCTGGCTGAAAGAATCGATGGAAGATATACAGTTGAAGAAATTTATGATCCGGTTACAGATGAGTTAATTGTAGAAGCTAATACTTTAATAGATCTGGATACAGTGGCTAAAATAGAGAGAAGTGGCTTGGATAGAATCAAAATCAAATCAGTATTAACATGTGAATCTGAATTTGGTGTCTGCAGGCATTGTTATGGTATAGACCTCGCAACTAGAAGAGAGGTCGAGGTAGGAGAAGCTATCGGTATTGTAGCCGCCCAGTCAATTGGTGAGCCTGGCACGCAGCTCACAATGAGAACGTTTCATATAGGTGGCGCTGCATCTTCTACAGCTGAGGAATCAGAGCTCCATGCAAAGGCAGGGGGCAAAGTAAAATTAGAGGAGATGAAGGTTGTAAAAAATAGATATGGCCATAATGTTGTGTTAAATAGGAACGGTGTACTTGCTATATTGAATAACGAAGGCCGTGCTATTGAGAAGTATAACGTTAGTTATGGGACAAGGTTGTTGGTTGAAGACGGTAGTATTGTTAAAAGCGGTGATATAGTTTCTGAATGGGATCCATATGCTGCTGTTATTTTAAATGAATATGAAGGAACAGTTGCATTTGGAGATATTATTGAGGGACAAACAGTAAAAGACGATATCGATCCCATTACGGGATTTTCACAAAAAATTATAGTTAGTAATACAAAGGAGAAGCGTCAACCACGTATATCTATCAAAGATGAGTTAAATAAGACGATTCATAGATATATTCTGCCAGTTGGCTCTATCGTTGTGGTAGAAGAAGGCAACAAGGTTTGTATAGGTGATGTCCTTGTGAAAATTCCAAGAGAAACGCAAAAAACTAAGGATATTACAGTAGGTTTGCCTCGAGTAGCTGAGTTGTTTGAGGCAAGAAAACCAAAAGACCCAGCTATTATTGCAGAAATTGATGGTATTATAAAAATAGAAGGCGGCCTCAGGGGAGT
>Ga0209633_10004612_pt1 | contig 12335 bp, 12 predicted proteins | sample Cruoilmetagenom1_FD_187290 | JGI IMG/M metagenome (GOLD analysis project Ga0209633, IMG submission 187290) | Oil polluted marine microbial communities from Coal Oil Point, Santa Barbara, California, USA - Sample 1 (SPAdes) (version 2) | ecosystem: Environmental > Aquatic > Marine > Oil seeps ... | reverse complement strand
CGCTTATCGAGTTCATAGCTATAATAATTATGCAACGCCCATTAGAGCAGAGAGTAACGTTGCTTAAATATCGCTTATGAAATGGTACGAAAAAACTAGACCACTTCAGGGGGGTGCCACACGAAAAAGAGAGCTGGCTTTTCATAAAATGTATGGCAGTAAAGTTACTATTATTAAAAATTATCTGTACATCTCAAGAGCCTATATAACAGTGAGTCTGCCCCACAAGCTTTGAAAGACTAACCAAAAGCCAATAAACATCGCAATTTTTGGAAAAGAAATTATTTGATGGATGAAATAATTCGTTGATACATAAATGCAAAAATCTACTCATAAAATTGAACTATAGTTGATTTGGTATTTCTATTATTATGAAATAGTTATCACTAACACAATTTAAGGATATGAAATGAAATTACAAAGTCCAATTAAACTCATTATTTTTATATTTAGTACTTTTCTTATTAGCTCACAGGGTTTTGCCGATGCTACAACGACGGGTGTGCCAGATAAAGCGGTTGATCTGAGCGGTTTAGCTTCACAATTAGGGAAAAGCCTAAGCAATAAGAAAGTACCTGGTTTTAGTCAAGCTGATGTGAAGGCGGCGATGGAAAAAAAGTCAAAAACAGCTACCCAGCTTTCTGCAGTTTTCCCTGAGGAAAAGACCAGAAAAGATATGGAAAAACTCTATAACCTTGCTTTGTTTACGCATCAACAGTCAGAGGTTTTATTAGGGCTTCCAAAAAATGATATTTATGGCGCTATGGGTGCCTTTCTTTATGGTAACTGGTCATCCTATAACAATGGAAAAGTGGTAGCAGATAAATATTTACCCACCGTCGTCAAAGATATTAAAGGCATATTTGAACCCACAGATTTTGCAAAAAAATTCGAAGAAAGCAGTAAAGCAGAACAAAAGCTGGCCTATGAGGAATTTGCAATGATTGGAAACTGGATGATTATTATGCAGGCTCAGTTAAAAAAAGAACCGAATGCAGAAGCATCAGAAAAGCTTAAATCATTGGCAACCGAATACTTTGCAAAACTACAATTGAAGCCGGAACAGTTTAATATTAGCGATAAGGGACATATTGAACTAAGTCAATAAAATAGCGTGAATATCAAGCATTTATTGCCGGTCACCTTATTGGTATTTCTAGCAATATCAAGCATGGTCAATGCTTCTGAAGTTGAAGACTGGGATATAAGATTTCGCCCCGCAACTCAAGAAACGATTATGACACCGCCTGATTTGAAAGCAGGAGAAGAATACAACCTTACCTTACACCCTGCAAAGTCGCTGGGTAATAGCTCTGTCGAGAAATGGTTTGCCAATGAAGTCGCTACTAGAGATGAAGCACTGGATGCATTCATGTTAAAAAGCAAAACTGAAGTGATTCGTAAAAAGGGCGTAGTAGTTCAATATACTCATCGTCGCTATAAAGCAGATGACGGCAGTTGGCGTATAGCTTTTTATACCGTCTGGTTGTTTGAAGATAAACCTGAAAATATGCGATCACTACAGCTTGTGTCTGCTGATATGACGGATGATATGAATCTTCTAAAACGTTATCTTGAATTTACTTTTTATACCGCTAAACCTTCTGATATGGCTGTAGATCCAAGATCGATCATTCCCGAAAACATCAAAGTCCCTGTCGCCAATGCGCGAATATCATCTCGATTCGGCTATCGCTCAGACCCTTTTAATAAACGCAAACGTATGCGCAGCGGCATTGATTTTGCAGCGCCCAGAGGCACAATCGTGCGCAGTATTCGAAACGGTAAAATCACCTTCATGGGACGTCGTGGAGGTTATGGCAATGTTGTCGAGGTTAGCCATGCGGGTGGTATTGTGAGTCGTTATGCGCATCTAAAACGCTTTCGTAGCAAGAAAAACCAGAAGGTAAGTAAAGGCAGTATCATTGCAGAAGTCGGCACCACAGGTCGCTCAACTGGGCCACATCTTCATCTTGAAGTATTAAAAAATGGTAATAAGAAAAATCCGGCAGATTATTTATAAATAGGGGAAATCTATGAACAAGCTATTAGCTTCTTTACTAATAATTTCTTTTTTAAGTTATCCCGTTCTGGTGTTTTCAATACCTTCAAACTGGAAGGTCAGCACTCAGGGTAAAACTAAAATATACACCCCTCCTAAAAATGAAGATTTTAAAATCACGGTCTTGCCTGCCACTTCTTTAAAAGGTAAGTCCGCACATCAATGGTTTCAACAACAAGCTAACAACCATAGCAATAGACTCGGAAAAGTCACGCGTCGTTACAGGGTAGATAAAATAAACCGAAAAGGACAAACCATCCTGATGACTTTACGCGAGTACATAGATGCTAAAAATAAAAAACGACTATCATCTTATACAGTTTGGCTGGATTCTGGCGACCAGCAACAACTGGTCGTGGCAAATATGGCACACGATTTTAAGCTCTATAAGCGTTATGTGGGCGAGCAAATTAAACTATCAAATCCGTTAAAAAACGCCACCAAAAGTAGTAAGCAAAAACAGGTGTCAACGACTCGTAAAACTAAGTCGAGTTCCACAAAAAAACACAAAAAGCTAACTGGCAAGCAAAAATGGAATGCAATTAGAAAGGCCATTCGTACATTGCCGGGCAAAGGAGTAAAAAATTCCTCCTTGGCAGAAGTTTGGGTAGATAGCCGCATAGATGTAATCAGGGGTGGGTTGAGGGTTGATACTTATCTGCTGTTTAAAGATGGTTCAGTTTATGAAAACTGTGAAATTCCACCCAATGAATTGATCGTCAATCAGTCAAAAGCATTGCAAGCTAAAAAATGGAGCAAATGGAGAAGGTCAGGGTCGACATACCAGATCTTCAATCACAAAAAAGGGCAATGGAAAAATCTGGATGGAAAACGAGCCATCAAAACAAAACTAAATGAGAAGTTAAACGCAACATTTCTTTCAGCAGGCGGAAGTCAAATGATGGGCTCCTGGAAAAGAACCATGTTATTCAAGCCTAACGGGAGGTTTGAACTCAGTAATTTTTCAATGAATAGCACCCCTTCGGTTTCAGTTGGGCCTTTTGTTGGATCTGTTCATAATAGTGACAAGACGGGTAGTTCTGGTTCTACCGTCGTTATTGGAACAAATGTAGGGGGTGGAACCTCGTCTGAAAAGAAAGATGGGTCTAAAAACACCGGAAGCTATCACCTAAACGAATACACCATTACCTTAAAACACGATAATGGTTATGTGCATACGGAGTTGTTCTTTTTTGACAAAGCGAATAAGTCGTCTTTTATTTATAAAGATGATAAGTACTGGTTAGAGAAAGGTTAAATTGCGTTTATTCATGTTTTGATTGCAACCAACTCATGTACGATAACAATGATTAAAATATTTCCCATATTTCTTTTTTATTTAGTACTGTTCCTGTCAACAGCAACGAGTTATGCCTTTACCCCAGATGGCTGGAAGCTAAGCACCGAAGCTAATATTAATATATACATACCCCCTGAAAATGATCATTTTAAAATCTTCGCTTTAGCGCCAGAGGCTTTAAATGGCGTATCTGCTGAAAAGTGGTTTGAGCGGAAACTTAAAAAAATGGAATCCTCCCTCGGTGAGGTGACCAGAAGCTATACCACTGAAAAAATTGATAAAAACGGGCCGACAATTTTAATGACTCTACGTGAATATAAAAATGCGCAAGGTCAGAAGCGTATTGCATCATTTACCTGCCAGTGTGCAGACGCTACTCATCAACGTTTGGTAGTTGCGGATATGAAACATAGTTTTGCCTTGTATAAAAAACATCTTAAAACGCAGTTAATTATTTCTCAGGCAGTTTCACGTCGATCCAATACCAGTCATGCCAAACATAAAAAACAAATGCATATTGATGATCCAGAATTGACGTTGCAGCATCTGCGTAAATGGCAGAAAAAAAGGTTTAAAAACTTTACCCGTTATAAAGCCCCTGGTCTTAAAAAAAAGGGCATGTTTTTTCATGAAGTTTTTGATATTGAAGTTGGTGATGAAGCTCAATTAAATGGTATGAACCATCAAGACTGGCTGAACCAGAAAATATCTCAGGATGAAAAAGTACTGGGGCGATCAACCGAACGAAGCAAAATTAAAATAGGCAATAATGATGCCAGTCTATTAGCGAATAGAAGCTATAAAGAAAAACACAAAGTGACGAACTATGGTGATGGAGGAGACCCGCGCTATGTTAAGTATTTTTCAACTCAAACTGCTAGTAATAAAGCTCGTTTGGTAAAGATTACTTATTCGGATTTCAAATTTTATAAACGTAATACCGCCGATGTTGGTAAAACACTTTCTTATGTACTCTCTCAGGCAGACCAATCCTATTTAAAACCTATCCTGCAAAAATATACTAAAGAAGAAAAGGAAAAAGCACGCCTTAAAGCAGAAAAACTGGCAAAAATAAAAGCGGAAAAAGAAGCCATAATCGCAGCTAAAAAAGCAAAAAAAGCCGAAGAGAAAGCTGAAAAGGAAAGATTGTATAAAGCTCGTTATGCTGGCGCAGGGAAAGGGATTAAGTTCTCTGATATTGAAGCATTACTCTATTTTACCCGGGATGACTATAACCTCGGATTCAATACCATTGACCGATTCACCAGTGTTCGTTTGTTATTAAAGGATGGTTGGGCCTATGTCGGCGACTTACCACTTCCGCCATCGGATTTTAATGCGAAAGGCTCGCGACAAACCGAACCAGACAACTGGGAAAAATGGCGAAAAAATGGCGAAGTCTATGAAACACAAGATAATAAAACCAGAAAATGGGTTATTTTAAAGGGCGATAAAATTCTGGCCAACAAAAAGGGCAAACGTTTAAATAAAAATTTTCAGTATCTAAAAGTGACAAGTTCTGGCATGAGTTTTGGTTACTATTCTGAAAACCGTAAAAATCTAACGCTTAAGAGTGATGGAAAGTTTGAAACGTCTGTTTTTTATATGAATGCTTTTAATGGCGGTGGTGCCAGTACAGGGCTTGCCAATGTGAATGCCTCAGCCCACAGTGATAAAGAGGGTGATAGTTCATCAGTTGGCTCGATTTCCCCCGGTGCAACGGTACATGATACACCTGCTACGGTAGGTGTTTTAAATAATAAGGATAAAAAGAAGAACACAGACAGAGTAGGTCGTTATTCTATCGATGAGGGATACACATTGGAATTACACCGTGATAATGGTCAAACCGACCGGTTTCTGTTCTTTTCAACCAGTGGCGATAGCTATAAATATATCTACTTTTATGATCGTTATTATTTTTCTAAGTAAGATAAGTGCATGATATAATATGAAATATTGTAAGTTTTTAATACTTAACTTATTGCTTTTAATTGTTTTAACAGCTTGTTCCAATGCTTCGCAAGAGCAAGTAGAAAAAGACGTACTTACTTATCTGGAGGCAAAATACGGCAAGGCTTTTGCCATTGCAGAATATGAATTAAAGAGTAACGCAGGTCTTGGATATGATAATCACCATTTGCAAGTCTACCCGCAAGGTGAAGTAAACAAACAATCCTTTGCTCGAATACGCTACTTTGATGACGCAAGTTTCATAATAAGTGATCGTCATGTCAAATATACAGAAAAGGCTAAAGAAAACAGAAAGGTACTGGATGATATTTTAAGCAACCATGCCGAAAAATTCACATACGAGAGTGTTGCCAGCAGTGAAATAAAATTTGGAAGTCGGGATGCACTAAAAAAGTTTAAGTTTAATCAAAAAAAATATGGCGATAGATATTTACTGGAAATAGCCATTACAACGAAAGAGGAAAAAAGTGACCATATCCAGCAACAAATTATTAAACGTATTGTTACTTATTATAAGAATAGAAGTAAGGATGTCGCGAAGCTTGTAATTAACCTTACCCTTTATCCAGAAGGGACTCATATTGAGGGTAAAAGCCTTTACGATCTGAAGGTTATAAATAAATTGGAGCCAATAGATAGTGTGACCGTAGATTTTGATAAAGCCAAACTTATTTGGTTTGATGGATCAAGTCATTCGCTGCGAAAAGTCATCAGACATCGATGAATATCTTCAAGTTAAAATTCATTGGATTTTCACCCCTTATGAATAACGTTAAATATCTTCCCTGTGTCTAAGTTCACCTATATACCAAAATTCTTGGCTATTATCTGGTTGGGTATTGGATTATATTTTCTATGGGTGGCAATTGACCTTTCCTTTTTTTTAACCCTGACAACTGAACAACAACAAAAACGCACTCAAATTGATAAAATATTTCCGTTGTTTGTTTTTGGTGGTGTTGGCATTGGCTTTATTCTCTACGCTTGGAAAACATGGTCTACTAAAGAAGCATCGGAGGTTGAGGTGCCCCATTTACCTCGTTCCAATGTAAAAATTAACAGAAAAAAATTTCCAGTACCTCCTATGCCAGAGGCTTTTGCAGAGGATAAAGTGGGGAAAGTTCTCAATATGTTTGAGGAATTCGATATTACGCTCACAATGGCTGATCCATCTTTAGAAACTGCGGTTCGTACAAAGAATGAATTTGCACAGGTCATATGGGAGGAAATACATCATCAAGCCATGGGGAAGAATAACTGGACTCGTGATGTCACCATTGATGAATTCTCAACCCTCGACACGTATATCGTGTTGGCAAAGATGGAGGAATGGGCAAACCCCGATACGCTCGAAAATGTTTTAAGCATTCCGTGGGATATTGATAATTTCACCTATGATTATAAAAATATAGCACTAGATATGGTCAAGCTTTCTCAAGGGGATTTACCCTTAGAAAATATTGAGGAAGTCGTGCTCGATAAAGAAAGGCTTTCAAGAGAGTTGCGTTTCGATTGCTGTGGAAAAAGCCATGTGTATGGCATTACAATGAATAGCTATAAAGGTCTCAATATTGAACCCTTAAAACAGTTGACCAAGCTGTTACGACAACAAAATAAAGCTTACCGCTTCGCACTGGTTGAAGATGATCAGGCAATAATTATCCGCTTGCGCGAGGACCAACTTTCAGGGTTATCTGGGCTTTTTGATAAAGGTGATTGCAAGTGGTTGGAAGATGCCTAGTACATTGATGGCTTGACACTATACTAGAGGCATTTCTAAACAATAAATTGAATCGCAATTTCAGCTAGAATGTAACTAGAAAGAACGATAATAGAATATAAAAAAAAATACCTTCCCCAAGTAAGTAATTCATACATTCGCAATCTTGCAAAAACAGCTAAAAAAACGACTAGAAAGATAAATATTTCAGCTCCATCAGGAAGATACATTGCAACGACTATTGAGCTAACAATGCCTGAAACTATCACAATAAGTATTAATGTAACGACATCGATGTCAGAAGCCAGTTTGTCAAAATTATGCGCAATTTTTATAAAAATATAGGTAAAAGCAATAGCTAAAATTATTTGAAGTAACAAGGTAAGTAAAATCATTAATCAAAATCCTGTTTTAATTTAAAGTTTAAATAGTTAAAAAATTAATTTCTGGATATTTCTTATAGTACTCCAGATCAAAATCACTTCAGGACGGCTTGCAGGTATTTAGTATCAATTTTCGTCCCTGTGCCATTTCTAACATTACTGGCTGACATACAGTACTTTCAATTTTCACCTTGATTGTATTTTGATCAATAATGTTTGATTTAACCTTTGCAGGTCTTTTCCATTTCAGGTTTGTCTTTTGAATCGGAAGGCTCACAGCTTTACTGGGAACGAGATATAAACTAAACCATTTGTTTTTCGGTACAAGCACTTTGTTCTGCTCGGGCTTTACAGTTATCAGCTGTGTTGTTATTGACTGGGTGCTAAATGACCAATAGATTTTTTGCCGTTCTCCATCGACCTGTGCATTTACAGAAGCGCGGTAGCTTGAATTCCAATCCAGCCTTTGCAGAGGAAACCATGCAAATTGAAGTTTTGAGAATATCTTTTGCGGGTCGTTGATATGGTCTAGCTTGCGGATTGCTTTTATATGTGTCCACGTACCGTCCTCGTTTTTCTTTTCGAGTTTAAAAGCGCTCACTTTTGCCGTTTTCACTTTGCCAGGATTAAACTGCACAGAAAGTGGATAACCACTGACATCAAGATCGGGTAAGGGATCAGGCGTTTCATCAAAAAATACAGGGGTCACTTCATTTGCGTTTAAAGGTGGCCAAATCACGAAGTCAGGATTTTTCTCGTATTGCCGTGCATCCTGTTCCTTACTAAAGAGGCTACTCACTTTAAAATCAGAATGGCACAGGTTCAGGTAATAGCTGGAATCAAGCACTTGGTCGCTGGCAGATGCAGAATCGCAATAATTTTTAAACCAGCTGGCATAAACGCGCGTTTTGTTTTCGCAGATTTCATAGTAACGATTTTCACCCGAATGCAAAGCAGGGCTGTTATTGGCATTGCACAATTCATTAAACCAGCTAGCATTTATACGAATGCGTGGCTGACAGATTTCATAATAAGTACCTTCACCTTCAAATAGAATATCTTGCGGCGGGTTATTACAAATTGCCTCCATATAGCTGCTTTTAAGCAATCGACCATTTTCGCATCTTGAGGAAAAAGATGTCTCAAAAAGTGCAGCTTGCGGAAGACTATTGCAAGCACTCTCAATATAGTCAGTGTTTACCGCTGTGCCGAGGCAATCAACTGGGTTACTCGGCAGAGCCTGTAGTGGTCGGTCGTTGCAGGTATTTTCCATATCCTTGCGACCCATATTATAAACGTAGCTTTTAAACCCGGTTTTATCAGCCGCCACACCATTACCAACAGTATCAATGAGAAAATCAAGAAACGTAAAACGATGATAAATACCCGACATCAGTACAGAAATTGAATCAGCAATATTCCTACTACCCGCACTGATATTTTCTCTCACATGTTTATAAGGGTAAGCAGCCTTAGCAGAACGAGCTGAAGCATTAACGCCGCTAAAGTACGGTCTTGTGCTCTTTTCTGCATGTAAATCGATTCCCTTAGAATATTTGTCTATATTATTAGCGAGATAATTGGCGTGATTCTGCGCCGCTCTCGATAAAGGTATTGAGTAAGTCAACGGCTCCATTTGGGAAGCACTTCTAATCGCATTTATAAGATTAAAAGCATCATTAACATTATTCACTGGCTTAGCCGATAAACCAGTAAAGAAAGAAAAGCTAACAAGAAATAAAAGTGTTCGAAACATTATTATATGTATATCAAAAGTTTACAAAACCCGGATTAGGCAATGCGAATTTATTGATTAGAACAGCAGAAGGAGGAGAAATCAATTTTCATGAGCAGAGCATTGCGAGGCAATGCTGGTGCGAGAGTCATGACTATCCTCTAGTCGCACAAAACATGGTCTCACTGTTACTCAGCTCGATGCTTAATAATCGTGCTCACCGAATAGATGACTCTATCGATCTCTAACTGCCAAAATCCCAGCAAACACAATAACAACAATCCCAAACAAAGTATTAACCATCAGAATCTCATCCCAGATCAACCAACCAAATAAGGCAGCAAAAGCAACAGAAGTATAGGTATAAGGCCCAAGCTGGCCAGCAGGTGCGAGACCGTAGGCTTTACTTAATAGCAATTGCCCGAGGGTTGAAAATAGAGCGATGCCTCCTAAATAAGCGACATCAACGACACTCAAAGGCTTCCAAACATAAATAGCAGGAATAAGTGAAGCCAGCATACCAAATAACGCAAAATAGAAAACAATCCGCCCAGGAGTTTCAGTTGAGCGCATCTTGCGGATTGAAACCTTAGCCACACCCGCCAGAATTGCGCCTACCAACGCAATCATAATTGCAAAGTTATATTGCCCAGTATTGCTAGCCATCTCATTAATCACACTATCAGCTGCAGTCGGCTCAGAGGAAGCGTTAATAATCAACATCACCCCAATAAAACCAATAAACAAAGCAGCAATCGTCTTAACTCCAATGCGCTCTTGTAACCAAAAAAAAGCAATGACAGGAATAAACAACGGAGAGGTTTGCTTCAACAGAGCCGCCTGCGCCAAAGGCAAATGCCCCCACGCATAAAACATACAAAACATCGCACTAACACCTACCAGTCCTCGGGTAATATGCAACGGCAAACGTTGCGTATGTAAACGCGAAATACCTTTCGTAAAAAGCCAAGGCATCAAAAGGAGCAAAGCCAAAACATTTCGGAAAAAGACAATCTGCTCTAAAGGGATATCATCAGAAATTTGTTTAATAATCATCCCAGTAAATAATAAGGCTACCTCAGAAGCCATAATCAGCAACGCGCCCAAGACGATATTGTTTTCTTGTAAGATTTTCATACGGATACTTTTATGAGGTGTTAAATAGCTAAGCGCAGAACAGGGCAGGCATAGTAGACTAAATAAAGTGATTGTTTTACTAAAACTTTGCTTGAATAAGAAAGCTTAAATAATTAATAGAATTTAAAGCACATACTAAAACTAGGTACAGACGTATGGATAGTCTTGCAAAGGTAGTACCGATACTGGTTGAAGCATAGGATAATGTTACAAAACAGGGAGAGCAAGTTGGAGCAAATTGACGACTATCCTTAGGATGCATAAAGCTGGGCGGAATTTCTATTTCCCAAAGGTAATGGGTCTTGAGCGCCACTGAAGTCGAAAAGGTATCAACAACGGCATCGAGAATTAATTTGACAAAAATAACAATCTACCTACTTACTCCCATACTCATTTATTAATGCTAAAATTTTAGAATTATTTGTTTTTTCTGCAAACGTCTTTGGGTTGAGACCTTCATTATTTGTAATGTTCAGTTGCTTTTTGCTACCCATCTCTAACAATATTTTAACAATAGTTGTATGTCCATTGTAAATCGCTAACATCAAAGCAGTATTACCATGTTTATTCTTTAAAGTGGTATCCGTTCCAAAAGCGATTAACTGCTTAACCACTATGTCATGCTTTCTAGAAGCGGCAATCATCAAAGGATCATAACCATTAAAATCACGCACAGATAAATCTGCGCCTAGCTCAACTAACATCGCCGTAATCGCCGCGTGGCCATACTGAGCAGCAATAATTAATGGCGTAGACTGCTGAAAGTTTCTAGCCTCAATATCAGCACCGTAAGACAGCAACAAAGCTGTCATATCGATCTTTCCTGAATTTACGGATGCTAATAATGGCGTTTCGTTATCTTCACCCTTAGCGTTCACATCAACCCCACTAGCGAGGATTTTTTTAACCTTAGCGATATCGCCTTCATAAGCATTAATCAGCAACATTTCCTCCGCTTCAGAATTATCGAAAGCCTGCACAACCGGGGTGTTAATCACCAGAAAAAACAAAAAGACCAAGCTAGAAGCAAAGCTAAGAGACAGATTAAAAACTCTGCTAAAAAAGAAATTGATTGATTTTGACATGGGAAGCATCCTGTTAACGGTCACGATTATTTATTGCTATTATTCTGTTTATGTTTCATCCATGGGGCATCACCCGGCACACTTTTAAAACTGTCGTGAAATTCTAAGTTTTGCCAATCAACACTCTCAGCTAGCTTGCTCTTGTCTGGTCTAATTCTGGATATATAATCAGCGACCGCCTGCATATCAGCATTACTATATGAATCAATACTGCGTTGCATATCTGCATCACCATTTTTACGAATGCCTTGTTTAATCCACTGCATTTGACGCAACAAATATTGATAATGCTGACCTTGCAAAAGCGGGTAAGCCTTCTCATTATTACCTTCAGCGTTTAGGCCATGACAACTTTGACACTGATTGGTATACAGCTTTTTACCCAAAACGAGGTTATCACCAACTCCCACAGCATTTTTTGGTGTCATAGGAAGGTCAGCGATATAATTAACAACATCAGCCACATCAAGATGACCTTTAGCGAAGACCTCATTGGCAAAAGGAAGCATCGTCGGTACAGAACGATTGCCATTTTTTATATCGATTAACTGCTTAATAAGCACATTAGGATGTTGCCCAGATAATTGAGGATAATACCCATTCTCGGTACCCCAGCCTTGAGGCGTATGACACAAAGCACAAGTATGATAAATATCTTTACCATTCTTAGCATTCATCTCTAAGGAAGTCATAGGCGGCACACTGGGTGAGGCAATCGCAAAGCTGGTGACAATACTGCCCAAAGTACTAGTCAAAATACCCGCAATGATTAAGCCCCGAGAAAATAGTTTACTCTTCGTTTTCATACAGTCCCCATATATCTAAAATTTTATTATTATCAGTATGATAATATAAAAACAGAGAGAAAAAATAATTATTCAAAATGGCTTAAAAACTATCAATTTATAATAAGAAAAGACCTGTTTTCTTATGTTAGAT
>Ga0209633_10004611_pt1 | contig 12335 bp, 8 predicted proteins | sample Cruoilmetagenom1_FD_187290 | JGI IMG/M metagenome (GOLD analysis project Ga0209633, IMG submission 187290) | Oil polluted marine microbial communities from Coal Oil Point, Santa Barbara, California, USA - Sample 1 (SPAdes) (version 2) | ecosystem: Environmental > Aquatic > Marine > Oil seeps ... | reverse complement strand
CCGCCCGCCAATCAGCGCTTGGGCGTCACTGCCTATAGGTGTGGTGAACCTTAGCGAAATGTACCCAGAAAATCACGATGACCAAGCCAGCTGGTATGAAGCCATGAAAGACAGGGTACGCGCTGAAATAAAAACGCAAGGCTGCGGGACTAGGTTTGCTAATGTGTTTAACGATGGGGACGGTCATATGGTTGGTACGTCTGGCACAGTTACCAGTCTTGCCAGCGTACATTTAAAACTACCTTATTATCAACGTGATAAAATCGACGGAATATGGGCGCAAACTAGTGATATTGTGGACACTGCGCGCCGCTTAAGCGCGATGCCGCTAGAGCAACGCCAGTTAGAGCCATGCATTGGCGCAGACCGCGCGACCATGCTCACAGCGGGCTGTGCAATCATTGATGTGTTGTGTGAATTATGGCCGAGCGAGCGAATACGAGTTGCTGATAGGGGGCTGCGTGAAGGTATGCTCATGGGGCTTATGAATAAAACGCAAATCCGCCAAAAGTCAAAACCGCAAAACGGAGCCGAAAAACAGACAGGAGCTACAGATGTCTGATAATAAGGGAAATGGTAAAAAACGCATGAGCGGTTCAAAGCCGGGCGGAGAAAAGCGAAGCTGGAGGGGTAAGGACAAAGCCAAGGGCGAAGCGCAAACCCGTATGATGGACCAAAAAGTTAGGACCGCGCGCGGGCGTAAAATATCCTCAACACTATGGTTGAAGCGGCAGTTAAATGACCCTTATGTCAAAAAAGCTAAACTTGACGGTTATCGTAGCCGCGCGGCGTATAAACTTCGCGAGCTTGATGATCAGTTTAAGATTTTGACAAAAGGTGATGTGGTTGTTGATTTGGGCGCAGCGCCAGGTGGTTGGTCACAGGTCGCCGTGCAGCGTAAAGCAGGCTTGGTAATTGGCATTGATATTCTGCCCGTTGAGCCCGTTGCAGATGCTGACATTATCGAGATGGATTTTATGGATGAAAAGGCCCCAGAGGTATTGATGAAAATGCTAGGCGGGCAGGCGGATGTTGTTATGTCTGACCTTGCTGCAAATACGACGGGCCATCGGCAGACTGATCATTTGCGCACTGTTGCCCTTGTAGAAGCTGCGGCGGACTTTGCTTTGCAGGTACTAAAACCAGGCGGGCATTTTGTCACCAAAGTGTTCCAAGGTGGCGCGGAAGGTAATTTGCTCAACATGCTTAAGCACCGTTTTGATCATGTGCGTCACGCCAAACCCAAAGCATCACGTGACGGAAGCCCAGAAATGTATCTCGTTGCAAAAGGTTTTCGCGCAAAATAACTGAAAATTTATACAGACTCTACTAGCGCCGCATAAAAAATCCTGTTATCTCGCACCCGCAAAAGGGAGAGTCTTATGGAGATTCGTGAAGGTCTCACATTTGATGACGTGCTTTTGCAGCCACGTGCATCAAAAATATTACCAACGGACGCAGATTTGGCAACGCGGCTGACCAAAAAAGTTAGCTTAAACATCCCACTTGTCTCGGCGGCGATGGACACTGTTACCGAAGCGCCGCTTGCTATTGCTATGGCGCAAGCAGGCGGGCTTGGTATTGTACACCGTAATTTGTCGAATGAAGAACAGGCCGAAGAAGTGCGTAAAGTAAAGCGTTACGAATCGGGTATGGTTGTTAACCCTGTCACCATTCATCCTGACGCCAGTCTCGCTGAGCTGAGGATGATGGCCGATCACCATTCATTTTCAAGTTTTCCCGTTGTTGAAGATAGCGGAAAACTAGTCGGTATTATCACCAATCGTGACACACGCTTTGCTACTAATCCGAATGAAAAAGTCTCCTCTATGATGACCACGGAATTAATAACGGTCGCCGAAGGCACGAGCGAGGAGCGCGCGCGCGAGCTTCTCCATACCCATAAAATCGAACAGGTTTTGGTGGTCAACAAAAAATATAACTGCGTTGGCCTTATCACTGTAAAAGATATGGAAAAGGCGCTGAACTATCCGAACGCTTGTAAGGACGAACACGGGCGGTTGCGGGTTGGCGCAGCGTCTACGGTTGGAGAAGCAGGTTATGAGCGCTCTGTGGCGCTAATAGAGGCAGGCGCAGATGTTATCGTTATCGATACGGCTCATGGACACTCAATCAAAGTTATCGAACAAGTACGCCGCGTTAAAAAGACCTATCCCGATACGCAAATCATAGCAGGCAATATCGCAACCGAAGAAGCCGCACTTGCCTTGATCGAAGCTGGCGCTGATGGCCTTAAAGTCGGCATAGGTCCCGGCTCTATTTGTACCACGCGTATTGTCGCAGGCGTGGGCGTGCCGCAATTAACCGCTATTATAGATGTGTGCAAAGCCGCCAAAAAAGCGGGCGTACCCGTGATAGCAGATGGCGGCATAAAATATTCTGGCGACATGGCCAAAGCTTTGGCTGTAGGCGCAGAGAGTGCTATGGTTGGCTCGCTGCTGGCAGGAGCTAGTGAAACGCCAGGTGACGTATTTCTCTATCAAGGGCGTTCTTACAAGTCATATCGCGGTATGGGGTCCGTGGCGGCTATGGCGCGCGGGTCTGCTGACCGTTATTTTCAAAAGGAAGTTTCTGATGCTATAAAGCTTGTCCCCGAGGGCATCGAAGGCCGCATTGGGTATAAAGGCCCCGTGGCGCCAATTGTTCATCAACTTTTAGGCGGGGTGCGTGCAGCCATGGGATATACGGGGTCACAGACAATCGCAGACCTACATAAAAATGCCCGCTTTATAAAAATCACCAATGCAGGTTTACGTGAAAGCCATGTGCACGATGTTGCCATTGCCCGCGAAGCCCCCAATTATTCTGCGAGTAAGTAATGAGATTAGGTGGACGAATTCAAGCAGCAGTTGAAGTTCTAGACGACGTTCTGGGACAGCACACTCCAGCCACAAATGCTTTGCGCGATTGGGGCAAAGCTCATAGATTTGCGGGTTCCAAAGACCGTGCCGCTATTGGCGGGTTGGTTCATGATGCCTTGCGCCATAGATCTTCGACCGCATGGTGCATGGGCAGCGAAAGTGGCCGCGCATTGGCGCTTGGAACTTTCATTTGGTGCTGGGACGAGAGTGTAGATACGCTTGTTCAGGCTTTAGCCGATGATGATCACGCGCCTGAACCTCTAACTGATGCGGAGCTGAAAACTCTTGGTGCCCCCAAAAATTTGGACGGCGCGCCAGATTGGATTGCGGCCGATATCCCCGAATGGATTTGGCCAAGTTTTGAAAATAATTACGGTGAAAACGCTGTGGCGGAAGGCCAAGCACTACTTGCTCGCCCGCCGCTCGACTTGCGCGTAAACACTTTAAAAACCGACCGCGAAAGCGCCGTAAAAGCACTAAGCGAATTTGGCGCCGAACTCTGCCCTATATCGCCAAAAGGCTTACGCATTAAAGCGGGTACTGGTCTTGCGCGCCTTCCAAATATCCAAGCCGAGCCAGTGTTCCTTACTGGCGGCGTAGAAATTCAAGACGAAGGTTCCCAAATCGTTTCGACCCTAATTGATGCGCAGGCGGGCGAAACCGTACTTGATTATTGCGCAGGCGGCGGCGGGAAAACTTTGGCGCTCGCAGCCGACATGAATAATGAAGGACGTATCTACGCCTATGACATCGACAAACGAAGATTAGCGCCATTATATCAACGCGCGCAGCGGGCAGGGGCAAATAACATCGAAATTTGCCCGCCGCCTGTGAAATCCCTAAACAAGCTTAAAGGCAAAATGGACCGCGTTCTCATCGACGCGCCCTGTAGCGGCTCAGGCACTTGGCGGCGCAAGCCCGATGCCAAATGGCGGCTCTCACCAGAAACACTCGACGTGCGCCTAAAGGAACAGCAATTGGTGCTTGAGCAAGCCAAAGTTTATGTGCGGCCAGGCGGTCTTTTATTCTATGTGACCTGCTCAATGTTTGCCGAAGAAAACGAGGGCCAAATCTATACGTTTCTTGATAAAAATGAAGAATACGAACTTTTGTCTGCCGGTGAAGTTTGGGAAGATAAAATCGGTGTGGGCGCAAAACCGTGGTCCGAAGATGGTTGCACCCTGACGATGACGCCTGCGTCTACAAATACGGACGGGTTCTTTTTAGCCGTCTTGCAGAAAGCTAAATAAATAGAGACATCCATATGAGCAACGCCCACGAAAAACTTCTCATCATCGATTTTGGCTCGCAAGTCACCAAGCTAATCGCGCGCAGGGTACGCGAAAGTGGTGTTTATTCCGAAGTCCATCCTTATAACAAAATTTCTGCTGACTTCCTTAAAGCGTTTGCGCCTAAGGCGATCATCCTTTCTGGCGGCCCTAATAGCGTTGGGCAGGCGCAAAGCCCGCGTATACATGAGAGCGTCTTTGACATAGGCGCACCATTACTTGGGATTTGCTATGGGCAAATGGCCATGGTGGACCAATTGGGTGGCTCGGCGGAAGCAGCGGATGAACGCGAATTTGGCCGCGCTGATCTAGAGATTGTCAAAGACAGTGATTTATTCGCAGGTATTGGCAGTGTTGGTTCCACGCACCGCGTGTGGATGAGCCATGGTGATCGCGTAAACTCTCTACCGCAAGGGTTTGAAATTATAGCAAAATCTTCTAATGCACCCTTTGCAGCTAGCGAAGACAAAGCCCGAAAATATTACAATGTTATGTTCCACCCAGAAGTGGCCCATACCCCCATTGGCGCACAGCTCTTGCGTAATTTTACTCACACAATTGCAGGCTTTCGTGGCGACTGGACAATGGCCCAATTTAAGGCCGAAGCTATCGCTGCTGTGCGTGCCCAAGTGGGTGACGGTAAAGTCATTTGCGGCCTGTCAGGCGGCGTTGATAGTTCCGTTGTTGCGGTGCTTTTGCAGAAAGCTATTGGCGATCAGCTTACTTGTGTATTCGTAGATACAGGCATGATGCGTAAAAATGAAGCGCAAGAGGTAGTTTCTTTGTTTTCAAAGCACTACAACATGAATCTCGTGCATGTTGACGCAGAAAACCAGTTTCTTGATCTGCTCGAAGGTGTCTCTGACCCTGAGAAAAAACGCAAAATCATCGGCAAGACCTTTATCGACATATTTGAGGTCGAAGCTAAGGCCGTGGGCGGTGCAAAATTCCTCGCCCAAGGCACGCTATACCCAGATGTTATTGAGAGCGTCTCCTTTGACGGTGGTCCGTCAGTTACCATAAAGTCCCACCACAATGTAGGCGGTCTTCCTGAGCGCATGGATATGGCGCTTGTAGAACCTTTACGAGAGCTGTTCAAAGATGAAGTTCGCGAGCTAGGCCGCGAACTTGGCCTTGACCCCGCATTTGTGGAACGTCATCCGTTTCCAGGGCCAGGTCTTGCGATCCGTTGTCCAGGTGTGATTACAAAAGAAAAACTTGACCTTCTGCGTAATGCTGATGCTATTTACCTTGACCAAATTAAAAAACACAACCTTTACAATGTGATATGGCAAGCATTTGCAGTGATATTGCCTGTAAAAACTGTTGGGGTTATGGGTGATGGTCGCACATATGAGTATGTTTTAGCTCTGCGTGCCGTAACGTCATCTGACGGTATGACCGCTGATTATTACCCATTTGAACACGATTTCCTTGGTGAAACCGCAACCCGCATCATCAATGAGGTTAGCGGTGTTAACCGCGTTGTTTACGACATAACCTCCAAGCCACCCGGAACTATTGAGTGGGAATAAGCGGTATAGCCAGTAATACTTTGGCGTTTTAACCTTTCTAGTAACTATAACGTTGTTTTTTTCATAAATTCTTACCACCTCCTTTAAACTATCTAAACCTTGTTTTGCTATGTTTTACCTAAGCGACAAAGAGCGCTAACTTGGTGAATGGAAATATTGTGAAACTTCAGTATATCATACTGATGCTAATCTTCGGATTGGCTAATAGCACAACGTCTTTTGCGGGCGAAAAACCGTCAAAATCTGCAGTATTGCTGGAGATTATTGATGGAGACACCGCATTTATCGTTGATGCAAAGCAGGCGAAAGCTTGGTGGGTGGTCGGCACGTGCCGCGAACCTATCCCTATACTTGGGGCTTCAAAGAAAAAAAACTCAAATAAATCAATCCTTTCTTCTGAAATCATATCGGATAATGTCAAAATCGGTGACCGCCAAGTTACTCTGAAACAACAGTTTCGCTTCAAACTGGCGGCCAATCCGAATGAAAACTACAACGTCGAGGTCTATAATTCCTTGCGCAGTGGTTGGTCACCAGTTCCCGTGCAGGCAAAAGCCAATTGCACAGTGGACGCGACCTGCCGCCAGCGCATGGAACTTCCAGAGTGCTAGGCGCACGCCTACGAAATATCGGTGATTATACCTTTAGAGCGCTATATTCCCTAGCACTGATAAGCATGATTTGTGTGCTTTCAGGCATAGCCTCCCATGCAGCTGATGAAAGCGCAGAAACAAAGTCTATAGATCCCATAGCCATAGAAAAAACTCTAATCGCAGAGCTAGAGCCAGAATTTACCGTTGTGCTAGAAGGTAAAGCAGTAACTGCAGATGTTAGTAAAGATGCGGACGGGGGCGTATATGTACGCGCCGAGCCTATTTTTGAGGCCTTAAATGATGAGTTTGAGTATAATACCGATGAAGGTGTTTTAATCGTACAGCGTTCGCAAGATGGCGTTGTTATGGAACTATACACCGATACAGGCATTGTAAAAGCTAATGGGCGCGCACTTGGTAAACTGCAAAATTTTGGTGACATAGCAGAGGGCAAGATTAACCTTACACCAAACGCTATCGCCGTTATGTCAGGCGCCATCGGTAAGATTGACGAGGGCGAACAGCAAATTAATTTTGAGCTCGATCCGCGCCTTAAAGTGGCGACTGGGTTCGAGATGTTTGTAAATGACATCCCGCTAGGTAATCTAGAGCCAGGGCCGAAAGCCGTTGGATCCGTTATGCTTTTACCCTTGCACCCGATTGCCAAGGAGCTTGGCCATAATGTTCAAATCATTGACGGCGGCGCGTCCATCAAAGTTAGGCGTTCGCAAGATAGCGCCGAGTTTGAGCTTAATCTTGATACGGGTCTTGTAAAACTTAACGGAAAACCAGTCGGTGTTACCAAGGACGTAACCTATATTGATAAAACCAATTTACTTTTACCGATTAGTGCAATCGAAGCTTTAACGGGCACCCATGTTGACATTTTAGGCAGTAGCTCACGCATTGATATTACGCTAGACGACAGACTTAAAGGCGCGGTTAAACCAGGCGCGCGCATTGATGACACGGTAAAATCAGCTCCTTTTGTTGTCGAAGCAATCGAGTTTCACACGGGCACAGATACACAAAATACGGCGAGCGCAGAATTTAGTGTTCAAGGCTTTAACGGCAAAGTCAGGTATGAAATACCAGACTTACCTACAAATATTGCGGAGGCGGAACCATCTTGGGTCTCGCTTGACTACGCCCATGTTAATGGGGGCTATGGCGCAATTGGCGATTATTCAGCCGACTTCCGCGAACTTGACGGAGTCGGCCTTCGCCGTGTTCGTGGTGCAAGTTTTACAAAAGAAACTGAAGAAGGCCGCTGGGCATTGGCGGCTGGCGTTCCCGTATCTGGCTCGCGTAAAATTAGTGAAGATCAAAGCCGCCTAGAATTTGGCGGTCTTGCGGCAGGTGCGCGCTACGCCTCCAAGGAGGGCTGGGAGGCAGGCTTGTCTTATAAAATGGAAGGCGCAAGCGATGATCAAATGGCCGTGCTATCGGCTATTAGCGGACGTCTGGGGCGCGGGCGCGATAAACCCCTAACATGGGACGCGCGCGCTGACATTGGTGGTTTTAGTGGCCCCGCGCGTGAGAGCAATATTGACGTACGCGGTAGCCTTAACACCCGTTATGAAGTCAACAAAAATATCAATATAGACGCCTATGCTAGTTATGACGGCGCAGAATTTTTACGTGCAGACCTTGACGAAGAAGACAAACAAGACGCCATTCAAGCCAGCCAAGATAGCGAAGATAGCAATGCAAACCAAGACGGCACACAAACACTAGCGCCAGATGTACGTGTGCGCGGCAAAGACGTGTTTACCTATGGCGGCGCTGTGCAAATCGCCGCGCGCAAAGATATGGGGCCTCTTAAGCGCCCCGCCGTTTCAGCGCGTTATAGCAAAACTACTAGCGGCGCATTTACGGGAAGCGGCGCTAAAACATCTGTCGATAATTACGGTGTTTCTTTTAACACGTCTTTGCAAAAAGTTGGTACAAATGTTAGCCTAGATTTTGCTGGTTATCAGCAAAAACTACCGGGCGGCTTGACCGAGACTGGTGATCAACTCACAGCCCGTATTTTACAAGACGTAAAATATGCAACGGTGCGTGCGCAGTACTCATCAATAAGAAAAAATGATTTGCCGCGCGAAGAACGTCTCGACGGACAAATTACTGCTAAACCATATAAATTAGGACTTCCGCGCGACGCCGCGCTGCGGGTTGCGCCGTCCGTTGCCGCTAGCCTAAGCGATAAAGACACTTCTGTACGCGCAGGCGTGGTTGCTAACTTTGATTCTGGCGAGTTGCTTGGCAAGAAAACCAAAATGCAGGCTAGTTTTGGTGTCCTGCAAAATTTCTCAGGCGAGGCAGGTGATAAATCCGATACATTCCTAACCGTATCTATTGGTCGCAAATTGCGCCTTAGCAAAAACCTAACCCTTGGGATGTCTTACCGTAACGATTTACACGGTGAGCAGCGCGTCGGTGTTTTCCTTGATGGCCGTTTCGGTTTACATGAAAAACGCCGTTTTAAAACCGCCAAAGATGGACGTGGCGTGCTTAAGGGCAGGGCGTTCTTTGACAAAAACCGCGATGGCATTAAACAAGACGACGAACCTGCCGTTGGAGGCGCGCTTATCCGTATTAAAGGCACTCGCCTTGCTTTGCGTACGGACAGCGGCGGGTATTATACCATTCAAAACATCAAAAAAGGCCTGCATGATTTGCGTATTGATGGCCGTTCCTTACCTCTCGGGTTTTCGCTTGCTGATGATACGGCCACCAGAGCAAGTATTTACGAAGGCCATATTACTGAAATTAATTTGCCAATTGTGCAGCGGGGCCAAATTAGAGGTTTTGCCTATGTCGACGCAGATGGTGATGGCGTCTACACAAAAGGTGAAAAACGCTTAGAAGGTGCAAAGCTAACACTTAAAAACCTTGAGAAATCAGATGCGATTTTCAATGTGTACAGCGCCAGTTTTGGTCAATATGCATTCGATGATTTACCTGCGGGGCGCTACGAAATGGTGATTGCGAAAACCAATGCGCCCGATAGCGCCCCCGAAGCACCCGTCATTATCGAACTCACAGCATCAAATGATTTGATGCTAAAACAAAATATAGCCGCCGCGCCAACGCAAGTAACGCGTGCGGCTGAACAGAATTCTGAACCCAAAGAGACTGGGGAAAGAATAGTAGGGCGAAAGGAAGAGGTTCCGCCGCCGGATATTCGCGAAAGCGATCCAGCGCCGTAAAATTTTGCGCGCCCTCATTCATCAAACTTCAGGCGGTTTCTTCGGAAATCGCCTCTTTTTTATTGGGTGCGCCGTTTTTTAGTTTGAGAGGGCTAAGGTTTTCTTGTCAGCGCTCATTAATGTCAAAGGGAAGTGTGTGTTCTTACGTAGTCAGAACTATGGTTCTTTGTATAGATCAAACACCATGTCGACATTGAGAGCGCCCACACCCATTGAAAAGTCGTAATCTGGCATAGTGTAGTTAAAATCTAACCTAATGGTTTGCTCATTTAAATCACCATTACGTCTGCGGATACCGGAAAGACGGCCAAAGTCAATAATGCGAGTAGGGCCAGCCTGTATATCGCCTAAATCATCAACACCGTTTAGGATCATTATATTATTATCTGCGGCACGCTGCCCGTAACTAAACCCGCCATCTTGACCGCGCCGAGAAATATTGGTGCCTAGTTTAATGTCACCAAGACTAATTGTGTTTGAAAAATCCCCTGTGGAACTAGCAACAGATGCGCGCGCACGAAGTGAAAGCCGTGTACGGCGAGACGTTATATAAAAACTGTGTGAGTATTGTTTGCCATTACCGCTCAGGACAACATCTGTCGCAGAATTTAATGAAAAGGCACCCGAAAATTGGTCTGTAGCATCCAAATAACCATCACCATCATCAAGCACAGCATTGCCAATGCTTGTGCCATTTTGTGTAATGCCCATCATCATGCTCTGGCCGCTATCTGGCCCTTGATGAGTGTTCATTGTACCCGTTAGCTTTAAAGAACCAAAATTCGTAGAATAGGGAATTAATTGGCTACCATTGGCAACGCAGCAGCGTTGCTGGCTGAAAATATAATTGTCATAAATATCGTAGTTTTGGCCATCATGCACCACGGCACAGCCATAGGTGCGACACCAAAAGTCGCTATCTAGGAAGCTAGCAGCGGCATTTGCTTGAAATATGAGGCAGCTTGCAAAGGCGGTAATCGCCGTTTTATGTCTTTGCTGCAATTTCATATTTTCCTATCTTACGCCTAGGTTTAAGGCGCTACAAAATCCACTGATTTAATTGGTATATCAGTCGCTTTAAATTTGTTTTGAGGTGAAAAACTGTTCTTAAGGTCAAATTCTATAGTGTAGTTTTCACCTTTAGTTAGCTTGTCAGCCTCTTGTAATTTAACGTTATAATCTCGATGTCCGCCATCGAGAACCACAGTTGATAATGGTGTTTCCATTACGACTTTTCCGGCAGAATCTTTAACAACAGCATTACCTTTCAGGCGCGCATGGGCGTCGCCTTCATTGTTAATTTGCATAGTGATCATGCTCGCGTCATTGTTGTCAAATGCTACATTTGTGACGACAGGCGCACTGTTAGATGGCGTTAATGTTAGGTAAAAGAGTGAAGCAAGTTGATAACGGTTCCACACGCCAGACACGTCTCCTCGCTCGTCTAGTTCGGGCAACATAGTCGTAGCCAGTAGCGCAAATCTATGGTCTCCATTTCCTGATAATTTATAGGGCACAGATATTTCGACAGTAATATCCTGCGATGTTTCTGGCTTTAGGGTAACGCTAGCGGGGCTAAACCTTATCCATTCTGCTGCAGAGCGCTCTGTTTCGCCAGGAGGGTTTAAGATGAGCTGCCCGTTTTTGTCTAGCGACCAATCGGCGAGGCCCATGGTTAGGCTAATAGTTTTGCTTTTGTGAACATTACCTAGGGTTACGACTTGGCGATGCCTGTCACCAGGTTTGATTGTCATTTCAACGGTAGAAGGTTGAATTCCCACGCCAAATGCGCTTGCGACAGGAGCATACGACAACGCAGCCATAACTGTACCCGCCGTTATCATGGCCGTTGTGACCATAAAATTCTTTATTTTCTTGCCTGAAAATGTCCCAACCATAATTCAATTCCTATATATGCACCGCCCACGCGCGGTAATTAAGGATAGACTTTAGCAAGAAACAATTGCGGTATTGTTAACTCTAGCTGCTAATGTTTTGTTGTAAGTTTAGGCGCGAAGGCGCGTCCAAAGTCATGGTTGCTACTAATCCAAGAAAAAGATAAGAAATATCAACTAGATATATCGGGGAAACACTATGAACGGCGCAGAAAGCTTAATTCAGACATTATCACAAAGCGGCGTTCAGGTGTGCTTTGCCAATCCGGGCACGTCGGAAATGCAATTGGTGGCGGCCCTTGACAGCCAGCCAGAAATGCGCGCCGTGCTTGGGTTGTTTGAAGGCGTGGTCACAGGGGCGGCGGATGGCTATGGCCGCATGGCGGATAAGCCCGCCGCAACGCTTTTGCACCTTGGCCCAGGGCTCGCCAATGGCGGGGCAAATTTGCACAATGCCAAGCGGGCCCGCGCGCCTATCGTTAATATCGTCGGCGACCACGCGACCTATCATATTCAATATGACGCGCCGCTTACCTCCGACCTTAAGGGCATAGCCGCGCCGTTTTCAAACTGGCTGGATGTATCAAGCAGCGCCGATGATCTATCGGTTAAAGGCGCGGCAGCGATTGAAGCGTCGCTCACCTATCCCGGCCAAGTCGCCACCCTAATGGCTCCTGCTAATCATGCATGGGAAGAGGCCAATGACACACCCGCTATTGCCAAACCTCCCGCGCCGCCGCAAGCCAACGCAGGCGCAATAAAAGACTCTGCGGCGGCCCTGAAAGGCGAAGGAACCAAGGCGCTTTATCTCGGCGGTATGGCCTTGCGTGAAGGCGCGCTAGAGCAAGCGGGGCGCATTGCGGCGGCCTGCGGCGCGCGCCTAGTTTGCGAAACATTCCCAGCCCGTTTGCAACGCGGGGCGGGGCGGG
>Ga0209633_10004610_pt1 | contig 12337 bp, 20 predicted proteins | sample Cruoilmetagenom1_FD_187290 | JGI IMG/M metagenome (GOLD analysis project Ga0209633, IMG submission 187290) | Oil polluted marine microbial communities from Coal Oil Point, Santa Barbara, California, USA - Sample 1 (SPAdes) (version 2) | ecosystem: Environmental > Aquatic > Marine > Oil seeps ... | reverse complement strand
ATTGACCGGTTTAGAAAACTAAAACAGGTATGATTCGTCAGATACGAGAAGAACCCGGTGTTTACTTATTACACTAACTAAAAAAGCCACCACCCCAACGAGTAGGGCAGCGGCTTAGTGTACCAAGGTAGCACTCGGTTAAGCCCCGTAATTCAACATCCCAGTTGGGTGTGAAGGGATCAAATCAGCCAAATGCTCTAACTCGCCACCCGCTGCATATTCCGCCGCAGATGGAGTAAGACATTTAATTTCGATAGTTGTGGATGAAAAGTCATCAGCATTTTGTGATACTTCAGCATCGCCACCAATAGAGCCTTTCCAGAAAGAAACCACTTTAGGTCGGCCAGTGTTATTAGCTTGACCTACCAACATTACTGAGAAGTAATTGGTTTTAGACAAGGCGCCAATAGCCACTTGATTAGCCTTGAATACTTTAAAAGTCACAGTAGCTTCAGTAGTAACATTGTAATCAACAGCTGTGTCATGACCTGTTTTCAAAGTAAGGTCATTTACCGCTATGGATTCAATTTGTACAACCGAGACATCTTCTGGGCGGCCTTCGGGATAAATTACGATAACGTCATCAGCGGCCAGTCCTGAAGCATCTGCTACAGAAACCACGCCTGCACCTGCTGCTAAATCCGCACCTGCTAATTCAGTCTCAACATCAACTGGGCTTGTCGCAGATACGCCTTCACCTAAGATTAATTGTAAGTTTCTACGAGAATATTCTCTCGCGGTCGCTGTCACGGTCGCGGTTTGAGAAACAATGGCGGTATCCACGATTGTTTTCGGACACCCGCCCTCTAAATCTACGGTTTCCTGGGTTACGGTGAACGTTGTATCATCAACGAGTCCGATGGAGTATGATTGATCTAATAAGTTAGCCTGATCAAGGGGGCCGACCCGTACTTCTGCACAACCGATTACAAAGTCGGTGGTTTCTGCGCTACCTAATTTAGCCATTGTTCTACCTCTGTCTCTTTATAAAGATTAATTAAACTATATAGTTACAGATATGAATCATAGCACATTGTCACTAGATGTCTATAAGTCATAGCCTAAAACCCCATCTTCTGTAAAGCAGCCATACCTTGTTCACTATTAAGGTCGTGGCTGGCGTCTGCAGTTGGGCGTTGTTTGTCGTCCTTATACTTTCCTCCAAATCCATACATAGATGCTTCCATCAACACTTGGTTGAACTCCATCTGCTGAGTGATAAAATCCCTTATCAAGTCTAAGCAATGGTCTCTATCTACTTTACTGTATAGATATTTAGCTCTGTCGTAATCATAGTTGCACATGCGGGTTAATAATAAATCTACCCTTGCGCCCCCGATATACTTAGCATAGCTGGTACCAAAGGAAACCCTCTCCTTTTTCTTTTTAACTTCCTTATCTATGTCCTCCACTATGCTGCTCAACCGAGAGGCGAAATAGGTAATGTCCTCTTCTTCAGGATCCCCGACCCCACAGAATTCCTTCATCACGACACAAGAGGCAATTAAATGTTCTTCATCAGTTTTGCATTGGGTAGATAACTCCTCGTATTTTTCCATAGCCAAGAGGCTTATTGGAAACCGGTGGTCCGGATTAAATAAAGAGGCCATTATCTAACCTTGTTGTCTAGTGTGAATTGATTTAGCATGCGAACTAAGTCCTTATTAAATTTACCACCCCTGCTAGACATCAGTCTAGATATGAAAGGTCTATATCTTGGGGAGTCTCCGAGACCTTCCAGATACCCTATCAAATCTAACCCTCCGCCAGCTGGTTGCCCTGCCAGACTAAATTCCCTCTGTTGAAAAAACGACTTGAGGAAAATAGCGTCAAAAAATTCCCCGCCTTTCGTGGGGCTTGGGAATCTAAAATCTATGCGATAGCTTAAAATGACCTTCTTCTGACGGAATCGGATTCCGGTAAGTTTTTGTTTATGTCTACTTCTATTTACCGCGCTCTTGTAAGTGGCTGAGAACCCCTTATACGCGGCTGCTAATTTGCCTGACCTCTTCCAGAATGAAGAGGAATTTTCTGTAAAATATTTTCTTTTATGGACAAAATACTTTCGAGACAAGGCTGACCAATTATCTAATGTGATACCTTTAAACCTTTTTCTCGCTCGTACTGTGTTGTTATTTACCGATCCCCTTATGCCGGTAACTAAAGCGTCCCCCACTTCGTCCAATGACATTTTATACTGGGCCCTGGCTAATTTCTCAGAAGATTTAGCCACTCTTTTAACCAGGTCCATGCTGGCCTTTTCGACATGTTCTATGTAACTTTTTCCTACGGGGCCTTTACCCTTCTGTAAGCCTTCTAGAATCTCTTTATTTATCTGCTCTTGGAATTGTTTTTGAAATTTAGCAGACTTGAAAGTAATTTTACGCAAGTCTCATGGCCCTAGCTGTTACGGACATCATCCGTACTCCAGAAACCTTATCATATTGTTGAGGGGAGACAATAACTTGAGTGATGTTAAGAAACCCTCTAATCTCCGACTCCACTACTCCAGAATAATTTTTGATTTCAAGCCTTTTGCAAGGTTCAAATAACTCTTGTACAGTTCCGTTTATCCCTAACATAGTGTAGTTGGCGGAATCCTTTACGGTCCGACCCCCTATGTTGAAAGTCAAGACGTATAAGGGATCTCTTGGGTCAGGTGCCAACGTACCGTACTCCCAAACTATGGCATCATCCTCGGATGAAAATAACTCTTGAGTCTCTACTGTGTTATCAAGATCAATCATTCTGACGCCTAGTTCATCCGCCTTGTCTTTTGCTATTTTATCTAAAGTGGACTTAATATCTAACAGGAATTGATCTTGGGACATAATTCTATCTCTTAATTAATTGTAGCCTGGTGGCATAGAGGTCTTTATTAACCTCATCTATTTGAAAGTATTCTGAACCTACCTTCAGCTCATTATCTGTATCCACAGGGATATTCAAAGGTAAGAAAGCGGTTAACCTAGTGAAGTCCGCGTCATCGTGCTTATTACTCCCTGTAGAACCGAACCTGGCCATGTGGACCGGCGTTGTGTTTAGAATCGTCTCTACGGTATCTATGATTTGTCCGGAAGCCGCCTGTACTCCCTCTATCTCGATAACCTCGGCTATATCCGTCTGGTCTAAGACCGTATAGTCATAAACAAAAGATTTATCTTTCCGGATGTTTTTCTGCTCAGAGTAGATGATATAGGGAATATTGTTGTCCCCAACCATGAGTAGTCTATACTCCTCTGGAATCTTATCTTCGGAAAGAATAACTCGGCTACTAGAAAATCTTGGGTTTTCGCTGATCCATCTCTGGGAGGTCTCTAAGATAACCAAGAAACCTAGATCATCAAACAATTCTGTGGTGGTATTCCACCCCAAAATACTGTTAGTTCTTAGTTTCCTTACTGCTTGAACAAGCTTCATGCTAGCACTGTCCTTCTGTTAGTTGAGATCGTTTTCCGGACCCCGTGATAGGGTTGTAGGTTGGAGTGGCTTTACCAAATGGGGAAATACCAACGACCTCCGCCTCTGGAAGACCTGCCTCGGTAATCAAGGCGTCTTTAGCATCACATAGTTTCTGATACGCTACTGCCTTTAGAGCGTCCCAGTCGATGTTAAATCTTTCGTATTCGTCTTTACCGGTACTGAGCTTCTTAGGTGTGGCCAACGGAGATTGTGCTAATCGCCAAGCCCCAAACCACATGCACCAAAGATTTAGTTTATTTTCCAAGGCTATGCTGGAAAACACCAGGGTAGCATGACCGGGTAAAAACCCGTCCAGCTCTGCGGCCATTTGGAGATCCATGTTCTGGCCGGTTATTATCGAATCTTCGATATCCGCCTCATCCGTGCCTATGGCTCCTCGGATTGCGTCTGTGTCTGTATATAAAACTGTGGCTACCATACTTGTGACCTAATTTGTTTTAAGGAGGTTTTTAAATCTAATGTCCCGATATTCTCAACAGCTATCGACATGTTCCCAACGTTATCCCCAATTACTAGGTTATGCGGGACTATGTCTCCCACAGAATTTGACCTAGTATAACATACCCCTTGAGATGTGTTAGTTACGGACAAATTGTGTCTTCGCTGAAGAACCCCGTCCGTGACTACAAGGACGAAATCCATGGCCCAATAAGCTGTGGTAGGGAATGTTTGTAGCTCCACAGTAGAGCCTACAGGCACTAAGGTGTTTATCTGAGGGATACCTTCCCCTGACGGTCCTGGAGGTCCGACTTTGCAAGCAGTTAGAAGCTTGGTTGGACCTTCTTGGTTTACCTTTATTACTGGGGAAACAGTTTTAACTGCTAGAGTAGAGTTTGAGGATACTACTTGTAGGGCGGTCTGGTTTACCTTAGCAACCAGAGTTTTGCCGGTCTCCGCTTTTATTAAGCGAATTCTTTCCTTCTTTATAGCAATAGTTTTACAACATACCGTTGCCATGTTTTTACCTTGTTACATCTTGCAGAACCTTTATGGATCCTGTTATCAGAGTGGTTACTATGCCTGAGCCATCTATCACTTCTAAATCGTAAACAAACCGACCTACTATGAAGGGGCTTATTAAAGGTATTTCAAAAGAAATATTGGGCAAGGTGTCAGCTAAAGCTATCCCACTGGCTTGAGTTAGCTCTACATGAAAAACCGAGTCACTTGCCGTGTCTTTGACCTGCAACCTAGCCGTATAACCCGACATAGGGACGGGGGTTACTCCGTCCTCTTCTGTGTACTCAAGCTCCTGTATTAAAGTATCCCCTAAGTAAGCTGTGTAGTTAATACATTGGGCTACTGGACCTATTTCTAATACTTCACTGGATGTCGCCATTCTACATTAGCCGTAAGTAGTCAAAGATGCCCCTAGCAATGTGTTTACAAACAACATCTTGCATATTATTTATATCTTCTACGTTATAAATAAACTCAGGTTCCAGTATTATCGCTGGAAAATTAGTTTTTCGCAAGAAAGCAAGCATAGATTCGTCTCCATCTACGTCTCCCGGGTAATCCACTACGCCAGGTTTATCCATCCTGTACCATCCCTCTTTAGTCCCTCTATCTCTGTTACAACACCAGGGGGAATAGGCCGCGTGGACGCACTGAGCTAATCTTCTACCTGGGTTAGATCCCGGGCAATAGAGCGTTTCTGATCCCTTTACATTAATGTTGGAATTGAAGTGTAACTCTAGACCGACATCCACTTTACTTTTATTCAGGAAGTTTATTTTCTTAGTTAAACCCCCTTTTGGAGCCAACACGGATGGGATGCCTAGCATTGCCAACTCCATTTGAATCTGATCTATCCATTTTATAGAGAGTTCGTGCTCGGTTACACCGTCGTGGGAAGCTCCCTGTCTTTTTGGAGAATGGGCATAAGTCAAACCTACTACTCTAGTGGGCTTCATTTTAAATTTAACGGTCATCTTCTTCTCCTTTTGTCGAGGCTTGCTGCATCTTCAACGGGGCGTAAGTTTCCTTTAGATAACGCACAACGTCTTTCATGGTTTCCCACGACATTTTAATATTCAATTCATCACAAGGAGCCGCGTTCCTAAGCATTACCATAGTATAAAGTACAGACTGGATAGCGATATTATCTTGGTTCAACTTGTCGGCTAGGCTATACATCTCGTGACTCTTATCTTTACCAAACTCCAAAGGTATGGGCACTCCACCTGCTGGAATAGTCGCCCCAAAATCGTACTTAGAGGTATCTTGAATCACGTAAACAGGCATAAGCTGCTCTACGTTAGTAATAGGGGCACATATTTTTGTCCCCTCCTCAACCTGCATGACTTGAGTAGTGCCGGTCCCAGAAAAGTTACTGAGTAGAGCTGAACACCCTAACTGAGTGAGGGATAAACTTGCGAGTAATAAAAGTCTCATGCTGCTCTCCTGTCTTCTTCAATGTAGTTGTCGTCATTCACTGGTTCTCTAGCGTCTATCACAACGCCTTTTTCGTCTCGTCTTCTGTCCATACTTAACTCAACGTGAGCACCCCCAAAAGCCCTAACTGCAGCGTACACGGCTACTCTTTTATACCAAGGCGCACCCAGGTCTTTCATACCGGCTATTAAGATAGAGTCGGCCTGTGACCGTGTATACTGATGGTGCCCCAACCGAGCATAAAGATCATCATGAACGACCGCCGCGTCTCTTATGTGCGGGTCATCGTTATCTATCCAGAATTTTATAAACTTGGGCACAGAGGCAAAATTGGTCTCTGTGCCTTCTTGTACAATCAAAACCTCGATTGATCCTTGCGGATTTAAATACTTGTAAATCAGCTTATCCGTCAGCTTATAAAATTCGGTTCCTCTTATGGACTCTATTCGCAAGGGTGTTATAAATGACATAGTCTTATCCTGTGTTGTCTTTCAAAAGGGTTTTCTTAAGATCCTTTATCATGTCGTGGGTGGCCTTCGATTGCTCGGTAGCCTCCGTGATAGTTCTTTTTAGCTGAGATATAGTCGAGTACATATAAGTTTTGAACTGCTCATTTTCGGCCATAATGTGCTTCAAGCTAGTAGTTTGATTAGAAATAATTTTGTCTTGTTCCGCCATGCGTCCCTCTACGAATTTATCCAGCAAAGGAAGTATTTCTTCGAATACTTTCCTTGCCTTTCGCTGCCGACGCTCGTTTAATTTTACAGAGATCGGACCAATGACCCCCTTCTTAAACCGCTCTTTTAAGGTCGGCAAAGCCACCAAAAATCCTGAAAACCCTATTAAAAATCCTACCCACTTAGCCCAGTCCTCGGTTATAGCGTTGATAGTCTCTACGTCTATAATATCCATCCGTTACTTCCTTGATCGCCTTCTCTGATAGAACCTTCTATCGTCATTTATAGGTTGGGGTTCCTTCCAAGCAGGTTGGACTCCATAAAGCCAGACCTGTGCTATGGAGTGAACAATCGGGATGTATTCCTCCAGTGTAGAAGGCTTACAAAAATAAGCATTTACGCCACTCCTATACAACGCTGTTACTTCTTCAACGGCTCCCTGCCCTATTCCAATTACGGAAATGGGGAAGGGCGGGTAATTCTTTCTTATCTCTGAACATACCTGTATAGCGTTACAGTCGCTTAATAGGAAATCAGTGACTATAACACTAGGGTATTTTCCAGAATCTACTACTTCCGATACTTTGCTCATTAACTCTTTGCCAGAGCTAGTCTGATAAACCCTTAAATTATCTAACTGTAAGTCTTTAAATAAACTTGCCAAGCCATCATTAACTCTAGGACTGTTATCACATATAAAGATTACCTGATCTTTTTCATAGATCATAACAGCTCAAATAAGTACAGCGATACAAACCTCAAAGATAAGGTTTTAGCTTGATTCTTTCTGGCCTTCAACTCGTACAAGTTAAGACCTTCTTGGTCCGTTGTCATTTGTATTGAAAAAGGTGTCCAAACTTCATTAGTAGGGGCTAGCGTTACCGTTGATAACTCGACGTGGGAAGTATCCTCCCTGGTCTCACACACCTGTAATTCAGCTCCTTCTCCCATCGACCGGTATTGTCCATTAACTTCCCCTACCATGTTTGCTAAATCTTTAACCAGCATGCTCGGCTTGGCCAAGACACCGGCTAACTCGAACCAATCTGTTTCAGTTTTTACGGGTTGGATTTCCTGAACAAGTTTAGAAGACCCTTTTAAAATAGGTGTTGGGTAAGTTATGCCTTGGTGTGATGAAACTATAGCCGCCATAGCTCCTTGCCCTGTCGCATCTAGTTCTATGGAAGTCCGTATTAGTAGGGAGCTAGTAGCATCGTTAGAGTCAACTCCTAAAATAAGCTGCTCCCCTAGAACGTACCTAAGCTCAGTTAATAGCCCACCTGCTTTGGGTTGCACTGCTGCAGCATCGGAATAATGAAAAGTATATTCAGCCATAATCAGCCTGTTCTTATTAATTCTATTGAAGTGTCAAACATTGCTACGGTAGTACCGCTTTGGCTACACGCGAATTTAACTTCGAATGTATGTGCGCCTTGCAATCCTACGAACCACTTTCTTAAAGTATAGTGAGCCTGATCAGTCCCCGAGGAGCCTAACCCACTGCCCGCAGCGTCTTTAGGTTCTTGAAGGTGCCTTTGACCTAACTGGACCCCATCAAGCTCTAACCAACATACGAAATCTCTGGTAGTGGCGTTACAATTCCAACCGTAGTTCAACTCTACTTTGTAGTCCCCCTGTGGGACTACGTCAGACAGAGTTATGCGTGTGGCTGGGTTATCTGGTCCGTTGGAGGTTGTTTGAATGGGGTCAACTACCTCGTTGCGTTGAAAAGACCCGTAAACGGTTTCATCGGAACTAGGTATCTCATGCCAGGCATTATCGCTAGCATAAATGTATCTGGACTTAGCCGCAGGGGTGACAGAATTATCTATTACGATAGCTTCATCGCCTTCCTGAACGACTAAAGCATTCCTCTCGGCAAGAGTAAATACTACACTTACATCGGGTATGGCTCGTGCCGGTAGGTAAGTTATTGGTATTTTATTATCTGCACCTGTGGGAGCTACGCCATTAGCGACTCCTTTTTCAGCCGCTGGAATGGCTCCTAAAGCCTGAGGAGTGGTGGGGTGTAGGCCAGCATCGTTAATATGGCTATCAACATACGTTTGTAGGGCTACGCCCATAGCTAATCGGGTTGCCTCTAATGTCTTTTCGCCCGTGCCTCCAAAGGCTACGGCTACTACGTCATCATCGGCAACTTGCGCCTCGGCGATGGATTCTACTTCGCCTTGGGTATCAAAAATAAATTTTAGAGGGTTTATATCGGCCATTTAACAATCGACTAAAGATAACGTGGATAAAGTCCCATCGGATTTTACAATGGGTATGGCTCCTTGGACTGCTTTCAGAGCCTTAGTTACACCCGTGGATATGACCAGTGGTAAACACCTGTCTACACTAGCCACTTGATCTAAAGGCCAAGGGTCAGATGAAGCTAACCCGTTATTAATATAAACCTCTCCATTGCTCCTGTAATAGCGAGCATTGGAAGGTGCGTTGGGATACTTAACATGAGGTAAAACACCACCTGACAGGAATAACGTACCTGTGTCGTCATCCCCAATTTGTAGTTCTTCTACCTCATTGATTAAGCTGCCCATTGCCTAGAAATTTACATCCGTTCTAGTCGCGTATACATTCACAGCAGAAGTGGCAGAGACCACTAATTGCATCTCTTGAGTAGCTCCAGTGCCAGAGACTATTACATCTACATCCAGGCCGACAATGTTACCATTTTGTTTTAGGCTTAAGTTAGACCCTGCATCTGTGTCGGTAGCGTCCGCAACAGTAGTTCCATCGTGCGAGGAGTGAATGAAGAAGCCACGCATTTTGTTTCCTTGACGGATAATAACATCCCAAGTGACGCCGGCGACTTCATCTATCAATACTTGGTCTATTACGGTTTGAGCAACAACTCCTAGCTCAGAAGCTTGTCCGCCCTGTGCCAGACCAGCGATAGCGTCTTCATTGATTTTTATCTGGGCATCTAAATCCGTGAAATCATCCTCATAAGAGGTATTGCTTTCCAGATAGTTGGTAGCTGCCAAGATACGCGGGATATAGACACCATCTGGGCCTATCGCTCCGCCCAATGACGATTCTATAGCATCAACCTCTGTTCCAAGGTTGCCCAAGGCTGAGGTCAAAATAGTTATATCACCAGTGTTTGCACCTACTTGACCGTCTAATGCGCCTATAGCGGATTCTAAATCCTGGCCATTTGTTACTACGTTGTTCGTGGCAAATGCTGTGGCAATATTACCTGCCCCCGCTTTACCTATAAAGGCCCGGATAAACCCTAGCTCATCAAGAGTAGTTTGATTAGATCTTATCCAGTTTACGGCTACAGAGCTATAGTGAAATTCCTTACCAGCATCTGTACCTTCATCAATAACAAGGACATCATTATTGGTTGGGGAATTAGTGTCTTCTACTAAAGTAGCTCCCGCACCTGGTGTACCTGTAACGATGTAAACATTAGGGTTCGAACCCGTGATAAAGGGTAATAGTAACCTATCTCCCTCTACCACTGTAACGCCGTCAATGGTTCCGCCATTAACCGCAGCTTCTGCAGCGGCTAGGTTAGCGTACACAGTGTCATCTTTTACACGAGCTGGCTCTCTCCAACTATCTGATCCGGCCGCTGCAAGGACGTCATCAATAGTTGCATCTTTGACCCATTTATCCGTCCCAGCTCCGGCTAGTTTCTTCTCATAGCTACCTCCATTAGCTATATCAATGGCAAAAGACCCAACAGGAAGAGAGTCTGTTAACGCTAATTCACTTGCTGAGAGTCCCGCGTCTCCGGGTATACCTGTTACAGGGACTATTGCAAATCTTACGTTACCCGAGTCATCACTGACCGAATAACCTATACCAGTATCTTCAAGTTGTTCCAAAGCCATTTTTTAAACCTCTTTCAGTATTCCTGCCTTGACTTGGTTTCTTTCCCAAGCCTTTTCAGGTGAATCAATATCAACGACGCCAACCGCCTGTTCTGGGTTAGTATTATAGACAATCCCAGACATGGGGCATCTAATTTTTCTACTAATTGCGACAAGGTTAACGGAAGATTTGCCAGGATTTTGTGGCTGTTCCTGTTTCGGAGCCTCTTGTGCCTTTTGGGGTTGCTGATTTTCTGCTTTAGAACTTTCTACTTTAGAACTTTCTACTTTAGAAGCTTCTCCTATCCCAGATTTGTTTCCACTAAATTTGTTTTCTGCCATGCCTATTCTCCGGTTCTTTCTGTAATTGCACTTTTATCTTCAAGTAAATAGCACCTTTCCCATCTAAGGGTCCTGCCTCCTCCATATCCACTCCATAAAGCCAAGCTCCGTCTTCATCGACTAGCCTGTACGCTCCGGTATGGGGGTTTCTAGCTGCTCTTACTCTCGTACTCATGATTTACTCTTCTCTACAAAAAAGTACGGGCAATGTTAATTGCCCGTATGAGTTATGCTACACCAACGACAATCTAAATTATGCGCCTAAGTTAATACCTGCAAAAGCGTCATCATGTAATTTAGTTAAGATCATACCATAATCCCATCTGAAGGATACCGCTCTACGAAGAACGAAGTTCTCGATAGCAGAGTAGGAAGCAGAAACATTAATGATTTCTTGCATCGCTTTTGAGCTATCAAAACCTAGAGCTACGTCTGCACCCACAATGTCTTCCGGCAATATCAATATAACTGGGCTTGGAAAACCGGCATTAGCTAATTGAATTCTGCCTGGCAACTGAGACTCACCGTCAGGTGCGCTAAGAACAGTTGTTACACCAGGTCTAGCTTCAATCTTGAAGTAAGTGTCAAGTGACATAAGAACATGAGTCATGTTCATAGTTTGATATTGGCTACGAAGGAACTTAGACCACCCTAATTGAGTGATAGGGGTACCGGCGTTGATCAAAGGATCAAAGGTAGACCCATTAGCGAAAGTTGAAGCAGCTATGCCCACATCAATGTCGCCAGAGATCATAGCTGCCATATCATTCTCGATACGTCTAATACGTTCTCCTCGTGCCTGGCTAGCTAAAGAAATAGCTACCAAATCAATAGTCGAGGCTTCCAACGCTTGGTCGGAAATTTCCAAACCGATTGCTTTAGTCGGGATGTTATAAGCGACGTCACTTAAAGTAATGCGCGTCATAACGGCTGGCTCGGCCAACTGACTAATAGGTTGGGCTGCATCCTCTTCTGGACCCGTTGTATCGATCTTAGGCTGATCTACTCTAGCGGAATTAACCGAAGTGCTCATAGCGATGGCACCTTCCCACGGAGCCAAATAATCTTCTTTGTTGCTTAACAAAGCAGACTCTACTAAGTTCATCACCACCTGTGGAAACAGAATTCTGGAACTCGGCGTGTCCGAATCGCTACCTTGCGGTCTAACGATAGGACCTGGAGAACCTAAATGCGAACCATACATAATCTCCTTCATGTTAGAAGCAGGAATACCATGCTCTTTATCCGCTCGCATACGCAAACCCGCGGACGCACACATTTGTTCAAATGTGGTCGCTTCGGCTTGGACATTTGTGGGATACTTAGTCTGGTATAACTGAGATAAACTCATGTTATTATCCGATGCTTCACGGTAATCCGTTACATCAATGTTGACTTCTTGTTGACGATTATCACCGTCCCTAAACGTTACTTTACTCATTAGTTGCTTACCTCTCTCGGACGGTTGATTAAATTTTCTCGATTAAAAAAGTAGTAGCGTCGATTACTCGAATCACTTGCCATTTAAAATTAACGGGGACGCCAGCAATAACCTGAGGATAACCTGAGGCTAAAGGAGTGCCTATCGCTTCT
>Ga0209633_10004609_pt1 | contig 12337 bp, 15 predicted proteins | sample Cruoilmetagenom1_FD_187290 | JGI IMG/M metagenome (GOLD analysis project Ga0209633, IMG submission 187290) | Oil polluted marine microbial communities from Coal Oil Point, Santa Barbara, California, USA - Sample 1 (SPAdes) (version 2) | ecosystem: Environmental > Aquatic > Marine > Oil seeps ... | reverse complement strand
GTGTTAAGGCTTAGGTAATAGGCAGCTATGGTACTTGCTGCAACGGCCGCAAGAGGGCCGGATTTTGAAATAAATTGTACCAATGTTTCATTGGCCGTGTATTTTTTTAGCAACGTTACCAACGGGCTTTTAAATAGGCATAATAAAATAAGACTGCCAATGCCAATAACAGTTGTAGCTAAGTTGCTTTGGAATGCGTTTGTGATGATAAGGTAAGCTGTTTCGTAGGCCGGTAGTCCGAGTGGTATGCTTAAACCTAGGATATGTTTTATCTGGCTCAGGGCAATAATGATGGCGGATGCGCTTACAAACCCCGAAATTACTGGGTGACTAAGGAAGTTGATGATAGCGCCGACTCTCGCGGCACGCATTAGTAACAAAATGATGCCAACCAATAGTGCTAACGTATGGGCGGTGCTAACCATCTCTTCTGTATTGGTAATATTTAATTCAATAAGTGTGGCTCCTGTCATCAGCGACATCAGGCCGACAGGGCCCACTGCTAATGTTCTGCTGCTGCCAAATGCTGCATACAGGAGGAGCGGTAGCGCGGAGGAATACAGTGCTACCTGTGGCGGTAGTCCTGCGAGTAGTCCATACGCCATGGATTGGGGGACTAAAACAACAGCGACGATAATGCCCGCTATAAGGTCACCCGATAACTCTGTTTTTTTATAGTCTGTTATCCAGTTAGGTAGAAGCATTGAAGCGGCTATTCTTTGATAATGAGTTCATTATAGATGTATTGGTGAATAGTTATTAATATATCAAAAAAGAATACTCATATAAACAAAAAAAAACAGCTTACCTTTGCACGTTGACAGTTGTTTGCTGGGTAATTTGTTGCAGAGCAGCAACAATAAGCTGTTAAATCAACGATTTAAGTGCACTTTTTTGTTGCATAAATACAAAATGTTGATATATTGTAGCCATAGCAAGGAGGGGGAGACAGTCTTTACTTTGGTAAATAGCTGTAATTCCAAAAAAAATAAAAATAATAATAAAAAACTTAAGGGGCCATTGGCTCCTTTTTTTTGCCTGTCGTATTTAAGTAGAGGATATTAACTGTAAATGCTAAATATTGATTTGGTTAATTGTCAGTGGAAGCTATTCGAGAGTTAGCGTCCTAGTGCCGCCTTCTCCGGCTAATAAAACGATGTCGGCTGAGCGTTCAGCAAATAACCCCGTGGTGACCACTCCTGTGAGATTATTTAGAGTGCTTTCTAACTTAATGGGTTCAAGAATCTCTAGGCGATGGATATCTAGAATGATGTTGCCATTGTCGGTAATGAAATTTTCACGCCAGACGGGGTGGCCGCCTAGTTTTATAATTTCTCTTGCAACATAGCTGCGTGCCATAGGGATAACTTCTATAGGTAATGGGAATGTGCCTAGACGGCTAACTAATTTACTTTCGTCGGCTATACAAACGAATTGTTTGCTTGCAGCAGCGATAATCTTTTCCCGAGTTAATGCGCCACCACCACCTTTTATCAATTGCAAGTGTGAGTTTGTTTCGTCTGCACCATCTACATAAAGGTCTAGCGAACCGACGTTGTTCAAGTCCAGCACAGGAATGCCCAGGGCGAGTAGCCTTTTTGAACTGGCTTCAGAACTTGAAACGGCACCTTCAAATTTGTGTTTTATTGGTTCAAGGAGGTCAATAAAGTGATTCACTGTTGAACCCGTGCCTACGCCAATAATGTCCACGTTGTGCGTGTATTTAATAGCAGCTTCAGCAGCCTGTAATTTTAAGTTGTTTTGCATAAGTCGTTGTAAAAGATTGATGAGCTGGATATATGGTAACGTATTGGCGGTTTAACGTGCAGCTGATAGCCGGTTAAAAAATGTTATGCGCGTAACTGAGTTATTGCTCGTTTGGAGAAGCAAATCGTTTGCTTCTCTGTAATAACCGCATCTAAAGGGATATCCCATGTTTGAGGGCTTAGCGCATTTATTTCTTGGCAGCTATAAGCAATGCCAATCAATAAAGGGCTGATTTTGTTTGAGGTTTGTGCGGAAAATTGTAATGTGCGGTCATAGTAGCCGCCTCCGGCGCCTAGCCTGTTTCCTTGCGTATCAAAGCCGACTAATGGCATCAGTAATGCAGAAAGGAATTTGCAGTGCAAGTTGTCGTTAGTGTCAGCTTCTTCAATATTAAATTGATTGTATTTAACAGGGTCGCCCCAAGAGTATTTTAAAAACACAAGTTGTTGGTTTTTTTTTAGTGATGGCAAATAATGAGGGATACGTCGGTCAAAACAGGTTTTTATTGTGCTTTCTAAGTTAGGCTCTCCGTTGTGAGCCATGTAGCTAGCAATTTTCGGGCACCTTAATAAAATGCCTGAGTTGGCTATTCTCATGTTAATGAGGTAGTCATAGTGCTCGCGAACAGATGCAGGTATTGCTAGCCTAGATTGCCGCAAAAATTGTCTTTGTTTAGATGATAAATTAGAAGGCATAGTCAGGATGGCTGCCAAAAAAGGCGTTCCCCACGAGCGCCGTAGTCGTAGTGTCTACCTTGAACCAAGAGGTTCAAGTGGGAGCGAAGATATTGTGTTGGGTTTCTCTAATGAAAGAGCATACACGCCTACAATAGAACTCGTCTTCCCTAATATTTAAATAGGCTCAAGGTTTTTGTCACTTAGCTTCGAACGCAGCAGGGAACAACTAAAGTGTAGACCTAAATCGCCTAGGTGTCATTAAGTTTTATTCAAGAAAATATATTTGGAAAAAAGAAGTGCTTTATAGCGTTATTTTCCGAAAGAATTTATGGCAAAATCTAGTTTGTTTTGTAAGGCATTGATTTTTTCACTGATATCCAGTGAAACGTTATTTTTTTTATCACCTTCATTAAGCAAATCATGCGTAATGTTAAGGCCCGCCATTACAGCTATACGATCTAGCCCGACGATACGGCCTGACTGCCTTATGTCGTTCATTTTTTGATCCAGATAACGGGCCGAGTGTTCTAATTGAGGCCGCTCATCTTCAGGGCAGTTCACTTGGTAATCTTTATCTAAAATTGTTACGGTGACAGGAACTGAGGCCATATTTAGATTTCCATTACTTTGAGGCGTGAAATCATCGCTTCAACGCGTGACTTGGCTTTATCCGTTTTGTCCATTAAAGCGCTACGCTGTTGAACAAGGTCGGCTTGTTGGTTTTTAAGTTGACTATTCTCTTCGTGCAAGCGTTGGCATACCTGAACCAACGTATCAATACGTTGTTCAAGGTGTTGTAGGGCTAATTCTGGATTTTGTTCTATGCTCACTTTGTGAATCTTAGGTGCGATTGGGCTTCAGGTCAACAGGAAGTTTATTATAAGCAAGTTTTTGTGCGCTAAGTTTTGGTGTAGGCGCTAGCAGTGATAGCATACACCTAATATAAATAGAGTAAGTTGGAGTTAAGGTGGAACAATTAGGCGATTTTGACAATATGCAATCTTTATTAAACGCTCACGATGCGTATATGAGTGCTGCGGAAGTGCATGGGTTGGCTTCCGGAATGCTGTGTGTGGGGTTTGATGCGAAGTTTGATCGGTGGGTGGTCGCTGTTTTCGAAACAGACGAACAGTTAGAAGGGTTAGATGATAGTGAAAAGAGTGACTTGATAGCATTGTTTGATGGCACGTGCGAATTACTGAAAAGTGACGAATATATTTTTGACTTATTTTTGCCCGACGACGACGTGCCTATGTCTGAAAGGGCAAAGGCGCTAAGCGAATGGTGCCAAGGGTTTTTATATGGCATCGCTTATATGGGCGCTAAAGATGACACCGATTGGGGTGAAGAAGGCAGGGGGATTCTTAGAGACTTTCTCGAACTATCTCGAATAGACTCGGAAGGGACAGAAGAAGCAGACGAGCAATCGTATATGGAGCTTCAGGAATACGTAAGATCTGCTGTGCATGTGATGTTATTAGAATTGCAACCAGCTGTAGAATCCAATGCAACAACGTCACCAAGGCTTCACTAGCGATGGGGAAGCAAAGTATTAGCGCTACAGAATTCGCCAAGCGTCGTAAGCAATTTTTGCGCATGTTAGGGGCTGGCAATATTGCGGTGATTCCAGGTGCGTCTATTCAACATAGAAATAGAGACGTCGAGTATTTATTTCGCCAAAATAGTGACTTTTATTACTTAACCGGTTTTGATGAAGCCGATGCAGTGGCTGTTTTTGCTCCAGGCCGTGAGCAGGGTGAATATATCTTGTTTTGCCATGAGTACGATGAAAAAACGGCACTGTGGGTCGGTGCAAATGCAGGCATTGATAACGCCATGAAAGTATTTGGTGCGGACGATGCGTTTCCAATAGACGATATTGATGATATTTTGCCGGGCTTATTGGAAAATAAAAACAAACTGTACTTTCCAATGGGTTCGAGCCCAGCATTTGACCAACAACTGATGGATTGGTCGCAACAGGTGAGGAGTAGGTCGAGAGCCGGCGTAACAGCGCCAGTGGAGTTTATTTCAACTGATCACCTTCTACACGAAATGCGTTTAATAAAGTCATCGCAAGAAATTAAGCAGATGAAAAAGGCGGCAAAAATTTCTGTGGTTGCTCATAAAAAAGCAATGCAAGTTTGTAAGCCAAGCATGTATGAGTACGAAATTGATGCGATCTTAAAGCACCACTTTATTAGTAATGGTGCGCAACAAGAGGCTTACCCCGCTATTGTTGGAGGCGGTGTGAATGGCTGTATTCTGCATTATGTACAAAACAAGGCACAACTCAACGATGGTGAATTGTTGTTGATTGACGCAGGGTGCGAATGGGAGAAATACGCCTCTGATATAACTCGAACATTTCCAATAAATGGCGTGTTTAGCGTTGAGCAAAAGGCGCTCTACCAGTTAGTGCTAGATTCGCAATATGCTGCGATAGAACAAGTAAAACCAGGTAATCATTGGAATGACCCTCATGAAGCGGCTGTTAAGGTGCTAACCAAAGGCTTGGTTAAGCTCGGCATTCTTACAGGACGTGTGCCAACCTTAATAAAAAATGAAGCATATAAGTCGTTTTATATGCACCGCACAGGGCATTGGTTAGGTATGGATGTTCATGACGTCGGTGATTACAAAATAGACAAGCAATGGCGCTTGTTGGAGCCCGGGATGGTGCTGACTGTAGAGCCAGGCCTGTACATTCAACCTAATGCGACAGACGTCGATAAGAAATGGCGCGGGATTGGCATTCGTATTGAAGATGATGTGTTGGTAACGAAAAAAGGCCATGAAGTTTTAACAGCAGATGCTCCCAAAGAAGTAAAAGATATTGAGGCATTGATGAGAAAAACCTATGTTGCATGACTATGACATCATCATAATTGGCGGTGGAATGGTCGGGGGTAGTCTGGCGTTAGCGTTACGCCATTCAAACATTCGTGTCGCGATTGTGGAAGCGAAAGGTGTTGTAGAAAAGAAATCTGATACTACGGGTAAACGAGCCATTGCGCTTTCTTGGGGTAGTCGTTGTATTCTTGAACAGCTTAATATTTGGCATAAGCTACGTGAATTGGCGATGCCTATCAGGCACATACACGTGTCAGATAAAGGCCACTTTGGCAAAACGCGTTTGTCTGCAGAGACACAGCAGGTAGATGCGCTAGGTTATGTCATCGAGGCTTCACAAATAGAATCGGTTGTGTCAGACGGTTTAGATGCAGAAAATATTGACGTATTATGCCCAGCAACGCTAGAAGGGTATGTGATTGATCAGGATGGCGTTCATGTAACTATTAAGCAGGGTCGTACGTCGAAAGCTCTATCCTGTGGCTTATTAGTAGGTGCTGACGGTGGGTTATCCAAAGTGCGAGAACAAGGCGCGTTTGATCTTAAAGAATATGCTTATCAACAGCACGCAATAACAGGGGTATTAACGACTGAATCCGACGTGCAAGATGTGGCGTATGAGCGCTTCACATCTGAAGGGCCTATTGCGATGTTGCCGCATTTTGATGGCCTGTACTCATTGGTTTGGACGATGCCATCAACACTCGCGAAAGAGGTAATGAGTCTACCCAAAGATCAGTTTTTGGGCAGGTTGCAATCACGTTTTGGCCAGTGGCTGGGCGAATTGGGCTTGTCTGGTGAACGCCAAACATTTCCTTTGAACTTGTCGTACGTGCAGGATAGTGCGCTAAATCGTGTGATTTTAATTGGTAATGCGGCGCATCAGCTTCACCCGGTCGCTGGGCAAGGGTTTAACCTTGGTTTGCGCGACGCCGCGATTTTGGCAGATATTTTATTGGAACAGCAAGGTGCTAATGCTGATGAGCTGTGTGAAATATATGCACGTCGGCGAAAGACGGATCAGGCCTTAATAACGGGCTTTACCGACAATATAATTAAACTTTTTTCAACGGATAGGGCGTTGTTTAGCGTGGCGAGAAACAGTGGTTTATTGATGTTGGATAAAGTTCCGGTACTTAAAAATCAATTTGCACGGCAAACGATGGGCTTAGGTTCGCGGCTGGCAAGGCTTAAGGTAAGCTAATGAGTGAGAAAAAATATCACGTAACTATTGTTGGTGGCGGCATGGTGGGTGCTGCTTTGGCGTGCCTATTGGCGAAAAAAGGTCTGCGAGTTGCAATAGTTGATGCCAGCGAGCCCGCGACTAAATGGCAAGAGAATACCTATGATTTGAGAGTGTCAGCTCTAACGTTAGCGTCTATCAACCTATTTAAGTCGATCGATGTGTGGGATGACATCGTTAGCATGGGTGAGCAGTCGTTCGAAAAAATGTTTGTTTGGGATCATTTTGGCAGTGGTGAGTTGGATATTGATTCGGCTGACGCGGGCAAAATGCAGATGGGCAGTATTGTAGAGAATCGAGTGACGGTACTAGCGCTATGGAACAAGCTCAAAACGCTCGAAACGTGTGATGTATTCTGCCCTACAAAAATTGATGACTATCAAGTGAACAACGACATCGTCAATATTAACTTATCGAACGGTAAACAAATACAGTCATCTCTCCTTGTTGGCGCGGACGGTTCAAACTCGGCGTTACGTCAATTAAGTGGTATTGAAGATTACGGTTGGTCTTATCAGCAAAAAGCGTTGGTTGCGACGTTAAGGCCAGAAAAACCGCACCAACAAACTGCATGGCAACGTTTTTTGCCAGAAGGACCGTTAGCATTATTACCCTTGCGTGATGGTTTAATCTCAATAGTTTGGACATCACAATCAGACACAACGGAATCGTATTTAAAGATGGCAGATGAAGAATTCTGTCAGGCATTAGCTGAAGCCAGCGAATTTCAATTAGGTCAGTTCGAATTAATGGGCGCAAGAGGGGCGTTTCCTTTAAAGCTTCAATTCTCAACTGATTACTGTCAAGACCGTTTAGTGTTTGTTGGCGATGCAATTCATACTATCCACCCACTGGCAGGGCAAGGCGCAAATTTGGGTTTAAAAGATGTTGCAAGCCTTGCAGCGGTGGTGGTGCAAGCGCATCAAAAAGGGCGAGATATAGCCAGTCAGCAGGTTCTACGCCGTTATGAGCGCCAACGTAAAGGCGATAACTTAATGATGATGTCTGTGATGGATGGAATTAAGCGACTCTTCTGTGCGGATGATCAATTGGTCCAATATATTAGAAGTACAGGCATGGGTGTGGTGAATAGCTCTGCAGTGATAAAGAACACTATTTGTAAATACGCGATGGGTATATAAATGCGGAAGTACGTAACTGTATTCTGATTTTAGCGAAAAACGATTAAATACAAAAAAGCCGGCATTTCGATTAGACGTGCCGGCCTTTTAATTTCAAGCAGAGGCTGCTTACATTAGCACTTGTAAAGCTAAGGTTACTTGGCAACCAAATCCGGCGGCAAACGCTAATGTACGTACCCATGGAATGCCAAATGTGTGGGTCAATAAATGAACGACGCGAGCCCAGAAAAACACCATACAAGCTAGAGCAGTCGTTTCGTTGTTAGCCCCCGCGGCTTGAACGACAAGAACAAGCGGTGCAAACACGACTAAGTTTTCAATGGCATTGGCGTGAGCATTCTTCATGCGGGTAGCCCAGGGTGCCATGTTATCAATATCAGCGTGTGGGCCAACAGCATTCATAAGGCCGCCTGCAATAATGTAATTTAATGCGTACGGTACCCATATGACGGCTGTTAGAAGTGCGACGGCGGTCAGGTAATGCAGTTCTGGTGACATAATTAATCTCCTTGTTATTATTGGTTAATTAAGTACTTGTGCCTAAGGTCAGATGGTTCGATTATCGCTATTTTAATAAAATGCCATGAATGGAATGGGCGTTTTCACAAGCTATTCGCCCCATGTTTGTTAAGTAACCACCGTCTGGCTTATCCGTAAGCCCTTTTTCATAAAGTCGTTTCGCCGCTTCAATAATATGAGTCTCAGCATCATGGTGGATTTTTATCCCTTGCTGAGTATTAGACAAATCATATTGAATTAGGATATTAAGTTCATCTGTCGCTGTTTGATTAAATTTCATAGGTTAAGTTCAATGATTGTAGTGACGTTAAGCTTAACGCTTAAACGGGTATCGATGCAATCGTAATAGCATCGCTTAGCAGCCATAATGATTGGAGGGCTAAAAAAACTAATTTGTGCCCTGACTTGAATGGAAAAAAAAAGACGTTCAGGTTATAGTGCATCACTAATTTACTTCTTTTGGGAGAGCTCGGCATTAGGCCGACGCCGAAGGCGCAACCCGTCCGGAATCGCTCAGGCAAATGGACCATAAGAGAGATTGAACCTATATCAGGCAATCAGTTAGTTCTGGAGAGTGGCGAGATGTAAACGTTTAGCCCACCGAAGAGGAAAGAGGGTGTTCGTGCCCTTAAACTTTCAGGTTTTGGACAGAAGGGCGGCATGTGGTTTTCGCGTGCCGCCCTTTTTTTGAGAATATTAAGATGACTAAAAAAACAATCCTAAATAGTGCTCACCGTGAGCTAGGTGCTCGAATGGTTGATTTTGGCGGCTGGGATATGCCCGTTAATTACGGTTCGCAAATTGATGAGCACCACACTGTAAGGCAATCAGTGGGCATGTTTGACGTGTCCCATATGACGGTTGTGGATATTAATGGCTTACAAGCTAAAGCATATTTACAACATGTATTAGCCAATGATGTGGCGAAGCTCACTCGACAAGGTAAAGCGTTATATAGCTGCATGCTCAATGAGGCGGCAGGTATTATCGATGATTTGATAGTCTATTTTTTAGATGAGAAAAACTACCGTCTGGTGGTGAATGCATCGACGCGTGATAAAGATATTGCTTGGTTAGAGCGGCAAGCAAAAGGCTTTGATGTAAAAATCAATGAGAAACCGACGTTGGCGATGATTGCCGTTCAAGGCCCCAAGGCGCGCCAAAAAGTGTGCCCTTTATTGCCCGAGCGACTTGGTCTTGCCGCGGCTGAAATTAAGCCGTTTAGTGCCTGCTGGCATGGGGAATGGTTTGTGGGTAGAACGGGTTATACCGGCGAAGATGGTTTTGAAATCATACTGCCAGAAGATAAAGCTGAGGGTTTCTGGAGACAGTTGATTGAAGTGGGGGTGAACCCGTGTGGGCTCGGTGCGCGAGATACTTTGCGACTAGAAGCGGGTATGAATCTGTATGGTCAAGATATGGACGAAAGCAAGCATCCTTTAGAATCTGGCTTGAATTGGACGGTAGCTTGGGAACCAGAAGCGCGTAATTTTGTTGGCAAACAAGCGTTATTGGCTATCAAAGAACAAGCGAATTCAGACAAATTTGTCGGGCTAATATTGGAAGACAAAGGCGTACTTCGAGGGCACCAAACAGTAGTGTTAGAAGATGGCGCTCAAGGCGAAATTACCAGCGGTGGTTATTCGCCTACTATGGAGCGTTCAATCGCGTTCGCACGAGTTCCCGCAAACATTGGTAAAACCTGTAAAATCGATATTCGCGGTAAATTAAAAGACGCTCGAGTCGTAAAGCCCTGCTTTGTACGCCAGGGTGAAGTACAAATTTAAACAAAGGAAATAATCATGTCAAATATACCTGATGATAGAAAATATGCGGACTCACATGAGTGGGCGCTACTAGAAGCTGACGGCATTGTTCGTGTCGGCATTACCGATCACGCGCAAGAGCTTTTAGGTGATTTAGTTTTTGTTGAATTGCCAGAAGTGGGCCAGCAAGTGGCTAAAGGCGACGAATGCAGCGTTGTCGAATCGGTAAAAGCAGCGTCTGATATTTATAGCCCTGTAACGGGTGAAATTATTGCGGTAAACACCGACTTAGAAGATGGCCCAGAAGCAATTAATGACTCGGCTTACGAAGATGGTTGGATTTTTACTATACGCCCATCTGACGTAACTGAGCTAGACGACATGCTAGATGCTGATGGTTATCAAAATTTAACTGAAGACGAGTAAAAACGTATGCCATTTATTCCTCATTCAGAACACGATATTTCTAAAATGTTATCGACGATTGGTGTCGATAGTATTGATGACTTGTTCGATGAAATTCCCGATAATTTACGCTGTGGAGAGTTAGAAAAAATCCCGAGCGGCATGAATGAGATGGAAGTTTCTCGGCTATTGCGCGATAAAGCCGCGCAAGATGGTTTGCCGCTGTGTTTTTTGGGTGCGGGCGCTTATGAGCACCATATACCTGCTGCCGTTTGGGAAATCACCACGCGCGGCGAATTTTATAGCGCGTATACACCGTATCAAGCAGAAGCATCTCAAGGGACATTGCAATTGCTGTACGAGTTTCAATCGATGATGGCCAGCTTAATGGCGATGGATGTGTCGAATGCTTCGTTGTACGACGGCGCATCTGCGCTTGCAGAAGCCGTGCTGATGGCGGTTCGAGCCAACAGGAAATCTAAATCGCGCAAGATCTTAATGCCCCAAACCATAAATCCGGTTTACCGTTCAGTAACAGAGGCGATTGTTAAGAATCAAGCCATTGAATTAATTGATGTGCCTTACGATGCTGAAACGGGTAAAACAGATCTAAATGCATTACAGCAATATATGGGTGTAGATATTGCGGCGCTGGTTATCCCGCAGCCTAACTTTTTTGGGGTTATCGATGATGTCGATGCCTTAACGCAATGGGCTGCTGAAAATGGCGCGCTATCAATCGCGGTCGTAAACCCAATGGCGATGGCATTGTTAAAGCCGCCGGGTGAATGGGCAGGTGCAGGTGTGGATATTGTCTGTGGCGAAGGTCAGCCGCTGGGCGTGCCATTGGCATCTGGTGGGCCGTATTTTGGGTTTATGTGTTGCAAGCAACAGCACGTTAGACAGATGCCAGGCCGTATTATTGGCCGTACAACCGATTTAGATGGCAAAGAAGGCTTTACGCTCACGTTACAAGCGCGCGAGCAACATATTCGCCGTTCCAAAGCGACATCAAATATTTGTACTAACCAAGGATTGTTGGTTACCGCGGCGACTATTTATATGTCTTTGCTAGGCCCAGAAGGGCTTAAAAAAGTAGGTGTTAATTCTCATAAAAACACGCAGGCGTTAATCAAACGATTAACAGCCATTAAAGGTGTCAACGCCCAATTTACTGGGCAAACGTTCCATGAGTGCGTACTAACGGTGGATGCAGATGCAGAACAGTTAATTAACCAATTAGCAAAAGAGCATCATATTTTGGGCGGGTTCAATGTGGCAAAAGATTACCCGACTCTAAAAAACACCTTGTTAGTGTGTGCGACAGAAACAAGAACGGAAAACGATATTGAACGATTTGCAAACACGTTAGATCAGTTAATTAACTCATAGGAGAGAACCATGGCGACGATTACATTAAAGGGTACAGAGTTTCACACAAACGGTGATTTGCCTGAAGTGGGCGCACAAGCACCAGATTTTGTTTTAACAACAAAAGATTTGGCTGATGTATCACTGGCTGATTACGCAGGCAAGAAAAAACTCATTAGCATCGTGCCGAGTTTAGACACACCGGTCTGTCAGCTTTCAACCAAGAAGTTTAACGAGCACGCTAAGCAGTTTCCAAACACGGTTATTTTAATAGTGGCAGCTGATTTACCGTTTGCTATGGGCCGTTTTTGTGGTGGTGAGGGTTTAGAAAACGTAGTGCCTCTCTCAATGATGCGCGGCCGTAAATTCGCCAAAGATTACGGCGTGTTTATTGAAGATGGCCCGTTTAAAGGGATTACAGGCAGAGCGTTATTGGTGTTAGATGAAAACAATACCGTCATCAGTTCTGAATTAGTGACAGAAGTTGCTGACGAGCCAAACTACGACGCGGCGTTAGCAAAATTAAATTAAAGAGAAACGTTTGATGTTGATATTTGAACAATCACACCGTGGGCGTGCAGCCAATGCGCAAAT